>Ga0207428_10000352_pt1 | contig 59444 bp, 68 predicted proteins | sample RhiMethybrSRZTD1_FD_187600 | JGI IMG/M metagenome (GOLD analysis project Ga0207428, IMG submission 187600) | Populus rhizosphere microbial communities from Tennessee, USA - Rhizosphere MetaG P. TD hybrid SRZTD1 (SPAdes) (version 3) | ecosystem: Host-associated > Plants > Roots > Rhizosphere >...
ATCCTGTTCGAGGGTGTGCACCCGCTCGAGGGCGGAGCTTTTCGTCTCAAATTCCGCCGCGATCGCCGTTTCGGAGCGAAGATCGAAAGCCCACTGATATTTTATCCTCGCTACGGCTGGGAGACGCTGAAGAAGGTCTGGGGTTATCTGCGGGTCTATCGTGAGCTCAGGGCCGTGCTGAATGAAACGCTGGCCGCGCCCGACCGCTGGGCCTATACCGACATCGCGATTGCGCCGCCACAGCAGGACGAGTTCGAGCGCCTTTCGCTTTATCACGAAACCACTGGTGGAGAAGCCGCGCTTGCCCGCAAGCGGCGTGATGATGCTATTCGCAGCAGCGGCCACGCTGACCAACCGGCGATAGTTGCGGCGGAGTAGCGAAGAATTGCGCCAATTGGCCCTTGGCTGATACTGCCTGGGATGGTGGAGCCGAGGGGATTTGAACCCCTGACCTCCTCATTGCGAACGAGGCGCTCTCCCAACTGAGCTACGGCCCCGCCAATCAGCAACGATGCGCGGCGAGTGGGCGCCATTTAGGGCCAGGGGTATAGCCTGTCAAGGACGCGCGGTTTCCTGCAACGGTAATGGACTTCGGCTTGTTCGGCTGCAATGCAGCCGCTACTTTGCGCCGGGCTTGCGAATAGGCGGACGGTCATGCGCTCGGTTCTCGACATCATTCTACTGGTTCTGCAAATCTACATCTGGCTCCTGATCGCGGCGGCCGTGCTGTCCTGGCTGATTGCCTTCAATGTGGTGAATGCCCGCAACCAGGTCGTGGCGACCATCGCCGAATTTCTTTATCGCATTACCGAACCGTTCTTGCGCCCGATACGCGCACTGCTGCCCAACCTTGGCGGCATCGACATATCGCCGGTGATCCTGATCCTGATTATCCTGCTCCTCGAGAACGTCATCATCCGGTACATCTATCCGAATGTCTTCTGACCGATGGCGGGCCCGCCTTGGTCGGCGAGTCCCGGAGGCGTGAGCCTTACCGTCCGCCTGACGCCCAAGGGCGGCCGGGATGTAATCGACGGCATCGAGACCATGTCGGATGGCCGCGCCGTGCTCAAAATCAGGGTGCGGGCGACGCCGAGCGAAGGCGAGGCCAACGCGGCGCTGATAAAACTGATTGCAACGGCCGTCGGCGTCCCATCGCGCGATGTGAGCCTGGTGGCGGGCGCCACCGCCCGCATTAAGCGGCTGGTCGTTTCGGGCAATGGCCCAACGCTTGTCGCAGCGCTGGAGAAAATCGCCGCACCGCGCTAAGGCTTGTCCGCAGGGCAAACGGATCATGAGCGCGCGTATAATTGACGGAAAGACGATCGCCGCGGATTTACGCGGCAGGATTACGGATGCCGTGCATCGGCTGCGGCGCGATCGCGGCATCGTGCCGGGGATTGCAGTCGTCCTCGTTGGCGATAATCCGGCGAGCGAGGTCTATGTCCGCACCAAGTCCAAGGCGGTAGCCGATGCCGGTATGAAGGCCTTTGATCACAAATTACCGGCGAGCGCGAGCGAACCGGAGCTGATCGCACTCATCTCGGAACTCAACGCGAACGAGGAGGTAAGCGGCATTCTCGTTCAACTGCCGCTGCCGAAGCAGATAGACGCGCAGAAGGTCATCGCGGCTATCGACCCCTCCAAAGACGTCGATGGCTTTCACCCGCTCAACGCCGGCCGGCTCGCCAGTGGCCTGCCGGCATTGGTTCCCTGCACGCCGATGGGTTGCGTGCTGCTGGCGAAGTCCGTGCATGAATCGCTCGCCGGCCTTGCAGCCGTGGTGATCGGGCGATCCAACATTGTCGGCAAACCGGTCGCACAGTTGCTGCTCGCCGAGAACGCAACGGTGACGGTCGCGCATTCGAAGACCAATGATTTGCCGGCCGTGTGCCGCGGCGCCGATCTGCTCGTTGCTGCGATTGGCCGTGCTGAAATGGTCCGTGGCGACTGGATCAAGCCCGGGGCCACGGTCATCGATGTAGGCATCAATCGGGTGCCCGGTGACGGGGGCAAACCACGGATCGTAGGCGATGTAGCCTATGCAGAAGCGATGCAAGTCGCCGGTGCGGTCACGCCGGTTCCCGGTGGTGTGGGGCCGATGACGATCGCGTGTCTGCTGCTGAACACCTTGCGCGCTGCCTGCGCGCAGAAGGGTCTGCCGGCTCCGAAGGTGTGATTACGCCTGCCAGGCGTAGGCGACTTTATCGAGTGTCTTTGCGCCGAAGCGCTCCGAGGAACGCGCGACCGCGCGGCCGCCCAGGGCACGGTAGAATTCCATCGCCGGCTCGTTATCGGACAGCGCCCACACCACCAGGCTTTTCAATCCGCTCTGATTGAGATCTCTGCGAGCCGCGGTGAACAGGCGGCGGCCGAACCCGAGCCCCTGGAACTCCGGGCGCAGATAAAGTTCGTAAATCTCGCCGTCGTAGAAGAGGCTGCGGGCGCGATTGCGTCCGTAGTTGGCGTAGCCCGCCACGCGCTCGCCAAACTGCAGGATGGTGATACGGCTGCCCTTGCGGATTGCGGAGTCCCACCAGTCCGGTCCACGACGGTTGATCAGCTTGTCGAGCTCGTTGCCCGGAATGATTCCCTGATAGGCCGTCCGCCACGCCTCGTCGTGCGTCTCGGCGACGTCGACCGCATCCCCAGACTTCGCGCGGCGAATCTCTATGAGGGTCGTACTCATTCCGCGATAGAAGCAACGAAATTTCCGGCCTTCAAGCCCTATCGTTAATGATGGGTTAACGGTGTGGATTACTGGTCACAGCTGCCAAAATGCCGGAAGGGCGCGCAAAAATGATTGTCCCAGGCATCAAACCGGTGGCGCCAATCGTCCGGTTCCGTTTCTGCCGCGCCGCTTTGCCATTCAGGGAGGGCCCACTGATTCGATTCGCCCTCCAACATGCGCCGCGCGTCAGACCGTCTCGGCTTCCTTCTTCCGCTCTTCCTTCTTGCGGTCGTTCTCGTCGAGCAGCCTCTTGCGCAACCGGATCGATTTCGGCGTGACTTCGACCAACTCATTGTCCTCGATATAGGCGAGCGCCTTCTCGAGCGTCATACGGATCGGCGGCGTCAGCCGCACGGCTTCGTCCTTGGACGTGGTGCGGATGTTGGTGAGTTTCTTGCCCTTGAGGACATTGACGATGAGATCGTTGCCGCGCGTGTGCTCGCCCACGATCATGCCGTTATAAACCTTCCAGCCTGGCTCGATCATCATCGGCCCGCGGTCCTCGAGATTCCACAGCGCGTAGGCAACTGCCTCGCCCCTATCGTTTGAAATCAGGACGCCGTTGCGTCGACCCTGGATGGGCCCCTTGTGCGGCGCGTAGGCGTGGAACAGCCGGTTCATGATCGCGGTGCCACGTGTGTCGGTGAGCAATTCGCCCTGGTAGCCGATGAGACCGCGCGTCGGAGCATGAAACACCAGCCGGAGACGCCCGCCGCCGGACGGCTTCATTTCCATCATGTCAGCTTTGCGTTCCGCCATCTTCTGCACGACGATTCCGGAGTGCTCTTCGTCGAGATCGATGACAACTTCCTCGATCGGCTCGAGCATTTCTCCGGTAGCAGGGTCTTCGTTCAGCAGGACTTTCGGTCGTGATACCGAGAGCTCGAAACCTTCGCGCCGCATCGTTTCAATAAGGATACCGAGCTGCAATTCGCCGCGGCCCGCGACTTCCATGGAATCCTTTTCATCGGATTCGCGCACGCGCAAAGCCACATTGCCCTCAGCCTCGCGTAGCAGGCGGTCGCGGATCATACGGCCGGTGACCTTGTCGCCTTCGGTGCCCGCGAGCGGAGAATCGTTGACGCGGAAGATCATCGACAGCGTCGGCGGATCGATCGGCTGTGCGGGAAGGGGCGTTTCAACCAAGGGGTCGCAGATCGTCATCGCGACGGTCGCATTCGGCAGGCCGGCGATTGCGACGATGTCTCCCGCTGACGCCTCTTCCACCGCGGTGCGCTCGAGTCCGCGGAACGCGAGCACCTTGGTGATGCGGCCGCTCTCGATCAGCTTTCCGTCGTGATCGAGCACTTTTACCTGCTGATTGGGTTTGACCGAGCCCGACGTGATACGGCCAGTGACAATACGCCCGAGGTAAGGGTTCGCTTCGAGGATGGTGCCAAGCAGACGGAACGGGCCACTTTCCACGACCGGCGGCCTGACGTGACGCAGCACCAGGTTGAACAGCGGCTTCATGCCGTCATCGTGTGATCCGTCCAGGCTCGTCGCCATCCAACCCTGCTTGGCCGAACCGTAGAGGATCGGGAAATCCAGTTGTTCGTCGGTGGCGTCGAGCGCGGCGAACAGGTCAAAGACTTCGTTGAGGACCTGTGTGGGCCGGGCATCCGCGCGATCGACCTTGTTGATGACGACGATCGGTTTGAGGCCCATCTTCAGCGCTTTAGAGACAACGAACTTGGTCTGCGGCAGCGGGCCCTCGGCCGCGTCGACCAGCACCAGCGCGCCGTCGACCATGTTCAAAATCCGTTCGACCTCGCCGCCGAAGTCGGCATGGCCGGGGGTGTCCACGATGTTGATGCGCGTGTCCTTCCACACCACCGAGGCCGCCTTGGCCAAGATCGTGATACCGCGTTCGCGCTCGAGATCGTTGGAATCCATCGCGCGCTCGACCACGCGCTGGTTTTCGCGGAACGCGCCCGATTGCTGCAACAGCCGGTCGACCAGCGTCGTCTTGCCGTGGTCGACGTGCGCGATGATGGCGACGTTTCGAAGATCCATTTCAAGTTCCACAAATCAAAGCGCGGGCCCCGTAGGGACCCGCGACGCGACGCGTTTGCAGCGCAATATAGTCACGGGCGGCGCGGATGCAACCGCTTCCCGACGCCCGCCCTAAACGCGGTTAAGCGCCAGCGGGCGGCGATGGTCTCGCCGGTAACGAGTCCCGCCAGCTTGCCGGAGGCCTCGTATGGTCGGTCTCTACGCCCATGAGGTAGTATCGATAGCAAGGCATTGCGAGGCTGGCGTGGTCGGTAAGGAGTTGTTTCGAAAATGGGTGACAGCTACGCGAGGGTGAAAGTAGCCGCTGTGCAGGCTGCTTCGGTCTTTCTCGACCGTGAAGGTTCGACCGAAAAAGCGTGCCGCTTGATCCGTGAGGCGGGAAGTAACGGCGCACGCGTGATTGGATTCCCGGAAGGATTCATCCCGGCGCATCCGATCTGGTACCACCATCATGCGGCAACCGGTGCCACCGCAAACCGTCTTGCGGTGGAGCTATTCAAGAACGCCGTTGAAATTCCCGGTCCAGAAACCGACGCGCTGTGCGCCGCCGCGCACGCAGCCAATGCCTATGTCGTCGTCGGAGTTTGCGAAAAACTGCCGCAGACCACTGGCACTATGTTCAACACCCAAGTCTACATCGGTCCGGACGGCACGCTGATCCGTAAGCATCAGAAGATCATGCCGACGGTCGGCGAACGCCTCGTGCACACAGGAGGCTATGGCGATACATTCGGTGCCTTTGCCAGTGAATTCGGTCCCATGAGTGCTTTGATATGCGGCGAAAATTCAAATCCGCTCGCCATTTTTGCACTGATCGCCGAAGGCACGCGCATTCATGTCATGAGCTGGCCGAACCACTTTCCGACCAGCGGCGATCCGCTGCGGAATCGTGTTGCTATCGACTCCCAGGCTTTCGCGCAAATGAGCAAGGCGTTCGTGATTTCGGCCTGCGGCACGGTGGATGAACGCATGATCGAAATGCTGGAGGCTGATCCGGCCGGAAAGAAATTCCTTCGCGATCCGAATTATTGCGGCGGCTCGCTGATTGTCGATCCGTTGAGCCGTATAATTGCCGGACCGATGGGAGCGGAAGAAGGGATTCTCTACGCGGAATGCAACCTCGATCTTGGCATTCAAATGAAGCTTCGCCACGATTTTGCAGGTCACTACAATCGGCCGGACATTTTCCACCTCCACATCAACCGCGCAGCGCCGCAACTTTATTCTGTGCACGGCGCAGGTTCCGCCTTGCCGAATATCGATACAATGCAGGCACTTCCCGAACAGCCGCCGAGGCTGGAGCCGCCAGAGAGCCATGGTCCGTCCGTCGGGCCTCGGGTGGCACCCGGCAAGTAAACGCGACGGAGACAGGTAGAGCGAGGCTCAATCATGAGCGGCAAACTTACCGGAGATGCCCGTAAGACAGCGCTGGCCGGACTCAAGGGCTGGCTGGAGGTGACCGGCCGCGATGCGATCACGAAAAAATTCGTGTTCAAGGACTTCAACCAGGCCTTCGGTTTTATGTCCCGTGCAGCGCTGGTCGCGGAAAAAATGGACCACCATCCGGAGTGGTTCAATGTCTATAAAACCGTGGAAGTGACGCTTTCCACGCACGACGCCGGCGGTCTGACCGACCGCGATGTGAAGCTTGCCGAGGCCATGGATAAGATTGCCGGATAACCGTGGCCTTGCAGACGCCTGAACGGCCAACCACATAATTCAAATATGGCATACTCATCGGCAGAGGCGGCATTTGAGGGGCGCAAGGATGACGCGTTGAGGCGTCAGTTCTGGCGCAAGCTACAAGGCGTTGCTGCGTCTATTCCCTTCGCCGAGGAGTTGCTGACCGCCTACTATTGCGCCTTCGACCGCAAGACACCCACGTCGGTGAAAGCGACGCTGGTCGGCGCCCTTGCCTATTTCGTTTTGCCCATCGATGCCATTCCGGACTTTCTGCCAGTGCTGGGCTTCACGGATGATGCGGCCTTTCTCGCCGCAGCCATCAAGCTGGTGACCGATCACATTCGTCCCGAGCATCGCGACGCGGCGCAACGCGTTCTGGCGGATCTCAAGTAGGGCAGGCCGCACAAATCACGGTCGCAAGATCACTTTTCCCATCACTTGCCTCGCCGCGAGGGCCTTGAGCGCTGCCGGCCCATCCGCCAGCGGATAGATGGCGTGAATGTGCGATGACAATTTTCCGTCCACGCACCAGGCCAGCAACTGTTCGGTGTTCGCGCGATGGCCTTGCGGATCGCGGTCCATCCACGAGCCCCAGAATACGCCGACCACGTCGCAGCCCTTGAGCAGCACGAGATTGAGCGGCAGTTTCGGAATGTCGCCGGCGGCGAAGCCGACCACGAGAAACCGGCCCTGCCACGCGATCGAACGCAGCGCGGGCTCGGTGTAGGGCCCGCCAACCGGATCGTAGATGACATCGACGCCCCGGCTACCGGTAACGCGGCGGAGCGCGTCCTTCAGATCATCTTTCCCATAGTTGATCGCGTCATCGGCGCCGTGTTTTTTGGCGAACGCAAGTTTTTCGTCCGAGGATGCGCAGGCGATGACGCGAGCATTCATCAGCTTGCCAAGCTCGACTGCCGCGAGACCCGCACCGCCGGAAGCACCAAGGACGGCCAGGGTTTCGCCGGCACGCAATTTCGCGCGGTCCTTCAACGCGTGAAGCGTTGTGCCATAGGTGATGCAAAGGCCGGCTGCCCGGTCAAAATCAAGTGCATCCGGTATCTTGATGAGCTTGCCGGCGGGCGCTGCAATTTTTTCACGCGCTGCCCCGTGGGTGAGGCAGCCGATGACGCGATCGCCGACCTTCACCGTACTCACGTCAGAGCCGACGCTTTCAACCGTGCCGGCAAATTCCGCGGCCGGTGAAAACGGCAGCGGCGGCTTGGTCTGGTACTTGTTGGCGATGATCAGCGTGTCGAAGAAATTCAGTGCCGCGGCCTTGATGTGCACGACAGCTTCGCCGGGCGTGGCGACAGGGTCGGGAACGTCGGCAAGCTCGAGATCATCGGGTGTTCCGTGGCGCGTGCAGAGCAGTGCTTTCATGGCCTTCCGGTCGCTGGAGTGCGGATAAGTGCCGCGGTTCTACCATGGTCTGCAGGCGGCAGATTGCCGCCTTCACATTGCCGACTTTCGCCAGTAATGGGCTAATATCCAGCGATTCTTTATGGGGGCGGCTCAACGACCGTCAATACGTCGCCGGTAGGACCCGATGAACACGACCGCATTGCTTCGCACGCTTATTGTCCTGATGTCGGCTTGCTTATGCGCCGCATCAGCCTCCGCCCAGCAGAAGAAGGCCGCTGCAAGTCCAACCGATCAGGCCGTTTTACTCGGTCAGTTCGGAGACTGGGGCGCGTACAGAGCATCGCCCGGCGGCAAGAAGGTCTGCTTCGCGCTCTCAAAGCCAACATCGGCCGCGACGGAACCGGCCGGTCGGAACCGCGACGCGTCATACGCTTTCGTATCGACGCGACCGTCGGAAAAGGTGAAAAACGAAGTCTCAGTGATCGTTGGCTATCCGCAAAAACCGGGCCACGACGCCACGGCAGCGATCGGCTCGGCGACCTACGCCATGTATACGCAGAACGACGGCGCCTGGGTGAAGAATGCGGCGGAAGAGGCCCAATTGGTGGATGCCATGCGCAAAGGAGCCGACTTGGTGGTCAAGAGCGAATCGGGCCGCGGCACCAAGACCACGGATACTTACTCGCTTAAGGGTATCGCGCAGGCCCTCGACAGGGTGGCGGAAGAGTGCAAGTGACCCGCTGTTAGGGTCTTTGCCAGGCCGCACCGGAGTGGCAAGACCGGTCGATCCAGCTTAGATAGACTGCGATTTGCCATTGTGATTGCCGGAAAGCCGGCAGTGAACTCAGCTCCCATGACGCTGACCTTACAAAGCGAGGCTATCGAGAAGACGCCGCTCGAGCGCTATGTGGCGCCCGAGAAGCCGTCACTCGTCGGCATGACGCGCATGGAGCTCGCCGCTGCGCTCGGCAGCCGGGGGGTGCCAGATGCGCAGCGCAAGATGCGCGTGCAACAGCTCTGGCACTGGATCTACTTCCGCGGCTTCACCTCATTCGAAGACATGACGAGCGTATCGAAGGAGCTACGTGCGGCCTTGTCCGAGCATTTTACACTTGCGCGGCCGGAAATCGTCGCCGAGCAGGTTTCGGTGGACGGTACGCGCAAGTGGTTGCTTCGTTTGCCGGGCGAAGTCCAGGGTGAACGTCCGCACGAAGTCGAGTGCGTTTACATTCCAGACACCGAGCGAGGCACGCTGTGCGTGTCGAGCCAGGTCGGCTGCACGCTTAATTGCACGTTCTGCCACACGGGGACGCAGCGGCTTGTGCGCAATCTTACGGCGGGCGAGATCGTCGGCCAGGTATTGGCCGCGCGGGACAGTCTAGGAGACTGGCCGGGCGGCACGCGGCCAACCGACGGCGTCGTGCCGAGTGGCGATCGATGCATCACGAACATCGTGATGATGGGGATGGGTGAGCCGCTCTATAATTTCGACGCAGTCCGCGATGCGTTGCTCATTGTTGCCGATGGCGAGGGCATCGGCATTTCGAAGCGCCGCATCACGCTGTCCACGTCCGGCGTCATCCCCAACATCGAGCGCACCGGCGCCGAGATCGGGTGCATGCTGGCGGTGTCGCTGCATGCGGTGCGTGACGACCTGCGCAATGAGCTGGTACCGCTCAACCGGAAATATCCGATCTCGGAGCTCCTGGATGCGTGCCGTAATTACCCCGGCGTTTCTAATGCCAAGCGCATCACGTTCGAATACGTGATGCTCAAAGGGGTGAACGATTCCACCGACGACGCGAAAGCGCTGATACGGCTGCTCAAGGGCATCCCCGCCAAGATCAATCTCATTCCATTCAATCCGTGGCCCGGCAGCAAATACGAGTGTTCCGACTGGGAGCAGATCGAAAGATTTTCACAGATTGTGTTCGATGCGGGATATGCTTCGCCGGTGCGAACGCCGCGCGGGCGCGACATCCTGGCAGCCTGCGGTCAGCTCAAGAGCGCGACAGAAAAACTTTCGGCGCGCGAGCGTATGGCCCTGCGCGCGATGGCAATGGTGGAGTGACAACGGGGTTTTTGGGGGCAATACAGCAAGATGTCACTCGTCGGCCGGATCATTGTCATTATTTTTGGACTTCTCGTTGCTATCCTTGTTGCCGGTATCACGCTTGCCGTCGGCATCGTTGCGCCGGACTGGGCAGGAGCCGATTCCGACCCATTTGAGCGCGTGACGTTCTTTGTTGTCTCGTTCTTTGCCACGAGTTACGTCGGCGCGGTCGCGATACTGCCGGCCGCGGTTGTGATCGCGATCTCGGAGGCAGCGCGCATGCGCAGCTTCATCTACTACGGCGTCGGCGGTGCGCTGGTTGCACTTGCTTCCTATTATGGGTCCGACATTTCGGTCCAGCTTGAAAACACCACCGATGTGACGCCGGTGGGGAATGCCCTGCAATTGGCCGCCGCCGCTGGAATCCTAGGCGGCCTGACATATTGGCTGATCGCCGGCCGCAATGCAGGCCGCCGGCGTGAGCGGCGCGTGCCGTCAGCTTGATCCGGCTTTGCACGCGCAGTGCTGACGTCACCCAATCGGCTTTCTATTTTCAGGCGTGTCGGCTAGACGAGCCCGCATGAATCGCACCGGATTGCTGATCGCGCTCGCCATTGCCGCTGTCGCCGGCTTGGTGTTCGGGCTTTATCCGGGCCTCGATTTGGAAGTCGCGCGATATTTCCACGGGTTCGCGGACCGCAGTCACAACATGTTTGCGCTGCGTCTCTACCCGCCGCTGATGAAGGCGCGCGACATTGGGCTCTGGATTGGCACCATCCTGGTGGCGCCCGCCGTATGTGCGCTCATTGTCAAACTGCTGCTGCCGCGCAGAAAAATGCTGATATCAGGTCGTGCAACAGTATTTCTGATCGCGACGATGGCGCTCGCGCCAGGCTTGCTGGTGAATGTCCTTCTCAAGGATTATTGGGACCGGCCGCGGCCCATCGACGTGGCACAGTTCGGCGGCAACCAGAACTTCGTCGCCTGGTGGGACCCGCGAGGTGAATGTCCGTCCAATTGCTCGTTCGTCTCCGGCGACGTGGCGGGCGCGGTGTGGACGATTGCGCCTGCCGCCCTGGCACCGCCGCATTGGCGCGCGCTTGCCTATGCAGCGGCGCTCGCACTCGGGGCCGGGATGGGGACTATCCGCGTGATGGCCGGCGCACACTTTCCGTCGGATGTCATCTTCGCCGGCATATTCACTTTTTTGATCGTTTGGATCACTTACGCAGTCATCTATCGCTGGCGCCGGACCCGGTTCTCGGACGCGGACGTCGAACGGGCGCTCGAGCGCGTGGCCATGCCGGGCTACGATTTGATTGCGGGGCTGTTCGGTGGAAGTCGAAAGACAAAATAGAAGTCGTTAACGAGGACGCGCTTTGCGAGGCTGGTCTTTGGCCCTATAGTCCGCCGCAATTTTCCGCTGCAGCAGTTTTTCCAATGTCCGACGGCAAGACCAAGAAGACCGTTAAGAAAGTCGTGCTCGCTTATTCCGGCGGGCTCGATACTTCGATTATTTTGAAGTGGTTGCAGACCACCTACGGCTGCGAGGTCGTGACCTTCACTGCCGACCTGGGCCAGGGCGAGGAACTCGCGCCCGCGCGCGAGAAGGCGTTGCTGCTCGGCATCAAGAAGGAAAACATCTTCGTCGAAGACCTGCGCGAAGAGTTTGTGCGCGACTACGTCTTCCCGATGTTTCGGGCAAATGCGTTGTATGAGGGGCAATATTTGCTTGGCACGTCCATCGCGCGGCCGTTAATCGCGAAAAAGCAGATCGAGATCGCCGAAAGAGTAGGAGCCGATGCGGTCGCACACGGGGCCACCGGTAAGGGCAACGATCAGGTTCGTTTCGAACTGGCCTACTATGCGCTCAAGCCTGACGTGACGGTGATTGCGCCGTGGCGCGAGTGGGATCTCACCTCGCGCACCAAGCTGATCGAGTTTGCGGAAAAGCACCAGATTCCGATCGCCAAGGACAAGCGTGGCGAGGCGCCGTTCTCGGTCGACGCCAACCTGCTGCACACTTCATCGGAAGGAAAGGTCCTGGAAGATCCGGCGCGGGAAGTGCCGGACTACGTTTTCTCCCGCACGGTCGATCCTGAAAAAGCGCCCGACAAGCCTGCCACGATTTCGATCGACTTCGAGAAAGGCAATCCGGTTGCGGTTGACGGAAAAAAGCTCTCGCCTGCGGCTCTGCTGAAACAGCTTAACGATCTCGGCACGGCGAATGGCGTTGGACGGCTTGATCTCGTCGAGAATCGCTTCGTCGGCATGAAGTCTCGCGGCATGTACGAGACACCGGGCGGCACAATACTGCTGGCCGCGCATCGCGGCATTGAATCGATCACGCTCGATCGCGGGGCGGCGCATCTCAAGGATGAGCTAATGCCGAAATACGCAGAGCTCGTCTATTACGGCTTCTGGTTCACGCCCGAACGGGAGATGCTGCAGGCTGCAATCGATAAAAGCCAGGAGCTAGTGACCGGAAGCATCAGGCTCAAGCTCTACAAGGGCAACGTCGCCGTCATCGGGCGCGAGAGCAAGTATTCCCTCTATGACCAGGAGCTGGTGACGTTTGAGGAGGGCGCGGTGGCCTACGATCACCGCGATGCCGAAGGCTTCATAAAGCTCAACGCCCTGCGACTTCGCACGCTCGGCCAGCGGCGGCGCAAGTTCAAGCTCGACTAGGCGGTCCGATGATGAGGATTGCGGCGAACGCTTGTCTGCTTTCGACCCTTGCAGTGAGCCTGATCGGCTGCTCCGGCAGCAGCAGCAAGCAGCCCGAGGAGAACCCCAATGTCTTTCCGGCCGACTACAAAAACGAGATTCTCCTCACGATGACCAACACGCTTGAGGATCCGACCAACATCCGCGACGCCTTCATCAGCGAGCCTGCGCTGCGGCAGGCCGGCAAGGAAGAGCGCTACGTGGTCTGCGTGCGCTCGGACTCGCGCAATGCCAACAGGAACTACACCGGAAGCAAGGATCGCATTGGCTACTTTTACGCTGGCCACCTCAACCAGCTGATTGATGCGACCAAAGAGCAATGCGGCAATGCCGCTTACAAGCCATTCCCCGAACTGGAAAAGCTCTGCCAGGCCAAGAAGTGCGTTTAGAGACGGCCTGCCTGCCACTCAGGGCCGGATTTCGTTTGCGGCATCCATCCCATCAACATCTGTTCGGATGAAACGTCGCTCCGGAACCAGCGGCAAATTGTGGCGCTTTTTGTTTTCGATCTCATCGATGACCTTCTGCATCTGAACAAATCGCACCGGCGTAATCGGATGATCCGTCGTGAGACGAATGCTGTCAGGGTCCTCCAGCGAGAATGTGCGCCAGATTTCTTCCGAACCGGTAAGGTCGTAGCCGGCACGAGCGGCATAATACGCACCGACATAGTCGGCTTCGCGCTCGAACGCGACGCTGAAGGCCCGCGCGCCCGCCTGGGCCAAGACCCTGGAAAAGGCGCCATAGGTGGACATTCCGCCAAGCATGATACCGGCATCTGCTGCAGCGCCGCCGATCCAGCCGACGACGGCGTTCGCCCGCCGCTTTTTCAGATGGCCGAGATTGGCATGCGCCAACTCGTGCCCCACGACGAGGGCGAGTTGCGCATCCGTGCGTGCGGCTCGCAATATGCTGGAAGAAACCACGATGCGATCGTCGGTCGTGAATGCACTGATGCCGGAATCGACTTGAAGCTCGATGAGAATAGCGCAGGCAATCACTGGAACAACTGCGCGCATCTGATCGGTGCCGTCTCGCCGGACCAGGACCTGGATCGGCCGTTGGCCATTGTTCCGCACATAGCCGCCGATCCATCCGGCCGTGCCGTGACGCGGGACTGGCTCATTATTGAAAGTCAGAAGCTGGTCGCCAATTTTGATCCCTGCGACCGCAGCCGGTGAATTATCCGCAATCGAGAGAACCGTTGCATGCGTCCAGCTTACGGACAGCGCCTCGTGCGAAAACGAACGGAATTTGCGCGGTAAACTTGGTGCGGTGCCGGCGATGAGTCCGATCTGCGCCCAGGCTCGGGCCCCGCAGTCGTCGCGGTTGGCGACCCGAAGCTGGAAGGCGACGTTGTCGAGGCGGCTGAGCTGCCCGAGGTAGCTGCGAAGCTGGGCGATCTGTTGCTTGCGTTGCTCGGCTTTGATTTCGCCGGCTGGCAACGGCGGTAGCTTGGAAACCGGAGCGCAGCCGGCGCACAGCAAGAGTACATGTAACACCAGCAGCCCGGTACAACGCACGTCCTGAACCTCACGAAGTGCGGGCAAACCGTGCATGACCTGCGTTGGCTGCTCAAGCGGCGTTCGTATGAGGCCGAAAAATTCGCGCGACGCCGGCTGTTGTCGCTCCTTTGGCTGAGCGACGGACCATCAAATGTCGTTCCAAACGAAAGATCGCGCATCGTGCCGCGCGAGGCGGCCAGCGACATGTCACGCCGCGCTAAATAAATGCGCTAAAGTTGCCGATCGACCAGCGCTTTCTTCAGCGTGGCGATTTCCTTTGCGGGGTTCAGTCCTTTTGGGCAAGCCTTAGAGCAATTCAGGATCGTATGGCAGCGATAGAGCCGGAACGGATCCTCAAGATTGTCGAGACGCGCGCCGGTCGCTTCATCCCGGCTATCCTGGACCCAGCGGTTTGCCTGCAGCAATGCGGCCGGACCGAGATAGCGCTCCGAATTCCACCAGTAGCTCGGGCAAGACGTCGAGCAACAGGCGCACAGGATGCATTCGTACATGCCGTCGAGCTTGGCGCGATCCTGGTGCGATTGCCGCCACTCCTTCTCGGGCGTGGGCGTCGACGTCTGCAGCCATGGCTCGATCGAGGCATATTGCGCGTAAAAATTCTTCAGGTCTGGCACCAGGTCCTTCACCACAGGCTGATGCGGCAACGGATAGATTTTCACCGGCGCGCGCGCATCGTCGATCGCCTTCGTACAGGCAAGAGTGTTGGTGCCGTCAATATTCATAGCGCAGGAGCCACATACGCCTTCGCGGCATGATCGCCGGAAAGTGAGAGTGGGATCGATGTTGTTCTTGATCCAGATCAGCGCATCGAGAACCATCGGTCCGCAATCGTCGCGATCGACGTAATAGGTGTCGATGCTTGGATTCTGGCCGTCATCCGGATTCCACCGGTAGATGCTGAATTCGGCGACATGAGTGGCGTGCGCCGAGCGCGGCCATTTCCGGCCTTCTGTGATCTTGGAATTTCGGGGCAGCGTAAGTTCGACCATGGCAACGTTCCGTCAGTAGACGCGCGCTTTGGGTTCGATATAGGCGACGTCATTCGTGAGCGTGTAGGCGTGCACCGGGCGGTAATCGATTTTTACGGCGCCCCTTGCATCCATCCACGCCAGCGTGTGCTTCATCCAGTTTTTGTCATCGCGCTCAGGATAATCTTCGCGCGCGTGTGCGCCGCGGCTTTCAGTACGGTTTTTCGCCGAATCCATCGTGACAACGGCCTGTGCGATCAGATTGTCGAGTTCCAATGTCTCGATCAGGTCGGAATTCCAGATCAGCGAGCGGTCGCTGACATGGACGTCAGTCATGCCGTCGTGGACTTCATGGATGCGGTTGTGGCCCTGATCCAGCACCTCGCCGGTGCGGAAGACCGCGCAATCTTCCTGCATCACGCGCTGCATGTTGAGCCGCAGCTTCGCGGTCGGCGTGTCGCCGGATGCGTTACGGAATTTGTCGAGGCGCACCAGTGCAAGATCGGCTGAATCCTTCGGTAATTGCGGCTGTTCCTCGCCGGGGATAAGGACTTCGGCGCAGCGCAGCGCGGCAGCACGGCCGAATACGACCAGGTCGATCAGGGAATTCGAGCCGAGCCGATTGGCGCCATGCACGGACACGCAGGCGGCTTCGCCGAGCGCCATCAGGCCCGGGATTACGGCGTCATCTGTCCCGTTTTTCTTGGTCAGGGCTTCCCCGTGATAGTTCGTGGCGATGCCGCCCATGTTGTAGTGCACGGTCGGCAGGACGGGGATCGGCTCGCGCGTCACGTCGACATTGGCAAAAATGCGCGCAGTCTCGCTGATGCCCGGCAGCCGCTCGTGCAGCACTGCGGGATCGAGGTGGTCGAGGTGCAGGAACAGGTGATCCTTTTCCTTGCCGACGCCGCGGGCCTCGCGAATTTCGACGGTCATCGCCCGCGAGACGACGTCGCGTGAAGCAAGATCCTTTGCCGACGGAGCATAGCGCTCCATGAAGCGTTCGCCTTCGGAATTGACCAGATAGCCGCCTTCACCGCGCGAGCCTTCGGTGATCAGGCAGCCCGCCGGATAGATGCCGGTCGGATGGAATTGCACAAACTCCATGTCCTGTAGCGGCAGGCCGGCGCGCAGCACCATGGCGTTACCGTCGCCAGTGCAGATATGTGCCGACGTGCACGAGAAGTACGTCCGTCCATAACCGCCAGTGGCGAGGATCGTCATATTGGCAGCAAAACGATGAATCGAGCCGTCGTCCATGTTCAGGGCGATCACGCCACGGCAACGGCCTTCGTCCATGATGAGGTCGATGGCAAAATATTCGACATAGAACTCCGCCGAATGGCGCAGCGCCTGGCCGTACATCGTGTGCAGCATGGCGTGGCCGGTGCGATCGGCGGCGGCGCAGGTGCGCTGGGCGGTGCCCTTGCCGTAATGTGTGGTCATGCCGCCGAAGGGACGTTGATAGATCTTGCCATCTTCCTCGCGGCGCGAGAATGGCAGGCCCCAATGCTCCAGCTCATACACGGCGGCCGGCGCATTGCGGCACAGATATTCGATAGCGTCCTGGTCACCGAGCCAGTCGGCACCCTTGACGGTGTCGTACATGTGCCAGCGCCAATCATCCTCGCCCATGTTGCCGAGCGCCGCTGCGATGCCGCCTTGCGCGGCAACGGTGTGCGACCGAGTTGGGAAGACTTTGGTAATGCAGGCCGTGCGTAGGCCAGCTTCACTGCAACCGACTACGGCGCGCAACCCTGAACCGCCCGCGCCGACCACAACGACGTCGTAGCTGTGATCCTCGATCGGATAAGCGCGGCCGTTGACCGCGGGAGCGCCGTTCGATTTTCCATTCGTCGCCATGTCAGACCCCGAACGACAGCCTGAGAAGGGCGTAGACCGACGCCAGACTGACAGCGAACACGAAAAACGTGTTTGCCATCAGGCTCAAGAACTTCCACTTCTCGTCATGCACGTAGTCGAGAATGATTTCCTGCATGCCAATCCACATGTGATAGGCGGTGTTGATGATGAACAGCAGCACGATGATCGAGACGATCGGTGAGGCGAGAATCTGCACGACCGCGGCATGGCTGCGTCCGAGTAACGCCGTGATGACAAGCAGCATGCCGATGGTCAGCGGGATGCCGGCAACCGACGTTACGCGCTGATGCCAAAAATGCCCGGTGCCGGAATGAGCCGCGCCCAGTCCGCGCACCCGGCGCATGGGGGTTCGCATGTGCGGGGCCTCTCTCATCGGGGGCCTCCCATCACGAGATAACCGACGACCCAGAGTATGAGCGTGAGCGTTACCGAGCCGATCAAAGTGGCCAGCGTGAGCATTTCACGTTCGGCCGGCTCGAAGCCGTGCACCGTATCCCAGATCAGGTGGCGGATGCCGCCCAGCATGTGGTGGATCAGGGCCCAGGTGTAACCGAAGAGCAGGAGCTGGCCGAGCACCCTCCCCATGAACCATTCAAAGCCCGCATAAGCGTTCGGTCCGCTCGCGGCGGCGATCAGCCACCAGGCGAGCAGCAGCATTCCAAAATAAAGTGCGGCACCGGTGATCCGGTGGACGATGGACATCACCATCGTCAGCGTCGGCTTGTAGATCTGCAAATGTGGAGACAGCGGCCGCGGCCGCTCTGCTCCTGCCGCCGTTCCCGCTTCAAACTCGGCCATTGTCAGCCTCCGAAAACCAGCGACCGGTGCATTGCATGGAAGGAGGACCGGCAGTCGCAAGCGGGGGTGTGCAAACAATCCTCTTGACCAGGACCCCCAAGTCGCTACTTCATGATTGGCGAAGCTTGGACCTGAAAATAGCTTGTTGCAATATGCTTTCTGTATAGCCTACCTTCGCAAAATAAGAAGGTAGCCCCAATGCGCTTCGATTTTACGGACCTCAACCTGTTCCGGCACATCGTCGAGGCTGGGAGCATCACGCACGGCGCGGAGCGCTCGAACCTGGCTTTGGCTGCGGCCTCGACCCGTATCCGCAAGATGGAACTGGCCTTCGGCACCCCCCTGCTGGTGCGGGGACGGGCCGGCGTCAAACCGACCCCCGCGGGGCGAACCCTGCTGCAGCACGCACGCGGAATTCTCGCGCAGACCGAGCGCCTGCAAGAAGACCTTTCGCCCTATGCCCGCGGCCTCGCCGGCCAGGTTCGTGTTCTCTCCAACACGAACGCACTCACCGAATTCCTTCCTGAAACGCTCAGTTCGTTTCTGATGGCGCATCCGGATGTCAGCGTCGATCTCGAAGAGCGGCTGAGCGACGAGATTGTCGGCCTGATTGCTGAGGGCCATGCCGACATCGGTATCGTCGCCGGCACCGTCGACTACGGTGGGCTCAATACGTTTCCGTTCCGTAGCGACCGCTTTGTGCTGGTGGTGGCGAAAAATCATCCGCTCGCCAACCGTTCACGCATCGGCTTTGCCGAGGTGCTCGACTACGACATGGTCGGCCTCGACCGTGCCAGCGCGATCCAGCGGTTTCTCGCTGACAAGGCAAATCGCATCGGCCGGCCGCTGCGTCTGCGCGTGCAGCTGCGCAGCTTCGATGCGATCTGCCGCCTGGTCGAATGCAACGTCGGTGTCGGCATCGTGCCGGAAACGACCGTGCACCGTACCGAGCGTACCATGGCGATCAGCGCCGTGCGGCTCACCGATCCCTGGGCTCTTCGCGAGCTGACAATTTGCGTGCGCGACGTCGAGGTGTTGCCGCCTTACGCGCGGCAATTGGTCGATCATCTGCGTGCGGGCGCTTGACGCAATCTCCGCGCGCTACCTGGCATCAGCACCCAGTAGTCCAAATCGAGGATGACCGCCGGATCGTACTCGTCGCCGGCTTTGAACGGAAAGTCGGGACATGGCCGGTTCTTGGTCGCAACGGTGCGCAGACGCAGCGCACCGACATCTTTCCGACTCGACATACCAGCGGTGGCCAGCACCTCTGACCACGCGAAGACCGTGTCGCCAGCAAACAGGGGGGCAACGTGCCGCCCGCCATTGATCGCGGCGACGTGGAAAGCGTTTGCAAGGCCGTTGAATGACAGTGCGCGAGCAAGCGAAATGGCGTGCCCGCCATAGATGAGCCGACGCCCAAAACGGCCCTTGCTCTCGGCAAACTGATTGAAATGGATGCGGGCCGTGTTCTGATAGAGACGGGTGGCAATCTGGTGCTCGGCTTCCTCGACCGTGATCCCGTCGATATGGTCGATCTTGTCGCCGGTCTTATAGTCGCCGAAGCGATACGGGCTGCCCGCAAGCGTCGTGTCGTAGGCCGCAGTACTGATGTTCGGGCACGCCACGCCGAGTTGCGCGGGCTCGACGTTCTTCGGCAGATCGGGGACTTTCTCCACCGGCGCCGCGGCTGCCTCATCGCGTTTGTGCACCATCACCCAGCGCGCGAAGTCGAGCACTGTGTCGCCGGTCTCGTCGAACCCGCGCGAGCGCACATAGACAATGCCTGTTTTCTTGTTGGAATTTTCCCGTAGCCCGATGACGTCGGAGACGGCGGTCAATGTGGCGCCGGGGAAGACGGGTTTGAGAAACCGGCAGTCCGCGTAGCCGAGATTGGCCACCGCATTGAGGGAAATGTCCGCAACCGTCTTTCCGAAGACGATATGAAAAACCAGAAAGTCATCGAGCGGCGAGCGCGGGTAGCCGATCTTTTGCGCGAAGACATCTGAGGACTGAACCGCAAAACGCGCACCAAACAACCCGTTATAGAGCGCCACGTCCCCGAGCGTCACTGTGCGCGGGGTGGCATGCCGAATTGTCTGACCGAGTTGGAAATCCTCGAAAAAATTGCCCGGGCTCGTTTTGGCAGCAGGCAGCGCACTCACAAGTCCACTCCGTTCAGTTCTGCAAGACCATTCTCACAAAAGCGTGAGCCGAACGCCAGCTTGCAGCAACGGGAAACTGATGAGGATGTGTTCGGCCTGTGTGATAGCCGAGAAGGTGCATCATAAATCCCCCTGGAGGACATCTCATGAAAAGGACCACCTTCGTGTCAGCGGCGGTTGCGATCGGCCTTTCCTTTGCCCCACTTGCGCCTGCGGCCTTTGCTGACGACATGAAAAAGGACACCATGTCCAAGGACAGCATGTCGAAGGATTCGATGAAGAAGGAAACCATGGCCAAAGACAGCATGTCCAAGGACACGATGAAGAAGGACGGCATGTCGAAGGACACCATGTCCAAGGACGGCATGAAAAAGTGACCGACAAGACGGGCCTGCGCATCCGCAGGCCCGTTCGCGCCGTATATTCGTCGCAAGCGAGGGGACGATGATGAGCGCTGAAACGATGATATCGACAGCACCCGCCGCCACCACGATCCACCCGCGCTGGGTGCGGGTCTGTCACTGGATCAACGTCCTGGCGATCCTGGTGATGATCGGTTCCGGCTGGCAGATCTACAATGCTTCGCCGCTGTTCGATTTTCTGGTGTTCCCCCGCCAGATCGCGCTCGGTAACTGGCTTGCCGGTGCGCTGCTATGGCATTTCGCGGCGATGTGGGTGCTTGTCATCAACGGAGTCGTTTACGTGACGCTCGGCATCGTGACCGGCCGGTTTCGCCGCAAGCTGTTGCCGATCCGCCCGGGCGACGTTGTTACTGACATGAAGGCGGCGTTGACCTTCAAACTCGCCCACGATGACCTCTCACGTTATAACGCCGTGCAGAAGCTCCTTTATATGGGCGTCATTCTTGCCGGAGTCGTGATCGTGTTGTCGGGACTCTCGATTTGGAAGCCCGTGCAACTCCAGGAACTGACAGCATTGTTCGGCGGATACGACGCCGCGCGTTATGTTCATTTCTTTGCAATGGCGGCGATCGTCGGATTTCTTGTTGTGCATGTAGCGCTGGCGCTGATTGTGCCGAAGAGCCTGCGCGCGATGATCACGGGACGATAGGAGCACCTCATGCGCCAGCGAAAAATCATTCCCGGCGTCGATCCGAAACTGCTGATCAAGGATGCGGCACGGATGATGCCAGACGCCAGCCGCCGTAGTTTCCTGAGCGGAGCGGCAAGCCTCGGTGCCCTCACGTTTCTTACCGGGTGCGACATCATCGATGGCGACACTGCCGAGAGCGTGCTGCGCAAGATTTCAGAGTTCAACGACGGGGCGCAGGCGGCGCTTTTCAGCCGCACCAAGCTTGCACCCACATATCCTGAGAGCGCGATTACCAGACCCTTCCCGTTCAACGGCTACTACGACGAGGACGAGGCGCCGGAAGTCGACGGCAAAACTTATAAATTGGAAGTGGCCGGCCTCGTCGACAACAAGAAGTCCTGGACGCTCGAAGAATTGCACGCGCTGCCGGAGGTGTCGCAGATCACGCGGCACATCTGCGTCGAGGGCTGGAGCGCGATCGGCTCGTGGCAGGGTACGCGGCTATCGGACTTTTTGCAGCGGATCGGCGCTGACATGCGCGCCAAATATGTCTGGTTCAAGTGCGCCGAGGGCTACACCAACACGATCGACATGCCGACCGCCCTGCATCCGCAGACGCAGATGACGTTCAAGTTCGACAACAAGATCCTGCCGCGGTCCTACGGCTTCCCGATGAAAATCCGGATTCCCACGAAGCTGGGCTTCAAAAATCCAAAATACGTGGTGGCGATGGAGGTCACCAACACCGACAAAGGCGGCTACTGGGAAGACAAGGGTTACAACTGGTTCAGCGGTCTTTAGGAGAGCGATCCTCGGTTATCAAACGGGCACCGCGTTGAAAGGTGATGTAGTCCCATGCCCAGTTGATCGCCACCAGGAACCGGTAACGGAGACCGATCAGAAAATAGATGTGCGCCACGCTCCAAAACGCCCAAGCGACGAAGCCCTTTAGTTCCAGCCGACCCAATTTCACCACCGCAGCCCGGCGGCCAATGGTTGCGAGATCCCCGAAATGTACATACCGGAACGGGCCCGGCTGCTTCGATCCGGTAATGCGCGCATAGATAACTTTTGCGACGTATTTGCCCATCTGTTTGGCAGCGGGGGCGATGCCAGGCACCGGCCGCCCCTGCTCATCGAGAACTGAAGCAGTATCACCGATTACAAAGATGTTCGGATTATCGGGTGCTGACAGATCCTTTGCGACCTTCACGCGACCGGATGCATCCGTTTCGGCACCGAGCCATTGCGCAGCTGGCGACGCCGTAACGCCAGCGGCCCAGATAATGGTTTCAGAATCAATGCGCCCATTCTTGAGATCGACGCCCTGCGCATCGCAATCCGTCACAAGTGTATCGGTTCTGACCTCAACACCGCTCCGCTCCAAAGTTTTCCTCACGTAGTCTGAAAGACGCGGGGGAAATGTCGGCAACACACGTGATCCGGCTTCGATGAGAATGATCCGCGCGCGCCGGGGGTCGATGCGGCGAAAATCCGCGGCGAGTGTCTGCCGTGCGACATCGGCAATTGCGCCAGCCATTTCAACGCCGGTCGCGCCGCCGCCCACGATCACGAATGTAAGGAGACGCTGCTGTTCATTATTGTCCTGCGTCAGCTCGGCGCGTTCAAACGCGGTCAGAATTTTGCGTCGTATGGTGGTGGCGTCCTCGATGCGCTTCAGACCTGGCGCATATGCCGCCCATTCGTCGTGGCTAAAGTAAGAATGCTGTGCGCCAGCCGCGATCACGAGGTAGTCGTATGGCACCTCGCCAGACTCCGCTCGAACAAGTCTTTCTTCAGCATCTATGCCAAGAACTTTTTCCATCAAAACAGTGGCGTTGCGCTGGGAACGCAAGATGTGCCGGATCGGCCAGGCGATATCCGCCGGCGAAAGGGCAGCGGTGGCTACCTGATAGAGCAGAGGTTGAAAGCAATGGTGGTTATGCCGGTCGATGACCACGACCTCTGCATCGGCGTGCCGCAGTGCTTTAGCGGCTTCGAGGCCGCCAAAACCTGCCCCGACGATCACTACCTTGACTTTATCGTTCGCCATTGGATCTCTCCGTACGGGCGCAAATCTCAACCTGCATCACTGGTTGCCAAGTTCGCAACGACGCTTTAGCAATCCGCCAGCGACGTTTCTGCGAGGTACAGTGTATGGCTACCCACAATCTGCTTCTTCTTCCCGGCGACGGGATCGGCCCGGAAGTCATGGCTGAGGTGAAGCGCGTCATCGATTTTTTCAACAAAAAAGGCTCCGAGAAGTTCGCGACCGAAGAGGCGCTGGTTGGAGGCTGCTGCTATGACGCGCACAAGGTGGCCATTGCCGACGCCACGATGGAAAAGGCGAAGGCTGCGGACGCCGTGATATTTGGCGCGGTCGGTGGACCGAAGTGGGACAAGGTGCCATATGACGTGCGACCTGAGGCCGGCCTGCTGCGCCTGCGCAAGGATCTCGACCTCTACGCCAACGTGCGCCCGGCCATCGTCTATCCGGCGCTGGCGGATTCATCGTCCCTCAAGCGCGAAGTCGTCGAAGGTCTCGACATCATTATTTTGCGCGAGCTGACCGGCGGCGTTTATTTCGGTGAGCCGAAGACGATCACGGACCTCGGCAACAACCAGAAGCGCGCGGTCGATACGCAAGTCTACGACACTTACGAGATCGAGCGGATCGGCCGCGTGGCTTTCGAGCTTGCACGCAAGCGGCGCAACAAGGTCACCTCGATGGAAAAGCGCAACGTCATGAAATCGGGCGTGCTGTGGAACGAAGTCATGACGCAGGTGCATGCGCGCGAATTCAAGGACGTTCAGCTTGAGCATATGCTGGCCGACGCGGGTGGCATGCAACTGGTCCGGTGGCCGAAGCAATTCGACGTCATCGTCACCGACAATCTGTTCGGCGACGTACTGTCGGACATTGCAGCGACACTTACGGGATCGCTCGGCATGCTGCCGTCCGCTTCGCTCGGCGAGGCTGATGCCAAAACCAAGAAGCGAAAAGCGCTCTACGAGCCGGTGCACGGGTCGGCGCCGGACATCGCCGGCAAGGGTATCGCCAATCCGATTGCGATGATCGCGTCGTTTGGTATGGCTCTGCGCTATTCGTTCAATCTCGGCAAGCAAGCCGACTGGATCGACCAGGCAATTTCGGCCACGCTTGCCAAGGGTCTGCGCACCGCCGATATCAAATCGGAAGGCACCAAGGTCGTTTCAACTTCGGAGATGGGATCAGCGATCCTCGCCGAACTGGAGCAGTTCGCCGCGTAGGCACGCGACTGCGAAAGGTGAAAACAAAACGCGGCCCAAGGCCGCGTTTTTCGTTTCAGTACCCGATCCAGGGATTACTCTTGAATGGCAATGTCCACGGGCCCGGCAGGGCCGATTGCGTATTCAGAAGCCCGGCAGACGTATTGTCGATCACGCTTCCAGCGCGCTGATTGGGATTTTCGATGTACCCGGTGTTGCCGACGCGCTCACCTGGGAATGTTTCCGTGCCCGGATCGAGATAGGACCGCTTCTGGATGATGACGCGCGTGCGGGTGCGGCCATCCTCGTCGCGAGTCACCACGACCGTCCGGTCGCGGTTGTAGGCGACGGTGCCCCTCTTGGTCTGGCTGCTCTGAGCGATCGCCGGCGTAGCCAGCAGAGCCAGGACCCCGGTAACGGCAAGTCCGCCAGCGGCAAATTTCAATTTCATGGGGTCCTCGACCTTTGGCTCCAATGTTGCAACGCAGTCTAGCGGGGTTCTGTTTCACACAACAGGGCCGGCGGCCAGTTATGTGGCTGTAAACTCTTGCGATCCTCCCGCAGATCAGCCCGGTTAGAGCCTCCGTCCCCCAAACTATCCGGAAGTCCGGCATCCCGGCAGTTGGCTCGTCATCTGAATCGTGGAAGGATATTCCACTCATAAGCCTAAAAAAAGAACAACGGTCCTGCCAACGGGCCAATGGAAATGGGGGACGCTATGACAGGACGAAGGGAACGCTCTATCGAGGAATTGTATCGCGAGGACGCCGAACGGGCGGATGCGCTCGTATTCGGGCGGGAATCTGGGCCAGACCGGCGAGGATTTCTCAGCGGGGCCGGGCTCGCTGCGGTGAGCGCCGCGGTTGGTGGCGCAATTCCGTTCGCGGCCAACATGCCGGGCGGACTGATTCCAGCCGCGATGGCGCAGGGCGCACCCGCGGCGCCACCACCGGGTGCCCCTGCCGCGCCTGCCAAAAAGGGTCCGACCTATCTCAATTTCCCAGGCAAGAGCGACAAGCTCGTCCTGCTCGGCGAGAAACCGCTGGTGGCGGAAACGCCGGAAAGCCTGCTCGACGACGCGACGACACCGACTGACAAGTTCTACGTCCGCAACAACGGGCAGATTCCCGAACAGGCCAAGGACGCCGACTCCTGGAAGATCACAGTCGACGGGGAGGTGAACAAGAAGCTTGAACTCGCGCTTGGCGAACTCAAGTCGAAGTTCAAGCCGGTGACCAGGCGCATGGTCGTGGAATGCGGAGGCAATGGCCGCTCGTTCTTCACACCGCAGGCGCGCGGCAATCAGTGGACCAATGGCGGCGCTGGTTGCGCCGAATGGACAGGCGTGCGTGTCGCCGACGTTCTCAAGGCGGCCGGCGTAAAGCCCTCGGCGATGTTCAGCGGCCATTATGGCGCGGATCCGCATCTGTCGGGCGATGCAAGCAAGCCGGCCTTGTCACGCGGCGTCCCAATCAAGAAGCTGATGGATGAAAATAACCTGATCGTATGGGCGATGAACGGACAGCCGCTGCCAAACATTCACGGCTTTCCGGTGCGCCTGGTAATTCCTGGCTGGCCGGGCTCAGTGTCGGCAAAATGGCTCAACCGTATTTGGATCCGCGACAAGTATCACGATGGTCCCGGCATGGGCGAAACATCCTACCGCGTCGCGATCAAGCCCATGGTCCCGGGCGAAAAGCCGGACATGAAGAACTTCAAGGACCTGGAGTCGATGCCGGTACGCTCGATCATTACCAATCCGGCGAACGGCACTAAGCTGGCGGCGGGCGCGAAGGAATTAAATTTGCGTGGCGCGGCCTGGGCCGGCGATTACGAAGTGAGACAGGTGGATATCTCCATCGACTACGGCGCCACCTGGACTCGTGCCAAGATTGAAAAGCCAAAGAACAAATACGATTGGCAGCGCTGGACGGCGGCAGTGAAGCTGCCATCCGACGGTTACTACGAGATCTGGACGCGGGGCACAGATACGCGCGGCGTCGCACAGCCGCATGTTGCCGGCTTCTGGAATCCGCAAGGCTACGGCGGCAATCCGATGCACCGTGTCGCGGTGCTGATCGGCTGAGCCTGCAGTCGACATGAAAAATGGAAACGCCGGGCGGTCTTCCGCCCGGCGTTTCAATCCAACAGGCATCCGGTTTACGCCCTATGTTTCGTGTCACGATCTTGCTTCTCGCTGCTTCATTATATCTTGCTGCGACGGCAGCTGGTGCTTTCGCGCAAGCCCAAAACTTCACGCCGCGTGATGAAAGCCCCGAGGAATTCCCTGCTGGTGCCGGTCGCGAGGAAACATTCTACGCATGCACGGCATGCCATGGTTTCAAACTGATATCGCAACAAGGCATGAACCGCCGGCAGTGGGACGACACGCTGAATTGGATGACGACGAAACACGGCATGCCCGCGCTGGAAGGCAAGGACCGTGAACTGGTGTTGAACTATCTCGAAGCCACCTATCCGCCGCGGTCGCAGGAACGCGGCTGGCAGAATCCGTTTCTCAATCGGTGACGCGCTAGCGTCCGATGCGACGCGGCTTTGGCCGGCTCGCTAAGGCTTTCCAAAGCAGATGATATTTGGGGGTGGCGGCCAGAATCGGATCGCGCTGGCCACAGAATGTGCGGTTGCGCTCCGCCTGTGCGAATAGGGCGCCGACTTTCGGATCGCTGCCGGCGGCCAGCAGGGTCAATCGATCGAGCGCGCAGGCCAAAGTGCTTTGCTGGATAAACTCGGTGCCGCTCTGGCAGAACCAACCCGACAATTGCAGGCGCGGGTCGTCGAATGTGCGCACGTAGGCCAGGCATTGGCGTGGTGTGCCTTTTGTGGCGGTGAAGAAAAAGATGGTCAGCGGTCCAAATTTGCTGGCGAGGTCCTGCTCTGCGCGCTTGGGTTCGTCTGGTCCAAGTGCCGCAGCATCATCGACGACTAGGGCCTGCGGGTCGGCGAAGGTGCGAATTTCCGTGCCGGGTCGATAGATCTCGACGTGCAGATAAGGTGCGGTACCGTCGCTATCGCCAAGCTCGAGAATGTCCTTTCGCCCTCCGCCGTCGGCATGCCGCCGGATGGCGTAGGTCGCGGGGACCTCGGCTGCTTCAGGGATCGACAGTGCAAAAGCCGGAAACGGTCGGTCAATCTCGATCCATTTTGATTCATGCACCGGCGTGATGGCGGCGATCGGTTTCGGCGATTGAGAAAGACGGGCCGCCGCTATGGACAACAGCGCAATTGCACACAGATATGCGAGCAGGCGCACTCTGGACGGCAGTTCGTCTCGCCATGAATGCAGGGCGGGGTGCATACGGTCGTCTTTGGCTGGATGCCGTTGTGTTGACTGCAGTTCTCGCCTAGAAGCGCTGCCAACCGGTTGCCCCTTACCCGAGGCCCGGTGGTAATTTATTCCGGAGCGTTAACAATGGGTTACAAGGTCGCCGTGGTGGGTGCCACCGGCAATGTCGGGCGCGAAATGCTCGACATTCTGGCCGAGCGCAATTTTCCCGCCGACGAGGTGGTTGCCGTCGCGTCGCGGCGCAGCCATGGCGTGGAATGCTCGTTCGGCGACAAGACGCTGAAAGTGAAGGCGATCGACCATTTCGATTTTTCAGACGTAGACATCTGCCTGATGTCGGCCGGCGGCGCGGTGTCCAAGGAATGGTCGCCGAAGATTGCCGCGCAGGGCGCGGTGGTGATCGATAACTCGTCGGCCTGGCGGATGGATCCGGACGTTCCGTTGATCGTGCCGGAAGTTAATGCCGATGCGATCGCTGGCTTCACCAAGAAGAACATCATCGCCAATCCGAATTGTTCGACTGCTCAGCTTGTCGTGGCGCTGAAGCCGTTACACGACAAGGCGAAGATCAAGCGCGTCGTGGTTGCGACCTATCAGTCGGTATCCGGAGCCGGCAAGGATGCGATGGATGAGCTGTTCTCGCAGAGCAAGGCCGTGTTCACGCTGGGCGAGATCGAGACGAAGAAGTTTTCCAAGCGGATCGCCTTCAACGTCATTCCGCACATCGATGTGTTCATGGAGGACGGCTACACGAAGGAAGAGTGGAAGATGATGGTCGAGACAAAGAAGGTCCTCGATCCCAACATCAAGCTCAGTGCGACTTGCGTGCGCGTGCCGGTCTTCGTCGGCCATTCTGAATCTATCAACATCGAGTTTGAAAACCCGATCACGGCGGACGAAGCGCGCGACGTTCTGCGCAATGCGCCAGGCTGCCTCGTCATCGACAAGCATGAGGACGGTGGCTACGTGACGCCTTATGAATGCGTAGGCGAGGATGCAACTTACATCAGCCGCATTCGTGAGGACGGCACCATCGAGAACGGCCTGCAGATGTGGGTTGTGTCTGACAATTTGCGCAAGGGCGCGGCGCTCAACGCGGTGCAGATTGCAGAGTGCCTGATCAATCGCAAGCTGATTCAGGCGAAGCGGCGCGCGGCGTAAGCGCTTTAGATTTCCGGAATTGGCTTCTAAGAGGCGCGCGCGGGACTTTCGTGCGCGCGAATTTGCTGCTCCAGTTGCTGGAAATCTGCCAGTGCGGCGTGGCGTTCGTTGTAGAAACGGACGAGGCGCTGTGCCGTGCTCGTCTGCAGGCGATCGAAGCTGTGGCGCGCGTTTTCGATTGCCTGCGGGGAAAAGCGGAAGACCTTGCGGCGCAAAATGCATATGTGTTTGACGGTCGGCCATGAAAGTCCGGCGGCCTTGGCCAGAATCAGGGCGAAGTCGCTGTCCGGACGGGCGTCATTCATGACGCTCTCGACGAGCCTGATCGGGACTCCGGACAACGCTGACAGCGAGGCGACCGTTTCCTCGAACTTCCCGTTCTTGGCGTATTCACAGACCACCGGATCGACCGGAGCACCCGAACGTCTGACGACGTCGAACTGCGCGGCCGCCTCGCGGTAGTCTCGTTTAGCCTTTGGTTGTCCGGTTGGATCCTGCCCGGTGATGTCGGTCAGCACCCTGTGCACTTCGTAGACCGCGTGCGGATTGCTCGCCGCCAGCTTTTCGAATACGACCTCGGAAGCCTTCGCGATCAATGCATTGAAGTGCTCCTGCGGGATGTCCTTGCGCATGGAGACGCAAATCGCGAGCACTTCGTCATTGATAGACTGGTCGACCAGCTTGGTGTAGCCGGCATCCGAAATGCGTGCGCCTTCGTTGCGTGTCACTGAAAGAACGACGTCACGATTGCCGTGCGTGACCAGCACGTCGCTGACCTTTTCGCTGAGCGAGGTGCGCTTCGAAATAGCAAGAAGTCGGTCCTGGCTCTTGCCACTCGCGATGGCCAGCAGATCTTCGTCAGACAATCTGTTGGACAGGCTCAAGATCGGTCCGGCAACCTCGATCGATTCGTCGTGCGCAAGCTTTCGCACGGTCATCGGTGGTGCATTGGGTGCGGGGGCCAGGCGATGGGCGAGCTCGGCTCGTGCCTTGGTCTCAATTTTCTCCGCGATCCGCGATATCACGCCGTCGAACAGGTCGACGTGGTCATCGGAATAGTTGTCTGCGCCGGCGAGAAAAAGGTCGGTGACGCGGCGAAGAATGTCCGCCTGCTTGTCGGCCGATCCCGATGCGAAGGTCCCCTCGATCTCAGCGATAATCGATCGCTCTTCAAGCACGGCTTCGGGCGTCCCGGTTATGAGAAAAATCCGGCTACCTGTAGCTGCAGGTCATTACCATCGCGTTAGGCAGAAACCGCGCATTCTCGGTAACCGTGTCGGCCCGCCGCGTGGCGGATTCGAAAGGTGAATTCGCAGGATCAGGGTTAAGGCAGAGTAAGCCCGTGCATCCGTCAGAAATGCGGACGCGCGAAAAGCTGCCTGTACTCGTCAGCGGCTACTTGCGTGAATTTTCCGCTTGCCGGGTCTCGCACCGAAAGTTGGCCGGTGGCCACGCCAAAATAGGCGCCGTGCAATCGGATGTCGCCGCGCTCGACCTTGGTCCGCAGGCGCGGGAAGGTCATCAGGTTATCGAGGCTGAGTGCGACGTTGGCTTGCTCCAGCAGGGTGAGATACTCGTCCATGGGACGACTGCCGCGTGGGCCGATTTTTTCCGCGGCGGGCGTCATCAATTTCATCCAGTTGCCGATGAAGTCGCCGGGCGTCAGCGGCTCGGCATCTTCGGCGAATGCCTTTATGCCGCCGCACTGCGCATGGCCCAGCACGACGATGTGCTTGACCCTAAGCGCCATGACACCGAATTCCAGGGCCGCGGACACGCCGTGGGCCTGCGCGTCCGGTGCATAAGGAGGAACCAGGTTTGCGATGTTACGGACAACGAAGAGCTCGCCCGGGCGGGAGTTAAAAATGACCTCTGGCGAGCAACGGGAGTCGCAACAGCCGATCACCATGACCTCGGGCGATTGCCCGCTCTGGGCAAGCTCGCGATAGCGGTCCTGTTCGGCGCGCAAGCCGCCCGCAAGGAATGCTCGATAGCCATCGACCAATTGGCTGGGAAGCGACACTTTTGTTCACCAAATTGCGTTTTCCGCGTCACACAAAACACGCCATCACCGGCTCTGGCAACCCGTTGCAGCAGTGGCGCATCCGCATTGCCGAAGCTAGGCTCCACGCGCTGCTTAGTTGGAGACCACAATGACTATCCGCCCGCGGCGCAGCGTGTTGTACATGCCAGGATCGAATGCGCGGGCGTTGGACAAGGCGAAGACGTTGCCGGTCGACGGGGTGATCCTCGACCTTGAGGATTCGGTTGCGCCCGACGCCAAAGAGGCCGCGCGCCAGCAGGTTGTCGATGCCGTCAAGGCGGGCGGCTTCGGCACCCGCGAGGTCTTCATCCGGGTTAACGGCGTCGACACGCCGTGGCATGCCGACGACCTTTCGGCTGCCGCGCATGCGGCGCCCGACGTCATTCTGGTGCCCAAAGTATCGAGCTCCGACACGCTGGAGCTGATCGGCCGGCGGATGCTCGACATGGGAACCAATCACAAGACCCGGGTCTGGGCGATGATCGAAACGCCGCTCGCAATTTTCAATATCCTCGAGATTGCGGCGGCGGCGCGTGACTCCGAGACCCGTCTCGCCGGCTTCGTGATGGGAACGAACGACCTTGCCAAGGACACCCGCGCACGTCTTGTACCGGGCAGAACACCGATGCTGGCGTGGCTGTCGATGTGCGTAGCCGCCGCGCGTATCCACGGCATCGACATCCTCGACGGTGTCTATAACGACATCGGCAATTCCGATGGTTTTGCGAAGGAATGCGCGCAGGGCGTGGACCTCGGCTTCGACGGCAAGACGCTGATACACCCGAGCCAGATCGAGCCATGCAATACGGCGTTTTCGCCGTCGCCGGCTGATGTCGAGCAGGCGCGCAAGATGATCGCGGCGTTCGACCTGCCCGAAAACAAGGGTAAGGGCGTAATCTCGATCGACGGCCGCATGGTCGAGCGGCTGCACGCCGACATGGCGCGACGCACGGTCGCAATCGCCGAGGCGATTGCGCGCTCACCCTGAGCTAGGGGAGTGGCCGGGATGCATCCCGTCGACAATTTTTTGTGCACGAAAACCGGGCGAATTCACTAGTCTTGCCATTGTCGGAATTGGCAAAAAACGTTTAAACCCCAATAGTTTAGAACGTTTTTAAAATGCACTTTTATTTTGACTCAGCGCTGCACAGCGGTTAGCGAATACCCAGCAAGGGTGTTCGATGATTGTCTGTTCTTGTAACGTGTTGAGCGACCACGAGGTCCGAACCGCGGCAAACACCGCGGCGCGTCGATCCACAAGCCATGTCTATGGTTGCCTTGGCTGCAGCGCCCAGTGCGGCCGTTGCGCGCGCACGATCCGCAAGATCATCGACGAAACGCTCAATGGCACAAAAGTCGGCTGCCCGGTTGGCTGTGCTTGCGCGATGCACGCCGCAGACCCGATCTAGGTTCCACCCATACAATCCCTGTTGCGGCCAAACGCGCTGCCGGCACTGGCAGCGCGCCGCATGATTTTTTGCTACGATCCGGGCAAGAGGGTTGGCGCTTACCGCGGGCGCCATAACAGGAGCGAGTTATGAAGGGTGACGCGAAAGTCGTCGAGTTTCTCAACAAAGCGCTTCGGCACGAGCTGACGGCGGTCAATCAATATTGGCTGCACTACCGGCTGCTCGACAACTGGGGCTACAAGGACCTGGCGAAGCAGTGGCGCAAGGAATCGATCGAGGAAATGGAACATGCCGACAAACTGGTCGAGCGCATCATTTTTCTTGACGGGTTTCCGAACATGCAGGTGCTCGACCCTCTGCACATCGGACAGAACGTGAAGGAAGTGCTGGACTGCGACCTCGCTGCCGAAATGTCGGCTCGTGCGCTTTATCAGGAGGCGGCGACGCATTGCCACGGCGTGCGGGATTATGTAACGCGCGATCTTTTCGAGAAGCTGATGTCGGACGAGGAGCATCACATCGACTTCCTCGAAACCCAGATCGATCTCGTCGCCAAGCTCGGCGTAGAGTTGTACGCACAGCATCACATCGGCGAAATGGGCGAGGATGCCGCGGACTAGACTTGGCGACAACTTTCGTGTTGTCACGGCATGACCTAAGGGGGAAGTCAAAATTCGCTATTGGCGCGCCATTGCGGTATCGCTCGCGACCGTCTTGTCCGTGCTGCCGCTCGCTACTGCCCGTGCCGAGCCCTCAGGCGCGACGACCTGCGTCCGCCCGGGCTTTCGCGTCGTACTCGACGTCGGTCACACCGCGCGATCACCGGGCGCCAAGAGCGCGCGTGGTGTTGATGAATTTGATTTCAATCTGCGCCTCGCCAGGCAGATCGATCAGGCTCTTCTCGGAGCGGGTTTTGCCAAAACGATCCTCATGGTGAGCGACGGGCGGGCAAATCGAAGCCTGTACGCCCGCGTGGCACGCGCCAACGGGTTATCGGCGAATCTTCTGTTGTCCATCCACCACGACGCGGTGCCTGACCGGTTTCTCGAAAGATGGGAGTACGACGGCAAGCGCCGAGGGTTCAGCGACCGATTCACGGGCCATTCGATCTTCGTCTCCAACGGCAATCCCGATCCTAAGGACAGCCTTTTGTTCGGTAGCATGCTCGGACAACAATTGAAGGCGCGCGGCTTGCAATACACGCCGCATTATACTGAGAGCTTTATGGGTCGATGGCGGCGCACGCTCCTGGACGCCGATGCCGGCGTCTATCGCTACGACACACTGTTCGTACTCAAAGAGACGCAAATGCCCGCTGTGCTGCTTGAAGCGGGTTCGATCGTGAACCGTGGCGAAGAACTGGTTATGGCCTCGCCTGAGCGGCAGCAGCTGATCAGTGCGGCAGTTGTAGACGCCGTTGACAACTTCTGCGCGGCGCAATCAAACAAGCCCGCCTTGCAAATTGCGCAACGTTCAAAAGCCCGGCATGCGCTGGCGCAATCGCATCGGCACGCGCGCGAACGTACCGCCAAGACGACACCATTAACGCCGACACCGCAGCCACTCCTCGATATCCATTAGTGCGTTACTGCGCGGGGTCAGCATTAGGATTGCGGAATGAGGGAACGCGACATGCGGCGTCACTATTTTCTGAGCCCCATTGCATTATTGCTTTTTCATTCATTCGCCTTTGCCGACAATATCGCGCCAACCGGAACGTTGCGGGCAGCGTATCTCTCCAGCAATCCAGCACAGGCTGTACGCGATCCCACCACCGGTGAAATTCGCGGTGCCTCCGCCGATCTCGCGCGCGAACTGGCACGGCGACGCAGCTTGCCGGTTGCACTTATGCCGTTACCGAATCCCGCAACGGTGATTGAGGCCGTTGCCAAGGGTGAGGCCGACATCGGGTTCGTGGCATATGCCCCGGAACGGGTCGGGACGGTCGAGTTCTCGCAAATCTACATGCTGGTGCAGCAGTCGTTCGTCGTTCCGGACAATTCCGGTATCCGCACCGTCGCCGATATCGACGCACAAGGACTGCGCATTGCCGGGGGCAAGGGGGATTCGATCACGCTCTATCTTCGACGCAATTTGAAGCACGCAACTCTTGTTGAGACAGATAACACGCCAGCCGATGCAAAGCGTAAACTGCTGGCAGGTGAGATCGAGGCCTATGGGGCCAACCGTCAGCGCCTCACCAATTTGCTGAAGGAGATGCCGGGCTATCGTCTACTTCCAGACAGCCTGTTCGGCGTAACTCAAGCCATCATCGTGGCGAAGGGAAAGCCGAAAGTCCTCATGGATATTAACGCCTTCATCGATGACGTTCGTGCATCCGGATTTTTACGGGACGCGGTTGCAAGAAGTGGTGTCATCGGCCTTGAGGTGGCGCCGGCCGGTACCACGTTGCAGCGGTAGTCACGCCCACGGGCGTGCTGCGCCGGCTTTCTTCTCGTAGCTTTCGATCTTGCTCTGCTTCTGTTGAGTGAGGCCGATATCGTCGAGGCCGTTGAGCAGGCAATGCTTACGGTGCGGGTCGATGTCGAAATAAACCACGCCGCCGTCAGGGCCACGGATTTCCTGCTTCTCCAGGTCGACTGTCAGCGTCGCGTTGGCGCCGCGTTCGGCGTCGTCGAAAAGTTTTTCAAGATCTTCCGGGGACACCCGGATCGGCAGCACGCCGTTCTTGAAGCAATTGTTGTAGAAGATGTCGCCAAACGAGGTCGAGATCACGCAGCGGATACCGAAATCCATCAGCGCCCACGGCGCGTGCTCGCGCGAAGAACCGCAGCCGAAGTTATCGCCGGCAACAAGAATCTTGGCCTTGCGGTAAGCCGGCTTGTTCAGCACAAATTCCGGATTCTCGCTGCCGTCGTCCTTGTAACGGCGTTCGGAGAACAGACCCTTGCCGAGACCGGTGCGCTTGATGGTCTTCAGATACTGCTTCGGAATCACCATATCGGTGTCGACATTGATGATGCGCAGCGGGGCGGCAACGCCTTCGAGCCTGGTGAACTTTTCCATGGTTTCTCCGACTTTGCCTCAAGCACCTTAGAACAATTCTTTTTCTTAAGGCGTCCGGTGTTTTGGTCAATAGCGGATTGAGAAGAGGAGATCAGCTATGCGCATTTTGACGGTCACAGTGCTTCTTCTTGGTCTCACAGGTGCGTCAAGGGCGGCAAATGACGGCCCTTGGTGCTATCGCGATTTTGACGGCCCGCAGTATACAAATTGTTACTACTATTCGGTCCGGGAGTGCCTGATTGCCGCCGGAATTCGCGGCGGCGTGTGCGAGCGCAATCATGGTCCCGCCCCCGAGACGGCGAAAAAGGACAAACGTAAGGCGCGATCACGCTAGGCCGGCACCAGCTCATCAAGCTTGAATTTGGATTCGCGCACCACGTTGCACACCTGCACGCTGTATTCGGAATAGTAGATTTCCCGAGCTTTTTTCTGCGCGGCTCGATGTTCGGGGTTCATGCGCCATGCACGCATCCCCTCTTCGTGCTCGAATTCGACAATGGTCACCCGCTCGTCGTCTTCGGCAAAAAAACCTTTATGAGAAATGTAGCCGGGCATCGTCTTCGCCAGTTCGACCATGCGGTCGACAAGGGCAACGTATTCCCCGCGCGCGCCGGGGCGCAGGCGGGAACGAAAGACAGTCACGATCATGACGAATCTCCTGTCGTGCAATGTTCGCGCAGCCGGCTGTTCTCGACCAATTCCGATTCTTAATGATCGCCATCGCAAAAACGGATCAATGCCAGTCTATTCGACGCTTGCCTCGATTGCTTCAATATCCTCGTCCGACAGCCCAAAATGATGCCCGATCTCATGCACCAGGACATGGGTCACGATTTCTCCCAAGGTGTCCTCGTGCTCGGCCCAATAATCGAGAATCGGCCGGCGATAGAGCCAGATCATGTTGGGCATGAGCTCAGGGGTCGCATCCGACTGGAATGGCAGTCCGACGCCCTGGAACAGGCCAAGCAGGTCGAACTCGCTCTCGGCACGCATGCTCTCGAGAACCTCGTCAGTTGGAAAATCTTCAACTCGGATGACGAGGTTCTCACAGAGATTGCGGAAGTGCTCCGGAAGACGCGCATACGCCTCCGACGCAAGGCCCTCGATATCCGACATCGACGGCGCCACTGATCCGCGCCAATCGTGGAATTGGCCAGTCATGGCAATGTTGTAGGCGAGGTTTGCATGCGGTCCAAGCGGTTGACGGCTAGCCCCCGGATGCGCAACGGTTGGCGACCCTGACAAGAGAGGCGCAGGCGATCGATGTCGAATACTCCTGTACGGCTGGCCTTGATCGGTTTGATATTTGTCCTCGGCGCCGGCGGAGGCACACCGGCGTCGGCCCAGCCGTCTGTTTGCAATAACGAAATCTCGGCAAACTGTCCGGCTGAACGCGCGGCGCAGAAAAAGCGACCTCGCGTTACAATTTATCCGCGCCGCGTCTACCTTGGGCCGAATGCCAAGCGGCAGTGCCGTTCGTGGCTTGCGCAAGAATATCGCGTCAGCGGTCCGGTGATCGTGCCGCAGATGCGCTGCTGGTGGGAATAGAGGCGATATAGTTGGCTTAGGGAGGGGACGAGGCAGCACCGGAGGTGCAGCGATGTCTAGGCTGACACAATTTTTTGCAGGCGCAGTTCTGATTTTCAGTTTCCTTGCGTTCGTGCCTGGCAGCGCAGAAGCGCGCTGGCATGGCGGCTGGCGTGGCGGTTGGGGTTGGGGTCCGGCTTTCGGGCTTGGCGTTGGGCTCGGGTACGGTTGGGGCTGGGGCTATCCTTACGCGTACTACCCGGGGCCATATTACTACGCGCTGCCTCCGGAGCCGGCCTGCGGTTGGGCACGCATACGGGTTTGGCGCAACGGACACTGGGCATACCGCCGGGCGTGGCGCTGTTGGTAAACGAAGCCCGCCGCGAGGCGGGCTTTCCGCGTCTCATTCTGAGATTCGCGCTATTTCCATTCGCGCACGTCGACGAAGTGCCCGGCGATTGCCGCGGCTGCAGCCATTGCCGGCGACACGAGATGCGTGCGGCCCTTGTAGCCCTGGCGCCCTTCGAAATTGCGGTTCGATGTCGATGCGCAGCGCTCGCCCGGCTGCAACTTGTCGGGGTTCATCGCAAGGCACATCGAACAGCCCGGCTCGCGCCACTCGAAACCGGCGGCCTTGAATATCTTATCGAGGCCCTCCGCTTCCGCCTGCATTTTAACGAGGCCGGAGCCGGGAACGATCATCGCGTTGACATTCGCATTGACAGTCTTGCCATCGACCACGCGCGCAACCGCACGCAGATCCTCGATGCGTCCATTGGTGCACGAGCCGATGAACACGCGATCGAGCTTGAGGTCGATGATCTTCTCGCCGCCCTTAAGACCCATGTACTCGAGTGAGCGCTCGGCCGCGGTGCGTTTCTTCTCGTCGGCAATTTCCGACGGCACCGGCACCTTGCCAGTGATCGACGTCACCTGCTCAGGGTTGGTGCCCCAGGTAACCAGCGGCGGTAGTTTTGCGGCATCGAGACGGACCTCGCGGTCGAAATGTGCGCCATCGTCGGACCGCACGGTTTCCCAATAGCGCATGGCCTCGTCCCAGGCCTTACCCTTCGGCGATTTCGGCTTGTCCTTGAGATAGGTGTAAGCGATTTCATCCGGCGCGATGAAGCCAGCCTTGGCGCCGCCTTCAACCGACATATTGCAGATCGTCATGCGGCCTTCGATGGACGTCGCGCGGATCGCTTCGCCGGCATATTCCAGAGCATAGCCCGTGCCGCCTGCAGTACCAATCTCACCGATGATCGCAAGAATGATGTCTTTGGCGGTGACGCCGGGCGGCAGTTTGCCGTCGACCACGGCGCGCATGTTCTTCGATTTCTTCTGGATCAATGTTTGCGTCGCGAGCACATGCTCAACTTCGGATGTACCGATGCCGTAGGCGAGCGCGCCGAAGGCACCGTGCGTGGCAGTATGGCTGTCGCCGCACACGATCGTGGTGCCGGGCAGCGTGAAGCCCTGCTCGGGCCCGATAATGTGGACAATCCCCTGGCGCTTGTCGAACTCGTTGAAATACTCGATGCCGAAATCCTTGGCGTTCTTTGCTAGCGCTGCGATCTGCTCGGCGCTTTCCGGATCCGGATTAGGCTTGCTGCGGTCGGTGGTCGGAACGTTGTGGTCGACCACGGCTAATGTCTTGTCGGGTGCGTGCACTTTGCGGCCGGCGGCGCGCAGACCTTCAAAGGCCTGCGGCGAAGTGACCTCGTGCACCAGATGACGATCAACATAGATGAGGCACGTCCCATCAGGCTGCTCGTCAACCAGGTGGTCTTCCCAGATTTTGTCGTAGAGCGTTCGTGGTTTCATGGCGTCAACTTTGCTCAGAGAGAGTGGATAGCGGCTTGCACGCGTCGCACGCGGACGCGGTCAAAGGCCTGCTTGCACCGCCGTCAACCGGCCGAAAAACCGCCACGGCAATCGTGCGTGGTCGACCAGAACAATCCGCTGAGCTTTGGAAACCATGTCAGTTATATAGTCGATCATTCTGCCGCCGACAACGAATGGGCGGGCAAAGAAAAAGGGCCGCCGCAGCGGCCCTTTCACCCCGAATAGCCGAAATATTACTCGCTGGCCGCAACCTCGGCGCCTTCGGCGCCGGCGGCACCTTGGGCCTCGGAGATGCGCGCCTTCTTGCCGCGGAGTCCACGCAGATAATAGAGCTTGGCGCGGCGGACTTTGCCGCGGCGGACCACTTTGATCGAATCGATCATCGGCGAATAGAGAGGGAACACGCGCTCGACACCTTCGCCGTACGAGATTTTGCGTACGGTGAAGTTCTCGTTGATGCCGCGGCCCGAACGGCCGATGCAAACGCCTTCGTAGGCCTGCACACGGCTCTTGTCGCCTTCAACGACCTTGACGTTAACTAGAACGGTGTCGCCCGGTTGAAAATCGGGGATATCCTTGCCGGCCGAGAGCTTCTCGACCTGCTCCTTATCGAGCTGCTGAATGATGTCCATCGTGAATTCTCCGTCGGCAGCGCCAGCAACCGGCGCGCGGTCTTGATCTGGTCTGAATGGGTTGGCGAGCTTGTATTACAAAGCTTTCGGCTTGTCACCCTTTGGATTCGGCTGTTTTTTCTGCGCTTTGCGGGCCTGATAGGCTGACCAGAGGTCGGGACGGCGTTCCGCAGTAAGCCGCTCTGCCTCCGCTTGGCGCCACGCCCTGACCTTGGCGTGGTCCCCGGAGGTGAGCACCTCGGGGATCGGCTCGCCCTCAAAAACCGGTGGCCGGGTGTACTGAGGGTATTCGAGCAGCCCGTCAGCGAAACTTTCCTCGGCGGCGGAGGCTTCCTTGCCCATGACGCCGGGCAGCAGGCGCACGCAGGCATCCAGCAGCGCAACCGCCGCGATTTCGCCGCCGGACAAAATGAAATCGCCAAGGGATACTTCCTCAAGACTGCGCGCCTTGATCAGGCGCTCGTCGACGCCTTCAAAGCGTGCGCACACGATGACAACTCCCAGCCCGCGCGCGAGCTTTGCGGCCCGGCTTTGCCGGAGCGGCAGACCGCGCGGGCTCATCAGCAGACGAGGGCGCGTGTCGTGCGGAAGGCCGTCAAGTGCGTGCGCGAGGACATCGGCCTTCATCACCATGCCAGGTCCGCCGCCGGCTGGCGTGTCGTCGACGGTGCGATGCTTGTCTGTCGCATGCGCGCGAATGTCGATCGTATCGAGCGACCAGATGCCCGACGTCAGCGCCTTGCCGGCAAGGCTCTGCGCCAGCGGTCCCGGGAACATCTCCGGAAAGATGGTCAATACGCTTGCCCGCCACATGCTCATTCGTCCCGTACCTCGACCTCAACCGGTGGCACAAGCACGATCTGTTTTGCCTCAAGATCCACGCGCGGAACCGTTGCGTCGTTGAAAGGCAGCATCAAAGGCTCGCCACTGCCCACTGGCATGATTTCGATGATGTCGCCGGCGCCGAAATTATGCAGCGCGTGCACCGTTCCAATCTGAACACCCTCCGGTGTAACGACATCAAGACCGACCAGGTCGGTGTGATAGTAAGTATCCTGCTCATCGATCTTGGGTAGCCGTGCGCGCGGAATATATAGCTCGAGATTGCGCAATCGTTCAGCTGCATCGCGGTCACTGACCCCCGCAATGCGCGCGACGAAGTGGTCCTTGGCCGGACGCATGGCCTCGATCTCGAAGCGCTGCTTGCCGTCTTCAGTTTCCAGCGGACCGTAGGTTGCAACGGCCGCCGGATCTTCCGTGAACGACCAGAGCTTCACCTCGCCGCGCACGCCGTGCGCGGCACCGATGCGGGCAACGCAAATTCGTTCGGCCACGGCGCGAACGGGCGAGCCTTAGCTCGCCGCCGGAGCCGGTGCGGCCTCGGCCGGCTTGTCTGCCTTTGCCGGCTTCTCCGCCGCCTTCTCCGCAGGCTTGGCGCCTTCGGCTGCGGGCGCACCACCGGCAGCTTTCGCCGTTTCCTCTTCCTTCGCCTTGCGCTCTTTGCGCGGGATCGCCTTCTCTGGATTGTTGCGCTTTGGCCGTTTCATGATTCCGGCGGCGTCGAGGAAGCGCATCACGCGATCAGACGGCTGCGCGCCCTTCTTCATCCAAGCCTGGACTTTTTCGAGGTCGAGCTTGAGCCGCTCGGTCTTTTCTTTCGGCAGCAACGGATTGAAATAGCCGAGCCGCTCGATGAAGCGACCGTCGCGCGGCGCACGATTGTCGGCGACGACGACGTGATAAACCGGCCGTTTCTTGGTGCCGGCACGGGCGAGACGAATAACGAGAGACATTCTTTAGTCCTTTCTCATTCTACTGATCGATAATCACTTCTTCTTTCCAAGGCCGGGCGGCAAACCGCCCGGTAATCCGGGAAACTTTCCGCCCAGGCCCGGCAGGCCGGGCAGTCCGGGCATATTCGGAGGAAGCTTCGGCATGGTCGGCGGCAAAGAACCACCACTGCCGGGCATATTTGGCGGCAATTGACCGCCGGGCATGTTCTTCGCCATTTCCGCCATCTGCTCGGGTGACGGCATGCCGGAGCCGAAACCCATGGCCTGCGCAAGACCGGCAAGCGGGCCGCGTTTGGCACCGCCCATCATCTTCATCATGTCCGACATGCCGCGATGCATCTTCAGCAATTTGTTGATCGCTTCCGGCGTCGTGCCGGAGCCGGCGGCAATACGCTTCTTGCGGCTGGCCTTGAGCAAATCCGGGTTGCGGCGCTCCTTCGGGGTCATCGAGTCGATGATCGCGATCTGACGTTTGACGACATTGTCATCGAGATTGGCGGCAGCGAACTGGTTCTTCATCTTGGCGACGCCCGGCAGCATGCCCATCAGGCCGCTAAGTCCACCCATGGACTGCATCTGCGTGAGCTGCTCGCGCAAGTCGGCGAGATCGAAGGCGCCCTTGCGCATCTTCTCGGCCGCGCGCATGGCTTTTTCGGCGTCGATATTGGCGGCGGCCTTCTCCACCAGCGCGACGATGTCGCCCATGCCGAGAATACGGCCGGCGATGCGGGCCGGATCGAAATCTTCAAGCGCATCCAGCTTTTCGCCGGTGCCGATCAACCTGATCGGTTTCCCCGTGACCGCGCGCATTGAAAGCGCAGCACCGCCACGCCCGTCGCCGTCGACACGGGTGAGCACGATGCCGGAAAGGCCGACGCGTTCGTCGAAGGAGCGCGCCAGGTTGACCGCATCCTGGCCGGTGAGGGCGTCGGCGACGAGAAGCACCTCGTGCGGATTGACCGCGCGCTTGACTTCCGCCGCCTCGCTCATCATCGCGTCGTCGAGCGTGGTGCGGCCTGCGGTGTCGAGCATCACGACGTCGTAACCGCCGAGCCGGGCCGCTTCGATGGCGCGGCGTGCGATCTGCGGCGGCGTCTGACCCTCGACAGTCGGCAAGGTGTCGATCTGCGTGTCGCGCCCGAGCACGGCAAGTTGCTCCATTGCCGCCGGACGGCGCACGTCGAGCGAGGCCATCAGCACCTTGCGGCGTTGCCGGTCGGTGAGCCGCTTTGCAAGCTTGGCGGTCGTCGTGGTTTTGCCTGAACCCTGCAGGCCCACCATCATGATAGCGACGGGCGGGGCAGCGTTGAGATCAATGCCCGTATTCGTACCCTGGCTGCCGGCGCCGAGCGTCGCGACAAGCTGGTCATGCACGATCTTCACGACCATCTGGCCGGGCGTCACCGACTTCATCACTTCGACGCCGACGGCCTCTTTCTTGACGCCATCAACGAACGCGCGCGCCACGTCGAGCGCGACGTCCGCATCGAGCAGCGCACGGCGCACCTCGCGCAATGCGGCGTCGACGTCGGCTTCGCTGAGCGCGCCGCGGCGGGTGAGGCGGTCGAGGATGCCGCCGAGTTTTTCCGACAACGAGTCGAACATCAGTCTGCAAGCACCTTTGCGCCCGAGAGCGCATCGCGCTGTCGGGCGGTGGCCTCCGGCCTCTCAATGGACCGGGCGGCGGATTGGAATTTCACGTCTCTATCGAGAGCGGCGGGAACCTAGGTTCGCGATGCGGCCGAGTCAAGGCAGGGCGGATTTACGGCCCTAATTCATAGCTAACGGTCACGACGGCCCTCAGCGTCTGCTCGCCAGGGGCAACGGGAACCGCGCCGGCACGCATGGCCTGCATCGGCCGCGGCGGCGGGGAGGAGCCTTCTTCCGTGATCGAAACGACGCGGCCAAGCTTGGCCCCTGCGGCCTTGGCGTAAAGCTCGGCCTTCCGGCGCGCATCCGTAATCGCGTCATCGCGCGCCTGGTCGAGCAGCTTCGACTGCTCCGAGACCACGAACTCGATGCCCGACATCTCGTTGGCGCCGGCGCCGATCGCGCGGTCGAGGACAGTCGGCAGCTTGTCGATATCGCGAATCCGGACTGTCACCTGGTTGGTGGCCTGGAAGCCGGTGAGCCTCGCGGTGCCGCTTTTGTTCGGATCATATTGCGGCTGCAGCGACAGCCGCGAGGTCTGGATGTCGCGGTCCGCGATGCCGGCATCCTTGATTGCCGTGAGCACGGCGGTCATCTGCTTTGCGTTGACTTCGCCGGCCTCGCGCGCGGTCTTGTCCTGACTGGTCACGCCAATGCGGATCATCGCGGTATCCGGCGCAACCGCAACCGTCGCTTCGCCGGTCACTGTCACAAGTTTGTCCGCCGCATGCGCCTGGCCAAGCCCAAGTGCGCACGCGAACAAAATGAATGCAAAGCGCCTTATCATCATCATTTCACCGGAACAAACACATTCACCACCAGCTTGTCAGGATCGCTCTTCACCGGATCGGTGGCGTACTCCTCGATGAAGAGGTCTTTCGCTTCCAGTTGCTTGTCGTCGAGATAGTTCGTGATCGCCTCGTAGGTCGTATCCATGGCGTCGTACGAGCCACGATGAACAAATTTGTAGGCCTTGCCGGAAGGGGCGGGACCGACCGCGATATCGCCCTTGGGGGGATCCTTCGGCGACTCTGCGATCGGCAGCGCAGCCTGGTATGAAAACCCGGTGTCGTCAGTCTGGGTGTAGACCGTGAAGGACGGGCCGGTTGGTTTGATGTTCTGCTTGTCGAGATATTCGTGCAGCGATTTGAACGCATCAATCAATGTGTCGAAGGCATTATCCCATTTGCTGTGGCCCTTGAGATAGACCATCGTTCGTTCGGGTAATGTCACCTGTTCTCCAAAGGCATCGCCTGGTTCCAGCGGCGACGGTGAAGTCGGTCCAATCGGAGCCGGCATCGGATCGCTGGCACCCGGTTTGGGTGCGGAATTCTGCGCAGTGGCCACGTCGGCTGTGAATGGCAATGCAAGGACGGCAAGCGTCAAAACAAGCTGGAAGGGCGACATCACGGCTCTCCGTCGTTTGCGGCGGTCCGGCGATTCGCCAGCATTGGTGCACATTCTAGCATGGCCTCTGGCCAATCCTCGTCTATTCGCCATATAAACCGGGCAAAACGCGGGCAAAGCATGATATGGGCGCACTCGCCAATCAGTCCTTCGTGAAGATGAACGGCGTCGGCAACGAAATCGTCGTCGTCGATCTGCGCGCGCGCGGCGGCAAAATAGAGGCGGACGAAGCCCGCGCGGCAGCGCGGCCTGGCGGCGCACCCTTTGATCAGCTGATGGCGCTCTATGCGCCGCGCACGCCGGGCACCGACGCCTTCATTCGCATCTATAACAATGACGGCTCGGAAGCGGGTGCCTGCGGAAACGGCATGCGCTGCGTCGCCGACCTCATGGCCAAGAAGAGCGGCAAGGACACCCTCACTTTTGAAACGACCGCCGGCATTCTCAATTGCTGGAAGGGTGCCGGCGGCATGTTCACAGTGGACATGGGGTCGCCGCGCTTCAAATGGAACGAGATTCCACTGGCAGAGGAATTCCGCGACACGCGCGCCATCGAATTGCAGATAGGCCCAATCGACAAACCGGTGCTCCATTCACCGTCCGTGGTGAGCATGGGCAACCCGCATGCGATCTTCTGGGTCGACGACGTCAATGCGCACGATCTCGCACGCTTCGGGCCGTTGCTCGAAAATCATCCGATCTTTCCCGAGCGCGCCAACATAACGCTGGCGCAGATCGTCGGGCGCGATCACATCATTATCCGTACATGGGAACGTGGCGCCGGCCTCACCAAGGCCTGTGGTTCGGCCGCTTGCGCTGCCGCGGTTGCCGCTGCCCGGCTCAGGCGTACTGGGCGCAAGGTGAAGGTCACGTTGCCCGGCGGTGAGCTGACGATCGATTGGCGCGAAAAAGACGATCACGTACTGATGACAGGCCCGGTGCAATTTGAGTTCGAGGGCCGTTTCGACCCGGCGCTCTTCACCAAGGCGAGTGTATCATGAGCGTCGACGTCGTCACATTCGGCTGCCGGCTGAACACCTACGAGTCGGAGGCAATCCGGCGCGAGGCAGCTGCAGCAGGTGTTGACGATGCGGTTATCGTCAATACCTGCGCTGTCACCGCGGAAGCAGTACGCCAGGCGAGGCAGACAATTCGCCGCCTCAAGCGCGAGCGGCCGCACCAGCGCATTGTCGTGACGGGCTGTGCTGCCCAGACGGAGGCCGGGAATTTTGCCGCCATGGCGGAAGTCGATCGCGTCGTCGGCAACGAGGAAAAATTCGACGCCCGGACCTGGAGATCGACCGACAAGATCGCCGTGTCCGACATCATGGCCGTCAAGACCATGCGTCCTCATACGATCGACAGCATAGAAGGCAGGTCGCGCGCATTCGTTCAGGTGCAGAACGGGTGCGATCACCGGTGCACGTTCTGCATTATTCCGTATGGCCGCGGCAATTCGCGCTCGCTCTTTGTCGACGATGTCGTTGACCAGGTGCGGCGCCTCGCCGGTAACAGCTATCGCGAAGTCGTGCTTACGGGCGTCGATATCACGAGCTATGGAGCGGACCTGCCTGGCGCACCGCGGCTGGGCATGCTGGTCAAGCGCATTCTCAGGGATGTGCCGGACCTGGACCGTTTGCGGCTGTCGTCGATCGATTCGGTGGAAGCCGATTCCGATCTGCTTGATGCGCTTGCCAACGAGCCGCGGTTGATGCCGCACTTCCATCTGTCGTTGCAATCCGGCGACGATCTCATTCTCAAGCGCATGAAGCGGCGGCACGTGCGTCGCGATGCAATTTCTTTCTGCGAACGCGTGCGCCGGTTGCGGCCTGACGTCGTTTTTGGCGCCGACATCATCGCAGGATTCCCGACCGAGACCGAAGCCATGTTCGCCCAATCGCTCGATCTGCTCGATGAATGCGGGCTAACCCAGCTCCATGTCTTTCCATTTTCGCCGCGGCCCGGTACGCCCGCGGCGCGCATGCCGCAGGTCGACCGCGCCGTCATCAAAGAGCGCGCGCGGCGGTTGCGCGAGAAAGGCGAGATAGCGCTCAGGGCGTATCTCGATCGCGAGATTGGCACTCGCCGCCGCGTTCTCGTCGAGTCACGCGCGATCGGGCGCACGGAACAGTTCATGCCGGTGCGGCTTGCCGCACCGGCAGGGCCCGGTGTTATTCTGGATCTTGCAATCAAGGCACATGACGGCCGCCAGCTTTTGGCCGCTTAACGCATGATCCCGAAAAGTGGGAACCGGTTTTCGGATAAGATCATGCGCAATCGCAAAAAAGGGGATCTGCGATGGCCTACCGCGATCATCTGATCACGACGATGGATCAACTTCAGTCTCTCTACGGAGAGAAATTGGGTGCTTCGGTCGTCAAGGAAATCGACTATATCAATGACAACTATCGCAAACTGATCGAGGCGGCGCCTTTTGTGGCTGTCGCGACGGGAGGTCCGGAGGGGCTTGATTGCTCACCCAAAGGTGACGCGCCCGGTTTCGTGCGCATCCTCGACGACAAGACGCTGGCGATCCCCGATCGTCCGGGCAACAATCGCATCGACGGGTTCCACAACATCATCCGCGATCCGCGCATCGCACTTCTGTTCTTGATTCCGGGCGTGGGTGAAACATTGCGCGTGAACGGGCGCGCATCGATCTCCATCGATCCCGAATTGATGCAAAGCTTCGCCGTCAACGGCAAGCTGCCGCGCTGCGTGCTCATCGTTCATGTCGAGAGCATTTATTTCCATTGCTCCAAGGCGATCGTGCGCTCGAAGCTCTGGGAGGAGGCGACCAAGATCGACCGCAAGAGTCTGCCGTCGACCGGTACCATCATTGCCGAGCTGAGCAAGGGCAAGCTCGGCGGCGAAACTTACGACCGCGAGGCGCCGGAGCGCATCAAGGCGCAGCTCTACTAGTCCGCGGTAGCCGCCATCTGCCGCGCCGGAATTAACCAGCTGCGCTTTCCTTCAAGCCAGTAGATGATGGCGGCGAATCCAAAATACAGCCCAAGCGCGGTGAGCGCCATCGCGGTGTCCGAAACCGGCGGAGGACCGAAAAAGACGTAAGCCTGTATGACGACGGCAACGATGCCGAAGACCAGCATGCCATAGCGGCCGATTTCATCCTTGGGTCTCGTTGTCCTGAGATAAAGCGCGATCCCGCCGAACAGGAGAGCGATTTCGAGAGCGAAGGCGATTACGGGATAATTCCAAAGTCCAAGTCCGACCTTATAGGAGTCATCAAACAGCGCGAGGTCAGGGCGGTGCACCACCAGATCGAGGATCCAGTGCGAGAACACGGCGGCTCCCACGATTGCGGATGCCGGCCAGCCCTGCGCGCGCCAAATAGCCCGGTAGATAAGCGCTGCGCCCACTGACCAGAGAGCCGCGCCGGGCAGGCTGTGAGTGAACGGCATGTAATAAAGGTCGAGCGGGTTTGTCGCAGTGAACCCCGGGACAATGCGGAGCTTTTCGATTCCGAGCAGCACCAGAATCGACCATGCGATATCGACGAGTTGGACAGAGAGAAACAGAACCCACAGTGGTATCGCCGGCTTCGCGACTTTGCCCGCGAAGCTAGGCCCGTAGTGACCGATGAACATTGGGTGCTCCGATTTTCAGGAGATGGTTTCTGAACGCCGGCACCACATTGAAGTTCCGGCACAGGCTGTCGGCTTCATTTTTCGATCGTTGGCTGCCAGCCGCAGGCAGCGAGCCTCTCGCGCATATGTTCCGGCACCGGTGCAGTCACTTTGATGGCCGGCTTGTTCTTTGAGATCGGTACCGTCACCTCGCGCGAGTGCAGCTGAAGAGCCGGTCCGCCGATCCGCGGCGCATTCCCATAGATGTTGTCGCCGATGATCGGCCACCCCATCTCCGCACAATGCACGCGTAATTGGTGAGTGCGCCCGGTGACCGGCTCCAGCGCGAGCCACGTGAATCCCGAACCGCGGCCCAGAACCTTCCACGTGCTGGTCGACGGCAATCCACCCTTGTCTGGCTTCATCCACCAGCCGCGCGACTCATCGCGCTTGGAAAGCGGAATATCGATGCGTCCTTCTGCGGCCTCTGGCCCGCCTTCGACCACGGCCCAATAGCATTTGCCGACCTTGCCCTGCTTGAACAGCTTACCTAGCAGCGCCAGGGCCTTGCGGTGGCGCCCAAGCACCAGGCACCCGGTCGTGTCCCGGTCAAGGCGGTGTGCCAATGCGGGCGCACGCGGCAGGCCGAACCGTAGCGCGTCGAAATAGTCCTCGAAGGCATCGCCACCTTTCGGCCCGCGATGCACGGGCAGCCCCGCCGGCTTGTCGACCACCAGCATCAGCCCGTCGCGGTAGAGCAGGCGGGCGAGCATCTCTTCCGGTGTCATGCCGAAACGGCTATCACGAGCGCCACATGAACGACAGCACACAGACTGATGGCTGGTGGACGCGCCTGAGCGGCGGGCTCAAACGCACCTCTTCGTCGCTCGGCTCCTCAATAACGGCCCTGGTGACCAACCGCGCGCTCGATCCCGAGACCCTCGACGCGCTGGAGGATGAGCTGGTTCGCGCCGATCTCGGCCAGGACCTTGCCGCCCGCATCGTCAACGCGTTGCGCGAAGGACGTTATCCGCAGGGAATTTCGCCCGATGAGGTCAAGGCGGTTCTTGCCGGTGAGATTGAAAAGGCACTGACGCCGGTCGCCAGACCGTTGGAATTTACCGCTCGGCCCTTCGTCATACTTATCGCCGGCGTCAATGGCTCCGGCAAGACAACGACGATCGGCAAGCTCGCTGCACGCTTTCGTGCGGAAGGCAAGATGGTGATGCTGGTCGCCGGTGATACCTTTCGCGCCGCCGCGATCGATCAGCTGAAAATTTGGGGCGATCGCACAGGGGCGAAAGTGATCGCGCGCGAGCCCGGCGGCGATGCGGCCGGTCTTGCGTTTGATGCAATCACCGCCGCAAAGAACGAAGGCGTGGACGTCGTGTTGGTCGATACCGCCGGCCGCCTGCAAAACCGCGCTGAGTTGATGGACGAACTGGAAAAAATTGTACGCGTCATGCGTAAAGTCGAGCCGGCGGCGCCGCACGCGGTACTGCTCGTGCTCGATGCGACGGTTGGTCAGAACGCCCTCAGCCAGGTGGAGATTTTCGGCAAGATCGCAGGGGTCACCGGGCTGGTCATGACCAAACTCGACGGGACAGCGCGTGGCGGCATTCTGGTGGCGATTGCCGAAAACTTTGGACTGCCTGTGCATTTCATCGGCGTCGGCGAGAGCGTGGATGATCTTGCGCCTTTCACCGCGCGCGATTTTGCGCGCGCCGTGGTAGGACTGGCAGATTGAGATCGCTCATGGCCGCGCAACAGAAGCAGCTCAATCCGGTCCTCAAGCTGGTGCTCGATATCGGGCCGCTGGTCCTTTTCTTCGTCGCAAATTCGAAATTCGGCATCTTTGCCGCCACCGGCGCCTTCATGGTCGCAGTACTAGCTGCGCTTGCAATTTCCTACGCCATGACCCGGCATATCGCGGTCATGCCGGTGGTCACGGCCGTCATTGTGCTGATCTTCGGCGGATTGACGCTCGTCTTGCACGATGAGCTGTTCATCAAGCTCAAGCCGACGATCATTTACGTTCTGTTCGGCGGCACGCTGGTGGGCGGAATGCTACTTGGCAAACCCTTGCTCGGGATCGTGTTCGATTCCGTCTTCCATCTGCGGGACGAAGGCTGGCGCAAGCTGACCTGGCGATGGGCATTGTTTTTCTTCGCGCTTGCGGTCCTGAACGAGATCGTATGGCGCACGCAGACCACCGATGTCTGGGTGAGCTTCAAGCTGTTCGGCGTGGTTCCGCTCACCTTTCTTTTCGCCGCCCTGCAATATCCGCTCTTGTCCAAATACAGTCTCGATAAAAAATCCTGACAAGGCATATGGATTTTTCTCGTGTCTGGAAATCGATTGCGGCCGGCTTGTGCGGAAGCGCTGCGCATACCGGACTTATGGCGCTGAAATCCTGGGCTCGAATACTTCCCAGCTTTGAGCCCTATAGCGATTTGCAGGCCTTGTTGGCCTCCCTGGTCGGAAGTTCCGTTCACCCGGCCATTCCCTGGATGCTGTCCTACTTCAATGGCTCGGTGGTCCTCGGATTTTTGTTCGGTCAATCTTATTCTCGGCTGCCCGGCCGCACCCCGCTGGCGAAGGGAACGGTATTCGGGCTGGCCATCTGGGCCGTGATGGGCCTGACGTTTTTCCCTGCTATCGGTAAGGGGCCCTTCGCAGTGGACACCGGGCTTGGCTTAAAGCCGACAGTTTTTTCGCTGCTCATGGTGCTGACCTACAGCATCACCCTGAGCACAGTGTACTCCGTATTAGGATTGCCAAAGCGGACTTCAGCGTCCTAGCGCAGCGCCTTTTCGATTTCCGGATTCAATGTGCGCGCGAGGTTGTCCGCCGTGATCGGCCCTATGAGTTTGTAGGCAATGCGGCCGTCGCGGCCGACCAAGAAAGTCTCGGGGACCCCATACACGCCCCAATCAATCGAGGCACGGCCGGCTTCGTCACGGCCGGTTGCCACAAAAGGATTGCCGTAGCGATTTAGAAACCGCCGTGCATTGTCGGACGCGTCCTTGTAGTTGATGCCGACAAGCTGGATGCGCTTGTCCTTCGAAAGCTGTTCCAGGTATGGCACTTCATCGTGACAGGGAACGCACCACGACGCCCATACATTCACCAGCGTCACTGCGCCTTCGAATGTTGCATTGGTCAGGCCGGGCACGGCCTTGCCGTCGCGTTCGAGGCCCGGCAGGGGCGGCAGATCGGTTGCCGGAATCGGGTGTCCGATCAGCGCCGACGGGAGGCGGGATGGGTCGCCGGCGCCGAGACGGTAGAAAAACAGCGCTGCCAGTGCGGCAAACGCGAGCAGCGGCAAAAACACGAGGACGTTGCGACGCCTTCTGGAGGAGCCTTCACTCGAGGCCGTAATCATCGGTCTAGCCTTTGCGCTGGGAGCGCCGGGTCACTCCACGCTCTTCGAGGTCGCCGAGAATGCGGCGTTGCACCGAGTAATCGAGCAGCACCCATGTGATCAGTGCCGCCACCACGAACAAGGTCACCGCATAGGCGGCAACGATAAAGTCGGCATGCGGCCCAAGGTTCATGCGTGCACTTCCTGCGCCTGCATCAGCCGCATGCTGCGTACCCGCCGCCTCAGAATCTCGTTGCGCATGATTGCGAGATGCAACGTGACAAAGAGCAACGTGAATGCCAGGGCCATGATCAGCAGGGGTGTCAGCAATGACGGATCGATGGTCGACCCACGAAGGCGGAAGACGGAAGCGGGCTGGTGCAGCGTGTTCCACCAGTCCACCGAGAACTTGATGATCGGAAGATTGACGGCTCCGACCAGCGACAGGATTGCAGCGGCGCGGGCACCTCGGCCCGGCTCTTCAGCGGTCCAGTAAAGAGCGAGCACGCCCAGATAGAGCAAAAGGAGCACCAGCATTGATGTCAGCCGTGCATCCCACACCCAATAGGTGCCCCACGTCGGGCGGCCCCAGAGCGAGCCGGTGACGAGACAGATGAATGTGAACGCAGCGCCGATCGGAGCGGCGGCCTTACCCGCGACATCAGCCAGCGGATGGCGCCACACCAACGTGCCGAGCGCGGCGACGCTCATCAACGCCCAGCCGAACATGCCGAGCCAAGCCGCCGGCACGTGCAGGAACATGATCTTCACAGTCGCGCCCTGCTGATAGTCGTCCGGTGCATTCAGCGCGCGATAGAGCCCGACCGCGAACAAGATGGCCGTCACCGCGATCAGCCAAGGCAATACGCGGTCGACGATGCGCAGGAAGCGCGTCGGGTTGGCGAGATCGATCACGGCCATCGGCAGTCTCTTAGCATCTTATTCGAGTCCATGGCGGAGGGCCGCAGTCGCGGCAATGGGGCCGAGCACGAGGCTCGCCAAGCTTAACGCACAAAGAATGGTGAAAGCGGGGCCGAACGGCGTGGGGCCGGCGATTGCGGCATTCGCCGCTGCGACGCCGAAGATCAGCACCGGCACGGTGAGCGGCAGCACCAGCACAGCGAGCAGCAATCCGCCGCGCCGCAGCGCCACGGACAGCGCGGCGCCGATTAGCCCGATGAATGTCAGGGCTGGCGTGCCCGCCGCCAATGTCAAGGTGAGCCAGCCGAGCGCATGCATGTCCACATTGAGCATGAGCCCTAGTAGAGGCGCAACCACCACAAGCGGCAATCCAGTCGTGAGCCAGTGAGCAAGCGCCTTTGCCGCCACCGTCAGCTCGAGCGGAACCTCGCCCATCATAAGAAGATCAAGCGATCCGTCGTCATGATCGGTCGCGAACAAACGATCGAGCGCGAGCAGACTTGCCAGCAATGCGCCGATCCATAAGATCGCCGGCCCGATCCGCGCAAGCAGCGCGAGGTCAGGTCCTACGGCAAACGGCGTCATCGTGATCACGATCAAAAAGAAAAGCGCGCCCATAAAGGCCCCGCCGCCGACGCGAACCGCGAGGCGCATATCGCGTAGCAAAATTGCGGCGAGCGGGTTCATGCCGCACCAAGCTTGAGCTCGCGCGCGCGCTCAAGACCGATAGGTCCGTGCGCGGCGGCGACAATGATTCCGCCACCTGCGAGGTGGCCGCGCATGATGTCCGAGAGCCGGCCCTGCGACGGTGCATCGAGCGTTGATGTTGGTTCGTCGAGCAGCCAGACCGGACGCGAGACGGCAACAATGCGCGCTACAGACAGTCTGCGGCGCTGCCCGGCGGAGAGATAGGCGGCGGGCAGATCGGCGAGGGGCGCGAGATCGAGCAGCTCAAGTGCTGGCCTGATGTCGTTACGTGATCCGAGAAATCTCATCCAGAAATGCAAATTTTCAGCCACCGTCAGTGACGGCTTCATTGCATCCTGGTGACTGAGATAGTGAGCGTGCTCGCCAATTGGCGTGCCGGCCGGTCCACCGTTGAGCGACAGTCGTCCGGCGGCAATCCGCACGAGCCCGGCTATCATCCGAAGGAGGGATGATTTGCCGGCGCCATTGCGCCCGGTAACGATCAGCGCTTCGCCCGCGGGCACCTTGAAACTGACGTTGCGGAACACCTCGCGGCCACCCCGGCTGCAGGTCAGGGCTTCGGCTTGAAGTTCCATTACGGCTGCCGGCTCGGTCGCGGGGTGGGTCATTACCCGGAAAACCCCAATATTTTTCGCATCTTCGGCGTTAATCTCGGCGAATATGGCGTCGGGCGCGAAAAGACCTTATAAGCCCGAACTTGCGACGTTACGTTATTCGAATTCGGACGCAAGTCTCGCCAGCCGAGAAAAACATCGCCTTGCCAACAACTTAGTCCGAACCAGCGCCGGTCGCCCGAACCGGGAATGGAAACAGCCGAAATGACTTCGCTCGACAGCTTTAGGTGCTGCAAGACCCTGCAGGTTGGTAGCAAGAGTTACGCATACTTTAGTCTTCCCACTGCCGAGCGGAATGGGCTCAAGGGTATTTCCCGTCTCCCGTTCTCCATGAAGGTCCTGCTGGAGAATCTGCTGCGCAATGAAGACGGGCGTTCTGTCACCAAAGACGACATCAAGGCCGTTGCTGAATGGCTCAAGACCAAGACGTCCGAACGCGAAATTGCGTTCCGGCCTGCGCGCGTGCTGATGCAGGATTTCACCGGTGTGCCGGCTGTCGTCGATCTTGCGGCCATGCGCGACGCGATGAAACAGCTCGGCGGCGATTCCAAAAAGATCAATCCGCAAGTGCCGGTCGACCTCGTCATCGACCATTCGGTCGCGGTCACGTTCTTCGGCAACAACCAGGCATTCAAGAAGAACGTCGAGGAAGAGTATCGGCAGAACCAGGAACGCTACAAATTCCTGAAATGGGCGCAGCGGTCGTTCGACAATTTCAGTGTGGTGCCTCCCGGCACCGGAATCTGCCATCAGGTCAATCTCGAATATCTGTCGCGGGTGGTGTGGAACCGCAAGGACAAGGTGAAGGCCGACGGCAAGCAGGCAACAATGGAAGTTGCCTATCCCGACACGCTGGTCGGCACCGACTCCCACACGACGATGGTGAATGGTCTCTCCGTGCTCGGTTGGGGCGTCGGCGGCATTGAAGCCGAGGCGGCGATGCTCGGCCAGCCGCTGTCGATGGTGCTGCCCGAGGTGATCGGCTTCAAGCTGGTGGGCAAACTCAAAGAGGGTGTGACCGCGACAGACCTGGTGCTCACAGTCACCGAGATGCTGCGCAAGCGCGGGGTGGTTGGAAAGTTTGTCGAGTTCTTTGGCCCCGGTCTTGCAAATCTGACCATCGCCGACCGTGCGACGCTCGGCAACATGTCGCCGGAATATGGGGCAACCTGCGGCTTCTCGCCGATCGACGACGATACGATCCGTTATCTCAAGGACACCGGACGTCCCCCCGAGCTCGTCGCGTTGGTTGCTGCCTATGCCAAGGCGCAGGGCATGTACCGCGTAAAAACCACACCCGATCCGATGTTCACCGATGTGCTCAAGCTCGAGCTCAATTCGGTCGAGCCGTCGCTGGCAGGACCAAAGCGTCCGCAGGATCGCGTTTCACTGAAGGAAGTGAAATCGGGCTTTGCCGTCTCGATGGACAAGGAATTCAACAAGAGCGCCGAGGCAAAGAAGCGCGTGAAAGTCTCCGGTAAAAATTACGATCTGGGGCACGGCGACGTGGTGATCGCGGCAATCACATCATGCACCAACACCTCCAACCCGAACGTGATGATTGGTGCCGGATTGCTGGCCCGCAAAGCCGCTGCGAAGGGCCTGACCGCCAAGCCGTGGGTGAAGACCTCACTTGCGCCAGGTTCGCAGGTTGTCGGCGAATATCTTGAAAAGTCCGGGTTGCAGAAAGATCTCGACAAACTCGGCTTCAACCTTGTCGGTTTCGGCTGCACGACCTGCATCGGCAATTCCGGACCGCTGCCGCCGGAGAATTCCAAGGCGATCAACGACAATGATCTTGTTGCTGCCGCGGTGCTGTCAGGCAACCGGAATTTCGAGGGCCGCGTCAACGCGGACGTGCGAGCCAACTATCTCGCGTCGCCGCCGCTGGTCGTTTCTTACGCAATCGCCGGATCGATGAATGTCGACGTCGCACGTGACCCGCTTGGCGTCGACCAGAAGGGCAAGAAGGTCTTCCTCAAGGACATCTGGCCTTCGAACAAGGAGATCGGTGACTTCGTCGCCAAGAACATCACACGCCAGATGTTCTCCAAGAAATACGCCGATGTGTTCAAGGGCGACGCCAACTGGCGCAAGATCAGCGTCAAGGGCGGTATGACCTACGACTGGGACAAGAAATCGACCTACGTGCAGAACCCGCCATATTTCGTCGGAATGGGGCGGCACCCGAAACCGCTCGAAGACATCGTTGACGCGCGCGTTCTCGCACTGCTGCTCGATTCAATCACGACCGACCACATATCGCCTGCCGGCTCGATCAAGGTCGATTCGCCGGCCGGCAAATATCTCATCAGTCACAAGGTCAAACCGGCCGACTTTAACCAGTACGGCACGCGCCGCGGCAATCACGAAGTGATGATGCGAGGCACCTTCGCCAATATTCGCATCAAGAACCAGATGGTGCCCGGCGTCGAAGGCGGCGTAACCATCCACTATCCATCGAAACAGCGGATGCCCATTTACGACGCGGCCATGAAATACAAGGCCGACAGGGTCCCGCTGGTGGTCTTCGCCGGAAAGGAATATGGCAGCGGCTCTTCGCGTGATTGGGCCGCCAAAGGCTCCATCCTTCTGGGTATTCGCGCCGTGATTGCGCAGTCCTTTGAGCGAATTCATCGGTCCAACCTGGTGGGCATGGGCGTGATGCCACTGGTTTTCGAAGAGGGCACCTCGTGGCAATCCCTGGGCCTCAAGGGCGATGAGCAGGTCACAATCCGCGGCCTGCACGGCGAGCTCAAGCCGCACCAACGGTTGATTGCAGAGATTGTCTCAGGCAATGGGACTCTCAAGCGAGTGCCGCTTGTTTGCCGCATCGACACGCTCGATGAGCTCGATTACTTCAAGAACGGCGGGATTCTGCAGTACGTCCTGCGCCAACTGGCGGACTAACCGGTATTTTGTTAACGGTCGCGGGATAGGGTCACTCACCGCGAAGTGAGTGGCGAGTGATCTAAGGGGCGATCTATAAGGCGCGTGCGAGGCAGGGGATAGCGGGATCGATATGAACTATCGCCACATCACCTTTGCAGTCGCCTTTGCTTTCGGTTCCATGGCTGCGCCGGCTTTTTCCGAGCCGCGTGCCGTTGTCGAGCTTTTCACGAGTCAGGGTTGCTCGTCGTGCCCCGCCGCCGACAAACTGCTTGGCGAGCTGTCGCGCGATCCGTCGTTGATGACGATGAGCCTGGCCGTCGATTACTGGGATTATCTCGGCTGGAAAGACACGCTCGCGCTGCACGGTCATTCCAACCGCCAGCGCGCCTATGCCGAAGCGCGCGGCGACCGCGAAGTATATACGCCACAGGTGGTCGTCAACGGCGTCGTCCATGCACTTGGCAGCGACAAGTCGGCGATCGAAAAGGCGATCGCGCAGACGCGCCGCAATCCCGCAACGCTATCGCTGCCCGTGACGATGTCTGTTGCCGATGGCAAGGTGACGGTGAAAGTGCCCGACGCCCAAGGCGAGAAACACAGCGGCGAAGTCTGGCTTTGCCCGGTGACAAGCAAAGTCGTCGTGCACATCGGGCGCGGTGAGAACCACGATCGCATGCTCACTTATCATAACGTCGTACGTGGCTGGATTAAGCTTGGCGACTGGAACGGCAATGCGGCGACCTACAGCGTTGCGTTGAACGACATCCCGAAGGGCGACTATTCGCTCAAGGACGTCGACCGACTCGATGTCGTCGTGCAGAGCGACGCGGCCAAAAAACCTGGTTTGATGCTCGGCGCCGCATCGATTGGCTGCTGCGTTTCTCCTTCAAACTGATCTCCACAATCAGCTCGACAAAAAGATCGGGCCGGCGACAAGCCGGCCCGGAGGCTTTAGGGGATTGAACCGTACGCGGAACTCAACTGGCCCGGCCGATCGAACCCCGGGGGGCTGGGGGGCTGAGGAATCCGGCGCTCGTACCGGACCGGGCCTTGAGGCAACACCTGCCTTATCCCAATGCAGCGTGACCGGCGATTGACCGAAATTGGGCGTTATTGTGGGAGGGTTTAACGACTTCGTGATCGTTCGGCGGGCGATTTCGCACGTTTTTCTTGTCACTCGGCATCATGAGGAAACGCTTGCCGTCCATCGCGGCCAGCGCGATCATTGTCAGCCATTAGCAAGGGAGGCGCCGCATGACGTTCGGTTCCGGCGAAATTGACCCCAGCCAGTCCCTCGGGGGTGGTGCCCCGGTACGTACGGCACCCGCCCCCGTAAGTCAGGTGACTTTCAGCCGCCGCGAGCTCAATCGCATTCTCGATCTGTATGGGCGCAAAGTCGCAGCCGGCGAGTGGCGAGATTACGCCATCGACTTCCTCAAAGACCGCGCGGTTTTCTCGGTGTTCCGCCGCGCCTCGGAAGTGCCGCTCTATCGCATCGAAAAGAATCCGAAACTGGCGCGCCGACAAGGTGCCTATAGCGTGATTTCTGCGACCGGTCTGATCGTGCGGCGCGGCCACGAACTCGATCGTGTGTTGCGATCGATCGACCGTCTGGCACTGGTGCCCAACTGAGCGGTCAAGGCGGCTTGCTCGCCCCCGGGCCCAGGGCGCGCTGCATGAGGACGCTGTCGAGCCAGCCGTCGAACTTGTAGCCGATATTTTCGAATACGCCGACATGTTTGAAGCCGGCATCCTCGTGCAGGCCGATCGAAGCTGCCTGCTTCGAATCTCCAATCACCGCGACCATCAAGCGAAATCCCTTTTCGGTGCAGGCGTCGATGAGGGCCTGCAGGAGTGCCTTGCCGACGCCGCGACGATGACTGTCGTGAGCGACGTAGACCGAGTTCTCCACGGTGAATCGATAGGCCGGACGTGTGCGATAGGGCCCGGCATAGGCGTAGCCGACGACGGCTCCGTCAATGACCGCCACCAGATAGGGAAAGCCGTAAGCTGTGAGCTCAATGAAACGGCGGGCCATTTCAGCCTCGTCGGGCGCGCTAAGCTCGAACGAGGCCGTGCCGTGCTCGACGGAATGGGCGTAGATGCGCGTAATTGCCGGGACATCGGCACGGGTGGCGTGTCGAACGGTGACAGTCATGCATCGTGGAGATTATCAAAAAGCAAACGCCCGGGCATGAGCCCGGGCGCGCATTGCAGTCCTGTTGTGAGCGCCTAGCGGCGATCGCCCATAAAGCGCAGCAGGAACAGGAACAGGTTGATGAAGTCGAGATAGAGCTGCAACGCACCCATGACCGCCTTGCGGCCGGCAATCGTGCCGTCGTCATTGGCGCTGTACATCTCCTTGATCCGCTGCGTGTCGTAGGCGGTCAGTCCAGCGAAGATCAACACGCCGATTGCCGAGATTGCAAACTCAAGCCCGCTGCTCTTGAGGAACATGTTCACGAGCATCGCCAGAATGAGTCCGAACAATCCCATGATCAGGAACGACCCGATTGGCGAGAGATCGCGCTGCGTGCTGTAGCCGTAGAGACTCAACGCACCGAACGACGCCGCGGAGATGAAAAACGTGCGGGTGATCGACGCGCCGGTATAGGCCAGGAACACCGACGACAGCATAAGCCCGAGCAGGCCGGCGTAGGCCAAGAACAGCATGAGCGCCGTGCTTGGCTGCAGGTTGCTGATCCGGAAGCTCATAAAGAACACAAGTCCGAGCGTTCCGAGGAACAGCACGATCGTCATCGGGCCGCTGAAGATCGTCTGCCCAAACGGCGTCAAGCCGGTGATGCGCCCTGCCGCATCGGTGACCACGGCGGCATTGAAGGTAAGCCAGGCGACGACGCCGGTCAGAGCGACGCCGGCGGCCATGTAATTGTAGACGCGGATCATGTAGGCGCGCAGGCCTGCATCGATCGCCTCAGCACGCGCGGCGCCGAAGCCGCGGGCAGCTACGTTACGGTCGTAGTCCGACATCGAAGTTTCCTCTCTCATGTCCCGGCATTAGCCGGTTACACGTCACGCGCGACAGCCTAGCGCCATCGCGCTCGTGTTCCGAATCTAGTGACTGGCTAGGCTTGGCGCCAGATATGGCCTGACAGTGACTTTGCACCATTAACGTCCGGGCTGGAATATAGCCCAAATGCCGTGCGCCCGAGGGATACGCGGCGGAATGTCGCAAAAACTAGAGATTTCTCAGTACCGGGGCTGGTTTCTGGCCAAGCGCCACGTAGGTGCCGGCCAGCCCGAGGGTGACGGTAACCATGACCGCCATGCCGGCCGCTGCCAGCGCCGGCCAGGGCAACCAGGTAAACGGCAAGTGCATG
>Ga0207428_10000353_pt1 | contig 59325 bp, 58 predicted proteins | sample RhiMethybrSRZTD1_FD_187600 | JGI IMG/M metagenome (GOLD analysis project Ga0207428, IMG submission 187600) | Populus rhizosphere microbial communities from Tennessee, USA - Rhizosphere MetaG P. TD hybrid SRZTD1 (SPAdes) (version 3) | ecosystem: Host-associated > Plants > Roots > Rhizosphere >...
GTTGGTTCTGCCGGCGGCGCGGGCGAGTCTTCTGGTGTTGCCTGCTCGGGAGCGGCTGCCTCCGACGGCGGGAATGCCGCAGCCGGCGGCGGATCAGGAGGAGGAACGCGGCGCGCAGCTTCGCGGCTCCGGAATAGACGATCAATCAGGCGCGGAGAGCTGGCGCGCGGATCCCAGCCCAATCGCAGGACGGTGACCTCGATGTCGCGGCGTCCGAACTTCAACGCCTCATGGCAGCTCCACATGTAGAGATCGAGATGGCGGCCCTGGACCTTCGGGCCGGTATCCATGACCGTGTAGACGCCGGTGTAGCGCGCGTCACCTGCGGCGACGTTCAGCACGCTGCCGACGGGCAACACCGTTGGATCAGCCGCGGCGATTCCGGTGCGAACGTCGACACCCGATGCCGTCGTGGTGCCCTTGCAGTACGCGGTGGCGCTGAACGGCAGCTGCGCCCCCGGCAGCGGCGAGCCCTGGTTCGTGGTCGACATCGGTAGCCACGCCACGCTGCGCGAATCGAACATCTGGGCTTCGTAAAGAAACACGAATCCCGCGATGGCAAGAATCAGAACCACCAGCTTCAGCCAGATGGAGCGAGTGAGAACGCGAGGCATCACTGAAAATGCTGGTATCCGTCGGGCAACTCGCGCGCGCCGCGCGCGTCCTCCAGTACGACCTGCCGGGAACGAGTCATCACGCCAATCCGAGTTATCGGCAGATCGCCGATCAGCCGACGCACGGCTCGGAGCCGTCCACGGTGAGTGGGACGAATTGTGAAGATGAGCTCGTAGTCGTCACCGCCAGTCATGGCCCCCTCGAGCGGATCACGCCCGCATTCCTCGTGCCAACGACGGACGAACGCTGACAAGGGGACGGCGGTGCCGTCGACTTTCACACCCACGCCTGATGCGTCCGCAATCTGACGAATGCCGTCAGCCAAACCGTCGCTCAGATCCATGCAACTCGACGCTGCCCGAGTTCGGCCCAGCAGCATACCCACTCTTACGCGGGGCACCGGTCGGAGATAGCGCTCGATCCCGTCGCGCGCGTCCGGTGCGGGTACACCGCCCTCCGCGGCGCGTCGCAGCTCGTGCAGACCGGCCGAGGCGTCACCCACTCGTCCCGTGACGTAGAGCTCGTCGCCGGGCCGTGCGCCGTCGCGGGTCAACACCTTGCGCGGCCGCGCCGTGCCGATGGCGGTGACGTCGATCAGCAGTGGTCCGGGAGTGCTCGTGATGTTGCCGCCGACGAGCGCGACCCCGTGATCGCCTGCGAGACTCAGAAACCCTTCCAGCATGCGATCGAACGACTCGACCTCGAGGCTCGCCGGCAGTGCCAGCGAGAGCAGCGCGGCGCGCGGCCTCGCGCCCATCGCCGCCAGGTCACTGAGATTGACCGCCAGCGCGCGATAGCCGATCGCATCGAACGGTACGAACCGCCGGTCGAAATGCACGCCCTCGACCACTGCGTCAGTCGTGACCACGTCGAACGTGCCCCGTTCCGGCTTGATGACCGCGGCGTCGTCACCCGGGCCACGAACAACCCAGGATGGCAGCGCGACGTGTGCCTGGATCCGGGCGATGAGCGCGCGCTCTCCGACGTCAGCGACCGTGAGCGTGTGCAACCTGAGCCCGCTCAGAGGGGGAGTGCGGGCTGAAAAAGAAAAGCCCCGCTTTGCCGTGTGGGGAGGTCGAATGAACCTGCGAAAGCAGGTGGAGCCGCTGTTATCGGTTGCGCTTCAGGCTTCCTCGAAACAGAGGCGTGCACAACGCGCAACCTCGCGGCTCTCTTAGGAGTTGCGTTGGCTCAGACGAGCCTCCGACAACCATCACGAGCAAAGCAGGAGCCTTCTGAATCTTACTGGCCCGTGCGGCGCCGGGTCAAGGAAGGGGAGCGAACTTTACGAAGCTGCAACCTGCGCCAGCGCTTCATCGACGATGCGCTCGAGACGCATGGCGCGCTCGTTCAGATCGCCGGCAGCGGACGTGTGCTGTTGTTGGTGCTGATTGCGCTCGCGGAAGAATTCGTCCGCGATGTTGAGCGCGACCAGCACGGCCAGGCCGAGCATGTCGCTCGCCGGCGCGGAATCGGCCGCCGTGCGCATTTTCTGGTCGACATACGCCGCCAGCTCGGTGACGTACCGCTCATCGAGCGAGCTGCGAATCGGATACCGCTGTCCGGCGATTTCGACGGTGATGACGCTGCTCATTGGGGGGCGATGCTCATGGTGATTGAACGAGCCTCGGTGCGTTAGATGGCTTCGAGCTGCTCGAGCATCTCTGCCACACGCGACCGGATGATGTCGCGTTCATCGCGCAGCGCCTCCAGCTCGGACGAGCTCGCCTCGCTGTCGGCCAGTCGGCCCCGCAGGTCCTCGGCCTCTCGGCGCAGTCGCCCGTTTTCTTCCGCCGTGCGCGCATGCTCGTTCCGGAGCTGCGCATGCTCGCTTCGCAGCTGCGAGATCATGCCGACAAGCAGTTTGATCTTCTCTTCGAGACGATCGATGGGTTCAAGTTCTGGTCGTGCGACTGCCGCCGATTTTGCCATCCGAGTGCGAGCCTTTCGAGTTGGGAGGTGGTGAGATGGTGCCACGAAGGTAGCGAAGATTCAAGACGCGGCGACAGAGATTTTTGTCGACGAGGAACGCTCGGCGTGTGCGTCGTGGCTACCGCTGCGCCGCGCCGTGACGATCGCGAAGCGCGGCGACGATCGTGTCCATCGCCGCCTGAACTTCGTGGTCGGTCAACGTGCGGTCGGGTGCCCTGAAAGTCAGACGCAGCGAGAGACTGACCTTGCCTTCGGGAATGCCCTTGCCTTGATAACGGTCGAACTCGGCCACACGCACGAGCGTGGCCGGTGCGATGTCGACGATTGTCTGTCGAACTGCCGCCGCGGCGAGCGTGTCGTCCACGAGAATGGAGATATCGCGAGTCACGGAGGGGTGCCGGGGCAGCGGCACCACCTGCGTGTCGTCACGGATCGCCGCGTCGAGCGCATCGAGATCGAGCTCCGCAACGAAGACAGCGCCCGAGACGCCATGCCGGTCGGCGACATCGGGCGCGACCTGACCGAGCCACCCGATCGGCCCGCCATTCTCGAGCAGCGCGTGCGCGGCCCGGCCCGGAACGAGCCACGGCTGCCGCGCTGGCTCGAATCGCGCCCGCAACTGCATCGCGTCGAGCAGTCGGTCGACGACACCGAGCAGATCGAAGTAGTCGACGGGCCGGTTGCCGCCTCCCCAGTGATCGCCGCCGATCAGTCCCGCCCACGCGCATGCCAGTACGCGCCGTTCGCCGCTGGAGCGAGTAAACCGAGCGCCGACCTCGAACAAGCGAACATCGCGCTGCTCCCGCCGCAGGTTGTGCGCGACCGCGTCGACCAGACCCGGCAGCGCTGATGGGCGCAACACGGCGAACTGCTCGGACAGCGGGTTCGCGATCGCCACGATCTCTTCCGGCTGGGCGAAGCCAGCCCCGGCCGATTCGGAGACGAAGCCGAACGTGACGGCTTCGGAGAACCCCGCGCCGGTCATGAGCTCGCGGAGGCGCCGCGTGCGTGTGATGCGCGGGTCGATCGGCGGCGGCGTCGTCAGCAGGGCCGGGAAGGTCGCTGGAATGCGATCGAAGCCGTAGTGACGCGCGACCTCCTCGATCAGATCGACCTCCCGCAACGCGTCGACGCGACGGGTGGGCACGGTGACCTCCCATCCGTCGTCGGCGTCTTTCAGCGCGAAACCGAGGCTCTCGATGAGGCGTTTCACCTCTTCGTCGGGTACGGATACGCCAAGCAGCCCGGCGATCTTGTGTCGTCGCAAACGCAGCGCCCTCGGCTCGACGCGAGCGGGGTAGGCGTCGACGACCGTGCCGCGCGCGGTGCCAGTCTTGGTCCGCTCGAGCAGCGCGCACGCGCGCTCCATCGCGGTTACGGGGAGACGCGGATCCGAACCTCGTTCGAACCGCATGCTTGCTTCCGTCTTCAGACCGAGCTTCTTGCTGGTGCGCCGCACCGACAACGGATTGAAATACGCACTCTCCAGAACGATCGTCTTCGTGCCGACGGCAACTTCGGAGTCCTGCCCGCCCATGACGCCGGCGATGGCCACCGCCGTGTTCGCATCCGCGATCACCAGCATCTCGGGAGCAAGCGTCCGCATCTGACCGTCCAGGGTGCGGAGCGTTTCAGCCGGACGTGCGGGTCGCACGCGAATCTGTCCGCCGGTCAGCCGCGCGTGATCGAATGCGTGCATCGGCTGACCGAGCTCCAGCATCACGTAGTTGGTCACGTCGACGACGTTGTTGATCGGCCGCACGCCGGCCGCGCGCAGACGTGCCTGCAGCCAGTCCGGTGAGTCACCGACGATCACGTCCGCGACCGCGCCCGCATAGCGTGGACACAACTCCGAGTTCTCGATCACGACGGACAGATCGCCTTGCTCGACCGAGCGCAGCGACACCAGCGCCAGCGATGACGCGCCGACCGCGGGTCGACGCACCTGCAGTCCGTACGCCGTGGCGATCTCGCGTGCCATGCCGGCCACCGCCATGCAGTCGGGTCTGTTCGCGGTGATCTCGAAGTCGAGCACCGCATCGTCGTCGCCGATCCGCTCGACGCTCTCGACAGCGAAGCCGCGCACCGACATCGCGGCCGCGATCTGCTGGGCCGTGCCGGGGACGTCGACGAACTCGCGCAGCCAGGAGAGGAGGACTTTCATGGCGCGGGGAACTGCTCGAGGAAGCGCAGGTCGTTCTCGTAGAACAGACGGATGTCGTCGACGCCGTACTTGAGCATCGCAATGCGCTCGAGACCGATCCCGAACGCGAACCCGGTGACGGCGTCGGAGTCGTAACCGACCGCCTCGAACACCGCCGGATGCACCATGCCGCTGCCGAGAATCTCGATCCAGCCGGTGTGCTTGCAAACGCTGCAGCCGCTGCCGCCGCACTTGTGGCAGCTGATGTCGACCTCGGCGCTCGGCTCCGTGTAGGGGAAGAAGCTCGGGCGCAGCCGAACCTTGACCTTGCCGAACAGCGCCGTGAGCATCGCTTCGAGCGTGCCCTTCAGGTCTGCGAGCGTCACCGAGGGGCCGACGACGAGCCCCTCGAACTGCTGGAACATCGGCGTGTGCGTCAGATCGAGATTGTCGCGGCGATAGACGCGTCCGGGCACGATGATGCGCACCGGCGGCGGGAACGTCTTCATGTAGCGGATCTGCATCGCCGACGTGTGCGTGCGGAGCAGGGTGGCCCGCTGCACTTGAGCGGCTGGTGGACCGCCGTCGATCTGCCGGTGCGCGCCCCAGATGCCGCCGGGAATCGGCGCGCCCAGATACAGCGTGTCCTGCATGTCGCGCGCCGGATGGTCGGGCGGCATGTTGAGCGCCTCGAAATTGTGGAAGTCGTCTTCTACTTCCGGGCCCTCGAGGATCTCGTATCCCATGTGGCTGAAGACGTCCTCGACCTGCGCGCGCAGCCGCATCAACGGATGGACGCGCCCGGAGCGGAGATCCCGTCCGGGGAGGGTGACGTCGACCGATCCAGCGGGCGGACGCGAGGCCGCGATCGATCCGCGCCGCTCCTCGATGGCGGTCTCGATCTCGCTCTTCAATGTGTTGACGAGTGCGCCGAACGCTTTGCGCTCCTCGGGCTGTAGCGAGCCGAGCCGCTTCATGAGCCCCGTCACGACTCCCGACTTGCGGCCGAGCCACTCGTCGTGGAGGCCTTTGAGCGCGGCCTCGGTGCTGGAGCCGGCGAGCCGCGTACGGAAGTCGGCTCTCAGCGACTCAATGCTCGGCTCAGAGGAAGCGTCAGTCATGGATCAAAGCAGGCCCCAGGCCTCGGGCCCCAGGCCTCAGATCCTGCGACCTCAGATCTGGGACCTGGGCCCTGAGGCCTGGGCCCTGGCATTGTGCATGGGTTAGGCGGCTGGCAGCGCAGCTTTCGCCTGCGCGGCGACGGACGCAAACGCGGTCGGCTGCGTGACGGCGAGGTCGGCGAGCATCTTGCGGTCGAGCGAGCTGCCGGCCGCTTTCAGGCCGCGAATCAACTGCGAGTAGGTGAGCCCGTGCTCGCGCGCGGCTGCGTTGATCCGCACGACCCAGAGCCGGCGGTACTCGCGCTTCTTGTTCTTGCGACCGACGTAGGCGTACTTGAGCGCCGTATCGACCGACTCTTTCGCGGCACGATACAGCTTGCTCTTCGTCTGGTAGAAGCCTTTCGCTCTCGCGAGGAGCTTCTTCCGTTTCGCGCGCCTGACGGTTCCTCGTTTGACTCTCGGCATTTCACTGCATCCTGTAATTCAAAATTCAAAATGCAAAATGCAAAATGAAACTCAGAATGCCTTTATTTGCATTTTGAATTTTGCATTTTGCATTACACGCTGCCCCTCTACTTGTAGGGCAGCATTCTTTCCAGTTTCGGCGCGTCGTTGGGCGACACCTCTCGCGTGCCGCGCATATGGCGCTTCGACTTGGTCGTCTTGCCGGTGAGGATGTGCCGCTTGAAGGCGGCGCTCCGTACGATTTTCCCCGACCCGGTCTTCTTGAAGCGCTTGGCAGCGCCTCGGTGTGTCTTCAGTTTCGGCATCTCGCTGTCCCGCGGGGCCTGAAGGCCCGCTCTACTCTTCTGTACCTGTTGCGGCCTCGACCTGTCCGTCGCTCTTGGGTCTGGGCCCGCCGCTCTTGCGTCCGGTGCGCTGACTCAAGATCACGTGCATCTGGTTGCCTTCGAGCCGCGGCGCCGTTTCCGCCAGGGCCACCTCGGCCAGTTCCCCGAGCAGCCGCTCGAGAATGCGCCGCCCGATCTCGGGGTGCGCCATCTCGCGGCCGCGGAAGAAGATCGTGGCCTTGACCTTGTCGCCATCGCTCAAGAAGCGCTCGATGTGCTTCTTCTTGAACTGGTAGTCGTGCTCGTCGACCTTGGGCCGAAACTTGATCTCCTTGACCTCGATCACCCGCTGGTGCTTCTTGGCCTCGCGCGATCGTTTCTGCTCTTGGTACTGATACTTGCCGAAGTCCATGATCCGGCAGACCGGCGGCATCGCGGTCGGCGAGATCTCGACGAGGTCGAGTCCCTTCTGACGCGCGATCACGAGGGCCTGCGGCGGCGGCATGATCCCGAGCTGTTGTCCGTTCTCGTCGATGACCCGGACTTCGCGTACGCGAATCCGTTCGTTCGTGCGGACACGGTCATCACGTCTTGGCGATCGATCGAAAGCTATAACGTCCTCCGACTCTACGACTACGCCGACTTCTCGACGGGCGGCGGTCCGGTCATCCGCTTGCTACGGATCTCCTCGAGCGCATCAGCGATGAACACGTCGAGCGCGCGCGACCCCAGATCTCCCGCCGAACGGCTTCGCACCGACACCGCACCCTCCGCCGCTTCACGATCGCCCGCCACCAGCATGTAGGGGATCTTCTGCAGTTGGGCCTCTCGGATCTTATAACCAATCTTCTCCTGGCGGTCGTCGAGTTCGACCCGGAGCCCGGCGGCAGCCAGCCGGTCCCGGACCCCGGCCGCGTAGTCGCGATGCCGGTCCGAAATCGGCATCACCACGGCCTGGACGGGTGCGAGCCAGAGCGGCCAGGCGCCCGCAAAATGCTCGATCATCAGGGCGACGAACCGCTCGATGCTGCCGAAGATGGCTCGGTGAATGATGACCGGCCGGTGTTCCGCGTTGTCGGCGCCCGTGTACTTGAGGTCGAACCGCTCCGGCATCATGTAATCGAGCTGAATCGTCGCGCACTGCCACTTACGGCCGATCGCGTCGGTGACGTCGAAGTCGATCTTCGGTCCGTAGAACGCCCCGTCGCCCTCGTTGATCGTGTAGGGCCTTCCGGCGGCATCCAGCGCCCGCTTCAGCTCTGACTCGGCGTGATTCCACGTCTCGACCGTGCCAAGGAATTCCTCGGGCCGCGTCGAGAGCTTGATTGTGTACTCGAGGCCGAAATCGTCGTAGACGCGCTGGACCAGCCGCAGCAGGCGCTCGACTTCCTCGCCGATCTGCGACTCCATGATGAAGCAGTGACCGTCGTCCTGACTGAACTGCCGCACCCGCGTCAGACCGCTCAGGACGCCCGACGCCTCATTCCGGTGCAGTGGCGTCTGCTCGTGAAAGCGGATTGGCAGATCGCGATAACTCCGCACCTGGCTGGCGTACATCAGGAAGTGCCCCGGGCAATTCATCGCCTTGAGGCCCATCTGCTCGCCCTCGGACTCGACGAGGAACATGTTCTGACGGTAATGCTGCCAGTGCCCGGAGGTTTCCCAGAGCGCCTTGTTGAAGACGATCGGTGCCTTGACCTCCGTATAGCCAGCCGGGACGAGCACTTCACGCATGTAATTCGACAGCGTGTTGTACAGGACCGTGCCTTTCGGGAGCCAGAACGCGGCGCCTGGCGCCCACGCGTGGAACATGAACAGCTGCTGATCGCGGCCGATCTTGCGGTGGTCGCGCTTCTTGGCTTCCTCGAGGCGATGCAGATAATCCTGCAGCTCCTTGTCGGTGAAGAACGCCGTGCCGTAGACACGCTGCATCGGCTGATTGCGCGCGTCGCCCTTCCAGTAGGCGTTCGATGTACTCAACAGCTTGAACGCCTTGAGCTTGCCTGTGGATGGGACGTGCGGACCGACACAGAAGTCGATGAACGTGTCCTTGTCCTTGATCGTGTAGCAAGAGACTTCCGACTGTCCTTCGGTCTTCTCCTCGATCAGCTGTACTTTCAGCGGCTCGCCGCGCGTGCCGAAGAATCGCTTCGCCTCCTCACGCGGCCACATCTGGCGCTCGAACACGACATCCTGGTCCACCAGCTCGCGCATCTTCTTCTCGATCGCGTCGAGATCCTCGGGCACGAACGGCCTCGGCACGACGAAGTCGTAGAAGAAGCCCTCGTCCGTCGGCGGCCCGATGCCACACTGCACGCTCGGAAACAGATTCGTCACGGCGGCGGCGAGCAGGTGCGCCGTGCTGTGGCGATACACGTAGAGCGCTTCCGGACTCTTCGACGTGATGATCTTGACGGGAGCATCGGTCGTGAGCGGGTACGACAAGTCGACGAGCCGTTCGCCCACCATCGCCACGAGCGCCGCTTTGGCGAGCCCCGGCGAGATCGCGGCCGCAATGTCGCCGACCGGAGTACCGGCAGCAACACTCCGCGTCGATCCGTCAGGAAGCGTGACGACGACCGAGCTCATGGAAAAGTGGAAAAGTGGAAAAGTGGAAAAGTTGAAGTTCTGAAGTGGCGGAAGTCGGAGACGCGCGACAGAGCGCCGCCCAGCGCCAGTGCTGCGACTGGTGCTTGACCCCTTACTTTTCCACTTTTCTCCTTTTCCACTTTTCCACTTCGTTTGCTGGTAGGCGCGGGTGGACTCGAACCACTGACCTCCTCCGTGTCAGGGAGGCGCTCTAACCAACTGAGCTACGCGCCTGTATCTATCGCGAATTCAGGCCTAAAGCGAAGGGATCAGTATAACAGAGGCAGAAGGGGTTCGGGGCTGGGGAAGAGGCGAGGCCGTGGAAGCGCGGGAGGAGTGCGCGCCGCTGACGGCCTGACCTCTTTCGAGTTGGCGTCAGCGAACCATGTCTTTCAGCGCTTTGCCGGCGCTGAAGCGGACGACTCGCCGTTTGGGAATCTTGATGGACTCACCGGTCTGCGGATTTCGCGCGGTGCGCGCCTTCCGCTGAGCGGTCTTGAACGTGCCGAAGCCGACGAAGGTGATCGACTCTCCCTTCTTCAGCGACCTGGTGATGCCGTCGATCAACGAGTCGACCGCGGCAGCGGCGCCTGCCTTGGACGACCCGGTGTCCTTGGCAACCTTGGCGATCAGTTCCTGCTTGTTCATGGGCTCTCCTCTTCAGCGCACGACACTCGCCCGCACACACACACGTACGCGTGGGACCGTTTCAGCGTTTGTAGGTTGGTTGCGGTTATACGCGACGACTGAAGAGGTGTCAACGAGAAAGCGCGATTTTTCGGGCCTTCGCGCGCGATCACTCGTGGACCGACGACACTACGCGGCTTTCTTTTCCTTCTCGGTGAATCGATCGATCGCTTTGTCGAGCGTCGGGTCTTTCGTCGGTGGTGCGGCACCGAACTCGACGTCGGGCTGTTCCACTTCGACGTCGGGCGCGAGCCCGCGCTCGTGGATGCCGTTGCTCGATGGTGTGAGATATCGCACTGACGACAGCAGCAGGCCGCTGCCATCGGGCAGCTTCACGAGCTGCTGACGCGCGGCGCGTCCGAGCGTACGCTCGCCGATCAACTCCGCGCGCTTGTTGCCGCTGAGAGCCGACGCGAATATTTCCGCGCCCGCCGCCGTACCCTGATCCACGAGCAACTCGAGTGGCGCGGTGAGACTGCCGTCGGCCGCTTGCGCGGCGATCGTTTCCTTGTTCGTTTTCGTCTGCCGGACGGCGAGCGTGCCGCTCGACACGAACAGCCGCGCCGCAGCGATGCCATCGTCGAGATCACCGCGCGCGGCGCCGCGCAGGTCGATCACGAAGCGGGTTGCGCCGGTCTTCGCGAGTGCCTCGATCGCCTGCTTGAGGCGGACGGGCGTGTCCTTGTTGAAGTCGACCATCCGGATGTAGCCGGTGGTGGGGTTGGCCATGCGGCTCGTCAGATCGGGTCCGACGGTGCGTTCGCGGACCAGCGTCACTTCGTGCGGGTCGGCCGCGTTCCCGCGGATCACCAGGAGCGCCACTTTCGAGCCGATCGCGCCGCGAAGCAGACGCGCACCCTCGTACGCCGACATGTCGCGAGTCGGGCGTTTGTCGATCGCGCGGATGAAATCACCGGTTCGCAGGCCGGCTTTGGCAGCCGCCGACCCGTCTCGCGCCGACACGACGCGCAGGTAATACTGCCGCGTGAGCTCGACGCCGACGTCGGCGGGACCAGGATTGGAGTTGCTCTCGTACGCCTTCACCAGATCCGGTGGCAGGTAAGCGCTGTCCGCGTCGAGCGCATCAGCGAGGCCTCGCATCGCGCCGCGCATCGCCTGCTTGATGTCGACCTCCTCGACGTAGTTGTTCACCACGTGCGCGACGACGTCATCGAACACTCGAAGGTGCTGATAGGTGTCGTCCTTGGCCATCACCTGGCCGAGATATCCGCCGACGACGGCGAACATGATGACCGGCACGGAGACGGCGAGAACCCATACGCGCGTGCGAGACGTCATTGAGCGGACTCCATGACGGGCCGCCTAAAGGCGGCCCCTACGTGACTTTAACGAGGCTTTAGCCATTGTACGGGATCGACCGCGCGACCGTCGATCCGCATCTCGAAATACAGGGCCGCCATGCCGGCCGGAGCCAGGCCGACCCGTCCGACCTCGGCGCCCCCCTCCACCCGATCCCCCTGTTTCACCGAGATCGAGGAGAGATACCCGTACAGGGAATAGTTGTTACCGCCGTGGTCCAGGATGACCAGGTTTCCGAAGCCGCTGAACGCATCGGCAAAGCCGATTGTTCCGCTGTGAATCCCCCGTACGGGGGCGTCTTGTGGGGCGGTGATTTCAATGCCGCCCTTCACCGCCGTGCTGCCCAGGCGCCCGGATGGCTGACCGAACTGTTGGGTGATCCGGCCTTGAACCGGCCATTCGAGACCGCCCCGGAAGGGGAGAAGCGGGACGGCGACCGCTTCAGCACCGTCTGTCTTGGCCTTGATCTGCTGCTGAAGTTTGTCGTACGCCACCTGCAGCTCGCCCACGTACTGGGCGGTCAGGTCGCGGCGGGCGTCGATCTGCGCAATCCGTGCGGCATGCGCGGCCAGCGCGCGGTCGGCAGTGGCCTTCGCTTGACGGGCGCCGGCCTCCCGCGTTTGCAGATCGCGCGCTTTCTGCGCGAAGCTCTCGCGCTCCGTGCGCAGGGCGTCGAGCGTCCGCCGGTGCTCCGCCAGGCGCTGTTCGTTGAGGGTGGTGAGCGAGGCGACGGCACGTGTAGCGCGCGTAAACTCACGAAGATTGCGCGCGCTGAAGAGCAGTCCTGCATAGCCGCTCCGCCCGCGCTTGTACATGTCCACCAGCTGGCCCTTCATGTCTGGCATTTGCGCCAACCGCTGCAGCTCGAGGCGAGAGAGCTGGTCGGTCGTTTGCTGCAGATCTCGTTGTGCCTGGGCAGTCGCATCTGCGGCCTGCTCGGCGAGCCCGGCACGCATGTCGCGCTCCACCTCGAGTTTGCGCACCTCGTTGAGGAGTGTGCCCGACTCGCCCGCGAGCCGCTCGGCTTCGCGCTGCAACGCGCGAATACGTTCGGCGACACGCCGGCTCTGCGCGTCGGCGGGTGTGCCGCTCGGCTCCTGCGCGGCCGATACAACAGCCACGAGCACGATGCATCCAAACGAGATCGTAACGTTACGTGACATGGGTCGATCGCCGTGGATGCGATCCCTGCTCCCCCTGCGGCGATGCGAGAATTATACGGTGGCCAGGATCGCAGCCCTGGATGTCGGCGAACGGCGGATTGGAGTCGCCATCAGCGACGTGACGCAGACACTTGCGCGTCCGGTAGGGGTGATCCGGACGTCCGGCCTCGATGCCGACGCCCTCGATCGCGCCGTCGCGGAGCTCACGCGTCTTGCGGCCGAGGAAGACGGGCTGGCCACGCTCGTCGTCGGGCTCCCGCGACGGCTCGACGGCTCTCCGAATGACATGACCCCGCGTGTGCAGGCGTTCGCCGAACGATTGCGCGAGCGCACCGATCTCCCCATCGTCTTGCAGGACGAGCGTCTCACCAGCCGCGAGGCCGAAAGCCGCCTCGCGCTGCGGGAAAAGGACTGGCGCGCGCGCAAAACGCGCCTCGATGCTGCCGCTGCGGCGATCATTCTTCAGGAGTTCCTCGATGGCCGGTAAGGCCCGGGCCGCGCTCGCCATTCTCGGGGTCATCGTGGTTCTCATCACGGGTCTCGCGGCGTTCGTCGGGAACCGGGTATGGGGCCAGATCCACGCGCCGTTCAAGGGCTACAACGGCGCCGAGCAATTCGTCGACATTCCGTCGGGATCCGGTAGCGCTGAGATCCGGCGCCGACTGATCGAGTCCGGCGTCGTATCCAACGAGTTCGCTCTGCGAGCGGCGCTCTGGTGGAGCGGCCGTTCGCGCTCGCTGAAGGCCGGCGAGTACCGTTTCGATCGCCCGATGACGGCGATCGAGGTCGTCGACAAGCTGGCCAACGGCGACGTCTACACGCGCCGCATTACGTTCCGCGAAGGGCTCACCATTCGCGAGATGGCGATGGTCTACGAGTCGAACGGATTCGGGCCGGCACGTGATTTCGTTCGAGCTGCCGCAAATCGGACACTCATCGAAGACCTCGACCCGAAGGCGGGAGATCTCGAGGGCTATCTGTTTCCCGAGACTTACACCCTCGCTCGCGTGACGCCGGCGACCCAACTGATCGAGATGATGGTCGAGCGGTTTCGGGCGACCTACCGCGAGCTCCCTCAGCAGGACGGATCGCCGCTGACGACGCGGCAGCTCGTGACGCTCGCGTCGCTCGTCGAGAAAGAAACGGGCGCTGCTCCGGAGCGGCCGATCGTCGCGGCGGTCTACCGCAACCGCATGAAAATCGGCATGGGCATGCAGGCCGACCCGACGGTCGTGTACGCGTTGATGAAAGCGGGCCGGTACGACGGCAACATCAGAAAGGCCGATCTCGATTTCGATTCGCCCTACAACACCTATAAGTACACAGGACTGCCACCAGGCCCGATCGCCTCTCCCGGCCGAGCATCGCTCGAAGGGGCCGCCGCCCCAGCCGACGTGCCGTATCTGTACTTCGTCAGCCGCAACGACGGGACGCACGTGTTTGCCGAGACGCTTGCGCAGCACAACGCGAACGTGTATCGGTATCAGGTGCAGTTCTTCCGCGAGCGCAGACTCAAGGGGGCAGCAGGGCAGGCGGAAGGTGGAAGGGGACAGGGGGAAGGGGGAAGAGCTGTCTCAGGGAACAGGAAATAGGAAAGAGGAGGAGACCGTGTTGGCATTCAGTCGCGTCCTCCTCGCTCGCCCCACTTCAGCTTCTCCCGCAACAACTCGAAGTAACTCCGCGTCGGTGCCTTGATCAGGCGCAGCGTCCGCTCCGAGCGTCGGACGCGGACCACGTCGCCTTCCTGAACCGGGTAGCCCGACTGGCCGTCGTAGGTGACGAAGATCTGGTCCTGCGTGCCCTGCACGTGCGGCCGCACCTCGATGACCTCGCTGCCTGGTATGACGATCGGGCGGTTCGTCAGTGTGTGCGGGGCAATCGGTGTGAGGACGATCGCGTCGGCGCGGGGGTGCACGATCGGGCCGCCCGCAGCGAGGTTGTACGCCGTGGAGCCGGTGGCGCTGGCAATGATGAGGCCGTCGGCTTTGACCTTGGTGACGAGTCCACTCCCGACCGACACCGACAGCTCGATGATGCGCGAGAGTGCCGCCTTCGTGAAGACCACGTCGTTGAGCACGATGCGCGCGTCGAAGTGCTCTCGCGTCCGATAGGCATCGGCCGCGAGCATCGCGCGTTCGTCGATCTCGGCGGTGCCGTTCACCGCCGACTCGAGCACGTCGTAGAGCTCGTCGATGCGGGTTTCGGTGAGGAATCCGAGGCTGCCGAAGTTGACGCCGAGGATCGCGACGTCGCGCCCCGAATGTGCCGCACGGGTCGCCATGCTGAGCAGCGTGCCGTCGCCGCCCATCACGATGATCAGCTCGACTTCCTTCGGCAGATCCTCACGCGAGTACGTCCGCGCGTTCGAGCGGCGTCCGGACAGGGCGGCGGTGTCTGTTTCAAACAGCGGTTCGATGTGTCGGCGTTGCAGCCAGTCGCCGAGGCGTTCGAGGTGATCGGACGCGGCCGTCAGACCAGCTTTGGCGACGATACCGACGCGCGTGATTGTCGTGTGGGTCATGCGGCGCGAGTGTCGTGCCCGGCTTCAGCCGGACTGCGTTCTGAAGTGGATCAGGAACTCGACGTTTCCTTTTTGTCCCGTGACGGGTGAGGGCGTCCAGGCCACGCGGGTCAATCCTACCTCAGCACCGGCGGCCATCACTTCGTCGAGCACGCGCTCGTGCACTGCGGGGTCGCGAATGATGCCCTTCCGTACTTCCGCTTTTCCGGCTTCGAACTGGGGTTTCACGAGTGCAACCACGTCGGCGCGGGCTCGCAGCAGCGGCGGCACCACTGGAAGGATCCGCGACAACGAGATGAACGACACGTCGATCGTGACGAGATCGACCGGCCCGGGCAGCATTGGGAGCGTCAGTTGCCTGGCGTTGACGCCTTCGACCACGACGACGCGCGGATCATTGCGCAGCGTCCAATCGAGTTGTCCGTGCCCGACGTCGAGCGCCACCACACGCGCCGCGCCGCGTTTGAGCATGACGTCGGTGAAGCCGCCGGTCGATGCGCCGATGTCGAGGCACTCGCGTCCCTCGACGGGGACCTGAAACGTGTCGAGCGCATGCGCCAGCTTCAGTCCGCCGCGGCCGACGTACGGATGATCGGGCGCAATCAGCGCGATTTCCGACGCTTCGTCGACGGCCGTCCCTGCCTTCGTCATCGCCTGCCCATCGACGCTGACCTGCCCCGCAAGCACGAGCGCCCGAGCCCGTTCCCGGGAGACTGCCAGGCCACGGTTGACGACCAATTGATCGAGACGAACCCGGGCCATCAGCGTGTCCCGAGGGAACGGAGGTGACGGAGGTAACGGATAAACAGGAGAAACGAAGGAACGGAGGAATAACTGTCAAAGTGTGCCAGACGCCAACGCTCGGTGGTGATCAGGTCCACAAAGAGTCTCCGTTGCTCCGTTCCCCTGTGAATCCGTTGCCCTCCGCAACCTCCGTTTTCTGCAAGCGTGCTAATTCGATCGCTCAACGATCCATCGTCCAATTCCGAGCAGGTGCGCGTCGGCCATGCCGGCAGCGGCGAGCGTCGCTCGAGCGCGATCGAGGCATTCGGCGGCGAGGCGCTTCGAGGCTTCGAGGCCGTAGAGACTCGGATAGGTCGGTTTGCCCGCGGCGGCATCCTTGCCCGCGGTCTTGCCGAGATCGGCCGACGCCCCTTCGACATCGAGGATGTCGTCGACGATCTGAAACGCGAGCCCGAGCTCGGAGGCGGCGCGATCGATTGCGTCGACCTGCTCGTCGGTGCCGCCGCCCATGATCGCGCCGGCGACGGCCGACGCGCGAATGAGCGCGCCTGTTTTCTTGCGGTGCATCGTCGCGAGCGCCTCGGGGTCCATCGGCGTGGCGCCGCCGCTCACGTCGATTCCGACCGAGGCGAGATCGAGCGCCTGTCCTCCGACCATCCCGACCGGTCCCGCGGCCGACGCCACCGTCTCGATGACGCGAAGCTTACGCGCCGCGACCGTCGGATCGGTCGTGGCCGGTTCGCGCGAGAGCAGATGAAACGCTTCCGTCAGCAACCCATCGCCGGCAAGAATCGCCATGCCCTCGCCGGCGACGACGTGCAGCGTCGGCCGGCCCCGACGCAGGACGTCATCGTCCATCGCGGGGAGATCGTCGTGAATCAGCGAGTAGGTGTGAATCAGCTCGATGGCGCACGCGGCGGCCATGGCAAGCGCGCGCGCGCCGCCGACCGAGTCGGCGCTGGCGAGACACAGGATCGGCCGCAGCCGCTTCCCGCCGGCGGTCAGGCTGTAGCGCATCGCGTCGGCGACGACGGCGGGGCAGTCGGGAGAGGAGGGCAGCACGCGCGCGAGGGCCGCTTCGATCTCCGCGCGGCGGCCGTCGAGGTATTCGGCGAGCGCGTGCCCAGCCTCGCTAGCCTTTGACCTTGGTGTCATCGTCGGCCAACGACGCCGGTGCCGGTTGCAGGTGGCCGCGCTCGTTCAGGATCTCGATGCGGCGCTCGGCTTCTTCGAGACGCGCGTGACAGAAGCGCGAGAGGTGGACGCCGCGCTCGTAGAGGCGCAGCGATTCCTCGAGCGGCAGGTCGCCTTCTTCGAGCTTCTTGACGACCGCCTCGAGCTCCGCGATGGCTGCCTCGAAATCCTTGATCGTCGTATCAGACATCGCGTCGCTCTTTCACCTCGCATCCCAGCTCACCGCGCTCGACCGTGACCGTCACCCGATCGCCGATCGCCACGCGCGATGCGTCGCGAATGACTTCCGTGCGATCGCCATTCCAGCACACGGCGTAGCCCCGCGCCAGCACGGCGAGCGGGCTCAAGCTCTCGAGGCGCGCGACGGCCGCCCCAAGCCGCGCGTCGAGCGCGTGCCGTCGTCGATCGCGCACCGAGGCGAGACGACCGTCGCCGGCCACCAGCCTGGTGCGAAGACCGGCCAGCCGGCGCCGCAGATCGAACGTTTCCAGCGCGAGGCGCAGCGTCTGATACGCCCGCTCGCGCGCTGCCAGCCGCGCGCGCATTGCGCGCCGGAGCTCGTGGGTCAACTCGCCAGCCTGTCTGGCGCGCATCGCCAGCCGGCCGCGAGCCCCGCTCACGCCCGATCGCGCCTCGAGCGTCCGCAGGCGCGACTCGACACGATGGATGCGCGCGCGCATCGAGCCGTTGAGACGACTCGCCAGCTGCTCGATGCGCGAAACGAACTCGTCCTTGCGTGCGACGACCATCTCCGCGGCGGCCGACGGCGTCGGCGCCCGCAGGTCGGCGACGAAATCAGCGATCGTCACGTCGGTCTCATGGCCGACGGCCGAGATGATTGGGACCGGGGAGCCGGCAATCGCCCGTGCCGAGACTTCTTCGTTGAAGGCCCAGAGGTCTTCGATCGAGCCGCCGCCGCGCCCGACGATCACGACGTCGACGCCCTTCACTTTCGCGATCGCCGACAAGCCGCGCGCGATATCGAGCGCGGCGCCCTCGCCCTGCACCCGAACCGGCCGAATGATCACGTGCGCGTTCGCATATCGTCGCCGCAGCACCTTGATGATGTCGCGGATGGCAGCGCCGTCGAGCGAAGTGACGACCCCGATTTTGCGCGGCAACGCGGGCAGCGGCCGCTTGCGGCGGGCATCGAACAGCCCTTCGGCGGCGAGCCGTTGCTTGAGCTGATCGTAGGCAAGCTGCAGCGCACCGAGCCCGCCCGGCTCGAGGTGCTCGCAGACGATCTGATACTCGCCCTTCGGCTCGTACACGCTCACACGAGCGCGTGCGACCACACGAAGCCCGTCCTTCGGCGTGAACTTCAGCAGACGGAGCGCCGACCGGAACATCACGCCTTTGATCTGCGCGCTGCTGTCTTTCAGCGTGAAGTACAGATGTCCGGTGTTCCAGACGCGGCAGTTCGAGAGCTCACCCTCGACCCAAATCTCGAACAGCTCCTCCTCGAGCAGCGTCCGGATGCGGCCGGTGAGCTCCGATACCGTGTGCACGCGCCGTTCGCGAACGCGCGGCGCCGTTCGCTTCGGTGCAGGCTCCGGTGCCGGTGCCGGATCCGGCTTGCCCTGAGCGGAGTCAGGCTTGCCCTGAGCGGAGTCGAAGGGCTCCTCGAAGGGCAGGTCGAACAGACTCATCGCTGGTGTGCCGGCAGATGTTCGACGGCTTTGGCCAGCGTCAGCAGCTCCTGTTCGGAGTAGCTGATGCGCGTGACGCCGGAAGCACGTCCCGTCTTCTCGTCGGCCGCGACGACGATGCCGTTGAGGCGGGGATTGCCGGTTGCCGGTTCGAACTTGCTCGGCAGCGCGGTGAGGAATCTCGAGAGCGACGACTCGCGTTCCATGCCGATGATCGAATCGTGAGGACCGGTCATCCCGGCGTCGGTCAGGTAGGCGGTCCCCTGGGGAAGGATACGTTCGTCGGCCGTCTGCACGTGTGTGTGCGTCCCGACCACGAGCGTGACCTTGCCATCGAGATGCCAGCCCATGGACACCTTCTCGCTCGTGGCCTCGGCGTGGAAGTCGACGATGATGACGCGCGTCTTGTGTCGAATCGATTCGATCTCGCGCAGCACGACGGCAAAGGGGTCGTCGATAGGCGTCATGAACACACGCCCCATCACGTTGATCACGCCGACCGCGCGGCCATCGCCGGAGTGGGTCACGCACGAGCCGCGTCCGGGCACGCCGGCGGGATAGTTGGCGGGGCGGAGCAGGCGCGGCTCCGCGGCAATGTAGTCGAGCGCTTCCCTCTTGTCCCAGATGTGATTGCCGGAGGTCATGACGTCGACGCCCATCTCCAGCAGGCTATCGCCCACGTCTTTCGTGATGCCGAATCCGGCGGCGGAGTTTTCCGCGTTCGCGATCACGAAGTCGACCTGATGGCGCTCGACGACACCACGCAGACCCTTGCGAATGAGCTCGCGCCCCGGGCGCCCGATGATGTCGCCGATGAAGAGGATGTTCATGCGGACGTGCCACGCGGAGCGCTGATCGTAATCGCCTGTGCCTGGCCGCGCCGATCCGTCCGTCGGGGGATGACGATCGTCAGTTCGCCTGCCTCGAGCCACGCGCGGGCCGAGGCCGCCTCGAACGCGCCGGTCAAGCGAACAGCGCGCGCAAAGCGGCCGAACTCCCGCTCGACCAGGTGATACGTCGCGTCGGACGCGGTGCGCATCGGCGCTTTTTCCCCGGCGACCAGCACGACGTTGTTGCGGAAGAGCACGCGCATCGCGTCGGCGCGAACGCCGGTCACGTCGAGGATGATTTCGACGTCGGTCGCGGTCTCGAGGACATCCAAGACCGGATGACACTCGCCGGAGTAGACGCGTTCATCGGGAGGGAGACGTGCTTCCAGGTCGGCGAAGAGCTCCCGGATATCGTCTCCCAGCTCGCGAAGGTCCCCCGCAGGCACGAACGGGAACTGGGCCACGGGCCATGATCGCACAAGCTCAGAACTGCACGTCTCGGCCCGGGGTCTGACCCCAGCTCTGCCCCAAACACTGGCCCCAGCTCTGACCCCAACACTGACCCCGGATCTTCGGTGCATGATATGAGTCTATATAGATAAGATTTTATGCTTGACTATCACTCACTATCTGCTATGCTTTTGTTCGACCGCGCGAATCGGAGGGACTCGCAGGTCGAGCTCAGCCAAAGTCAGGGGAGCAAGAACAACATGAGTAAGGTGATTGGAATCGACCTGGGGACGACCAACTCGGTCGTGGCCGTGATGGAAGGCGGCGAACCGGCGGTCATCGTCAACCAGGAAGGCGCTCGCACGACCCCCTCGGTCGTTGCGTTCACCAAGGACAACGAGCGCCTGGTCGGGCAGGTCGCGAAGCGTCAGGCGGTGACCAACCCGCAGAGCACGGTTTTCTCCATCAAGCGCTTCATGGGCCGCAAGCACCACGAGGTGTCGCAGGAGATCGGCCGCGTGCCGTACCAGGTCGTGAAGACCGACAACGGTGATGCGTGGGTCGACGTCCGCGGCAAGAAGTATTCACCGCCGGAAATCTCGGCGATGGTGCTGCAGAAGCTGAAGACGGCGGCCGAGGACTACCTCGGTGAAACGGTGACCGACGCGGTCATCACCGTCCCGGCGTACTTCAACGACGCGCAGCGTCAGGCGACCAAAGACGCCGGCAAGATTGCGGGGCTCAACGTGCTCCGCATCGTCAACGAGCCGACGGCCGCGGCGCTCGCATACGGTCTCGACAAGAAGAAGGACGAGACGATCGTCGTCTACGACTTTGGCGGCGGCACGTTCGACGTGTCGATCCTCGAAGTCGGCGAGGGCGTCGTCGAAGTGAAGGCGACCAACGGCGACACGCATCTCGGCGGCGACGATCTCGACCAGCGCGTCATCGACTGGATGGTCGCGGAGTTCCGGAAGAGCGACGGCATCGATCTGGGGAAGGACCGGATGGCGCTTCAGCGTCTGAAGGAGGCGGCGGAGAAGGCCAAGATCGAGCTGTCCACGGTGATGGAGACCGACATCAACCTGCCGTTCGTGACGGCGGATCAGACCGGTCCCAAGCATCTCCAGATGAAGCTGACTCGCGCGAAGTTCGAGCAGCTCGCCGAGGATCTCTTCGAGCGCTCGATGGGGCCGGTGCGTCAGGCGCTGTCGGATGCGGGGCTGAAGCCGTCCGAGATCGACGAGATCGTGCTCGTCGGCGGCTCGACGCGCACGCCGAAGATCCAGCAGCTGGTGAAGGAGTTCTTCGGAAAGGAACCTCACAAGGGCGTCAATCCCGACGAGGTCGTCGCGATCGGGGCGGCGATCCAGGGCGGCGTGCTGAAGGGCGACGTCAAGGACATGCTCCTGCTCGACGTGACGCCGCTGTCGCTCGGCATCGAGACGCTGGGCGGCGTGATGACGACGCTCATACCGCGGAACACGACGATTCCGACGCGAAAGAGCGAGATCTTCTCGACCGCGGCCGACAACCAGCCGAACGTCGAAGTGCACGTGCTGCAGGGTGAGCGTCAGATGGCGCGCGACAACCGCACCCTGGGGCGCTTCCAACTCGTGGGCCTGCCGCCCGCGCCGCGCGGAGTGCCGCAGATCGAGGTGGCGTTCGACATCGACGCCAACGGCATCGTCAACGTGACGGCCAAGGACGTGGCGACCGGCAAGGAGCAGAAGATCACCATCAGCGGATCGTCCGGCCTGAACAAGGTCGACGTCGATCGCATGGTGAAGGACGCCGCGGCGCATGCCGAGGAAGACAAGGCCCGTCGCGAGCTGATCGATGCGCGCAACCAGGCCGACTCGCTGTCGTACTCCGTCGAGAAGACGGTGAACGAGAACCGCGATCGGATGCCGGCGGCCGACGTCAGCCGCATCGAAGGCGCGATCGCCGTGGTGCGCGAGGCGGTCAAGGGCGATTCGCTCGACGTGATTCGGCGATCGACCGACGACCTGCAGAAAGCGTCGCACGCGATCGCCGAGCAGCTCTACCAACAGCAGGCCTCAAGGCCCAGGCCTCAGGCCTCAGAAACCGACGACATCAAAGACGGCGAGGTCGTCGACGCGTAACGGTTCCGGCGGGTCCAGGTGGTGCCCGCCGCCACAACGCCACGAATCATTCGTCGTAGAGGCGGGTCTTGAGACCCGCCGGGAGAGGAGAAATGACCATTACCCGATTCGATCCATTCCGTGAGTTCGCGATTGTGCCGCGCGGCAACTGGGTTCCGCCCGTCGACATCTTCGAGACCGCCAGCCACGATCTCGTGATCAAGGCGGAACTGCCCGACGTCAATCGCGAGGACGTCACGGTCACCGTAGAGAACAACGTGCTGACGCTGCGTGGCGAGAAGAAGCTGCCGGCCGATGTGCGCGACGATCAGTTCCGCCGCGTCGAACGCGACTACGGCAGCTTCAGCCGGTCGTTTACGCTGCCGAACACCGTTGACGCAGCCAAGGTGAGCGCTGATTACAAGAACGGCGTGCTGACGATCCGCTTGCCGTTCCGTGAAGAGGCCAAGCCGCGGACGATCAACGTCGAAGTCGCAGCGTAATGCGCGCGAGTTCCGACGTTCCAAAGTTCCTCAGTTCCGGAGTTCTGGGTATCACTGAACTCTGGAACCTCGGAACTCGGGAACTCCCGGAACTCGCTGCGTTCTTAATGTGTTAGTCTGGGCCCTGATGACCGACACAGACGACACCTTGAGTTCTCCCGCCGAACTCCCGGTCGACGCGCTGGCGCCGCGTCCGAAGGCGGCGCCGATCGAGAGCCGGTTCCTTTTCGTCGACGTCGCCGCGATGCGAGCCAAGCAGTTGCGGCGCGGGGCGCTGCCTCGGCTCGATGAGAATTCCGAGGACCGCGTCCGTCCGTTCAAGGCGGAGCGGGTGGCGATGGAGGAGGTCAAGCGCGGTCTCGTGCAGTACGAGACTCCCGATAGTTCTCGAGCGTAGCGGAACCTCGTCATCCAGATCGCCGTAACTGGCTGATGTAGGATGCTGACGCTCTTCGTCTTCGGCGCCCTCGCGCTCGCCATCTTCGGTGTGGCGGCGATTCCCTTTCTGCTCATCGGCCTGCTGTTCAAACTGATATGGCTCCCCTTCCGGCTGTTCTTCTTCCTGTTGGGCGGCGCCTTCCGGCTGGTGTTCGGGCTGATCGGCGGCCTGCTTGGTCTGCTCGTCGGGCCCGTGGTGCTGCTCGTCGTCGTCGTGGCATTGGTCGGCGCCCTCGTGGCCGGAATTCTGTCGCTGCTCGCACCGTTGATTCCGATGGTCTTGCTCGGCCTGCTGGCCTGGGCGATCTATCGGGTCGTCAGGCGTCCCACCCCCGCCTTCTGATACTCTCGGCGCCATGCCGAGAGCTCGTGTCAGGGTCTTCCTCGTCCCGATCGTCGCTCTGATCGCCTGCGCCCTGCCGGCTGCGGATGCGCGGCAGACCCGTCCTCAACCACCGCCGTATCGCATCCTGATCAGCAACGACGACGGCGTGCGTGCGCCCGGCATCGCGATGCTCGCGCAGACGTTGCAGGCGATCGGGCAAATCATCATCGTCGCGCCCGCGGAAAATCAGAGCGGAAAGGGCCACTCGATCGTCACCAGCGAGCCGATCTCGCGTGAAGATCTCACCCTGCCGAACGGTTTGCGAGCCATCGGCCTGACGGCGACACCCGCCACCACGGTCAACGTGGCCATCCGCAACATCCTGACGCCGAAGCCGGATCTGGTCGTCTCGGGCATCAACCGTGGCTATAATCTCGGGTTCTCGGCGTACCTGTCGGGGACGGTCGGCGCGGCGCGCGAAGCGGCGATCCACGGCGTGCCGGCGATCGCCACGTCGCTCGCCGAGGCCGGCGTGCCGCACGACTACGTCTATGCCGCCGAAGAAGTGCTCGGGGTCGCCCGGCGCATCAAGCAGTATGGCCTGCCGCCCGAGACGTTTCTCAACGTCAATATTCCCGCGATGCCGCCGGGCGGCTACAAGGGCTACGTGATCACCACCCAGTCGCGAAAGAAGGAAGGCGAAGAGCGATTCGCCGAAATGCAGAACCCCGCCTCGGGCCGCACGTTGTACTGGAGTGTCTACAAAGAGGGCGGCGCCGACGTTCAGGGCAGCGACATGTGGGCCGTCTCGAACGGCTACGTCTCCGTCACGCCCATGAAGCTGGGCGAGTTCGACACCTCCCAGGTAGACACCCTCAAATCCATTTTCAAATAGCCATGCGCATCACACTCAGCCTCGCTGTCGGGTTCATCTGTCTCGCCCACGTCGCCGCGGCACAGTCGACCAACGCAACGCGTCCGAACGTCGTGCTCATCATCACCGACGATGTCGGATATAGCGACATCGGCAGCTACGGTGCGCCCGACATCAAGACGCCACACATCGACGGCCTGGCGAAGAACGGCACGCGTCTCACCGACTTCTACGCCGCGCCGAACTGTTCACCGACCCGTGCGGCGCTGATCAGCGGCCGGTATCAGCAGCGATCACGCATCGAGAATCCACTCGGTGCCGCGCGTGTCGCACAGGAGCAGGGCCTGCGGGCCACCGGGCGGACGTTGCCGCAGCTGCTGAAGAACAACGGCTACCGTACCGGACTCGTCGGCAAGTGGCACCTGGGCTACAAGCCGGAATTCAGTCCGAACGCGCATGGCTTCGACTACTTCTTCGGCTTCAAGAGCGGGCTGATCGATTACTACCAGCACACCGATTCGAGCGGCGAGCACGATCTCTTCGAGAACGGCGAACCGACGCACGCCACCGGGTACTCGACGGATCTGTTCACGGATCGCTCGATCAGCTTCATCGAAAAGAGCGCCGGGCAACCGTTCTTCCTCGAGGTCGCGTTCAACGCCGCCCACTGGCCGTTTCAGATCCCGGATCATCCGTCCGTCGCACCGGACAACGCGCGGTTCGTTCAACCTCAAGACGACCCGACAAACACGCGGCGCGATTACGCCGCCATCGTCGAACGCGCGGATCAGGGCGTGGGCAAGATTCTGGCGACGCTGGAGCGACTGGGCCTCACGCGCAACACGCTCGTGATCTACACGCAGGACAACGGCGGCGAGTGGTTGTCGCGCAACGCGCCGCTGTTCCATCGCAAGAACACGGTGTGGGAGGGGGGAATCCGCGTGCCGGCGATCTTCAAGTGGCCGGGACGGATCCCCGCAGGCAAGACGTCGGCGCAGGTCGGGATCACGATGGACCTCACCGCGACGATCCTTGCCGTCACCAGCTCGCCGGTGCCCACCGACGCGCGGCTCGAAGGCATCAACCTGCTGCCGTTGCTTCAGGAAGGCGCGCGGCGCACGGAGCGGACCTTGTTCTGGCGTGTCACGGGGGCGGCGCGGCGTCAACGCGCGGTCCGCCAGGGCGACTGGAAGTTGCTGCTCGACGGCGGCGTTCCGATGCTCTACAACCTCGCCAATGACGTCGGCGAGCGCAACGACCTGACGAACCAGCACGCCGATATCGTCAAGCGACTCCTGACGCTCATCACACAGTGGGAGCAGGACGTCGACGCCGAAGCGAAAACGCTCGGCCCACCGTTGACGCCAGGCCCGCCGCCGTCGGGCCCGCCGTCGTCCAGGCCCTGAGCCGTCACTGCGGTCGTTGCTCGCCCAGCTGCGGAGAGGAGATTCCTGTGAAAGCGGTGCGGGTGCACGAGTACGGCGATCCCGGGGTCTTGCGGTACGAGGACGTGGAGGTTCCGCGGCCGCGCGCCAACGAAGCGCTCGTCAAGATCGCGGCGTCGGGAGTGAACTACCTCGACGTGCAGTACCGCACCGGACGCCACAAAACGCCGACGCCGTTCACGATCGGCTCAGAGGGCGCGGGCGTTGTCGCTGATGTCGGGGCTGACGTCGGCGATCTCAGCGTCGGCGATCGCGTCGGATACGCGATGACGCTCGGTTCCTACGCGGAGTACGCGGTCGTGCCGGCATGGAAGCTCGTCGCGGTCCCGCCGGCGATCGAGCTCGAGACGGCGGCCGCGGTGATGCTGCAGGGACTGACCGCGCATTACCTGACGCACAGCACGTTTCCGCTCAAGCGCGGCGACACGGCGCTCGTGCATGCGGGGGCAGGTGGCGTCGGCCAGGCGATCGTGCAGGTCGCGCACCTGCTCGGCGCGCGCGTGATTGCGACCGCCGGGACCGACGCGAAGGCCGTGATCGCGCGCGCTGCCGGGGCCGACGAGGTGATCGTCTACACGCGCGACGACTTCGAAGCCGAGGTGAAGCGCCTCACCGGCGGCGCCGGCGTCGATGTCGTCTACGACTCGGTTGGCCGCGACACGTTCGACAAGAGCCTGAACTGTCTACGCCCTCGCGGGTACCTCGTGTTGTTCGGGTTCTCGAGTGGGCAGGTGGCACCATTCGATCCGGCGACGCTCGGCGTCAAAGGATCGATCTTCCTCACGCGCCCCGGGCTCAATCATTACATGGCCACGCGCGACGAGCTGCTGACGCGCGCCAACGCGGTGTTCACGTGGCTGATGGCCGGCACGCTGCGCGTGCGCATCGATCGCCGATATTCATTCGCCGATGCGCGACAGGCGCACGAGGATCTCGAGGCACGACGGACGGCAGGGAAGTTGGTGCTGATGCCGTAGAGCGCAGGCGAAAGCCTGGGCGATCACGGGGCGATATTCAGCGTCACCCGTACGCTCGACTGTTCGGATGGTTTCGCTGCAGTCGGCGAAGTACTCAGGGGAAGTAGCGGCGTTTCGTCGTCGATCGTCGCCGACACGTCGATGCGCGTGCCTCGGGGCAAGGCGATCGGTTCGACGAACCAATACCGGCGCGCCCAGTCGGGTTTCGGGTGAAACGCGATCAGATCGACGCGCGAGCCATCCGGCCGTATCGCGGCCACCTTGACACGAACGCCGCGCAGCGGCGTCTCCGGATAGATCGCCAGCGCGTGTACATCACGCTCGAGTGGGCGACCAGGCGTGATGCCACTGTTCGGACCGGCGGGCAGGCGCGCCTCGAAACCGATTCGTTCCACCGGTCGACTATTGCCCTCGGCGAAGTAGAGACCGACGGTGCTGCGATCGGTCAGCTCTTTCCGTTCGTACTCCCAGGTCTTCCGATACAACACCCGGAGCACGAGCTCTGCGCCTGGAGGGAGCTCGTATCCGAGTCCCTGATCGAGCGGCACCGGGCTGTCACCCGGGAGCCACAACGCGAGCAGCCGTTCGATGCCGTCGCCTGAAGGTTCTCCAGGTGTCTTCACCGAGACCGTCGCGGCGCGGACGATGGCCGGTGTGCCCGGACGCACGTCCACGGCGCGCACGAGCCGGCGTTCACGTGTCGGCAACGAGAGCGTGACTTCCGCGGTCGTCTCGCGTGCGTCGGCCCCAACCGTAAACGCGCTCGGCATCGGCAGCTCGAGGTCGGGTGGGCCGAGCCGCCAGGTGGTGTCGACCGACATCGCCGGCGGGTTCTTCTCGGGCTCACCTGGCGGCGTGCCTCCGGTGACCCACGTCAGCAGGACGTTCATCTCGCGGGCGGTCAGCCCCTCGACATTGCGGAAGCGGCCGGCGGCGCCGTCGACGCCCCACGGCGGCATCTGTCCCGCGAGCAGCTCGGTCTTGATCGATTCGCCCCATGGCACAGCATCGCCGTGCGTCATCAACGACATCGGCGCGACGCCGCCGCTCACATGACAGCGTCCGCAGCGATCGCGCACGAGCGGAAAGATGTCCTCGTTGTAGGTGTACGGCGACGTGATCGGCTTATGGGCTTCGCTTGGAGGTGTCAGCAGCACGATCGTCGACGTCACGAGCGAGGCGACAACGAGCACGCGACACGAAACTCGTACGAGGCGCGTCCGCATCCTAGAGTCCTTCGAATGCCGTTGCCAATTCAGTGACCGCGCGGAGGAACAGCGCATAGGCCGACTCGATCTGCTGACGGTTGCCGACGTCACCCGCGGCGTCGAGCAGCCAGGCGCCGCGGACGACCGCGCCGATAGCCGGCTCGGCGACCTCGCGTCGCGATTGTTCCAGATGTACCAGATGCGGCTCGAGTGCGATCGCCAGATCCTTCGCTTGAAACGCGGGCACCCACACGGCGCCGAAGTCGCCGCGCCCCACCAGTTCGCCGACCTGTTGTTGACGCGCCTTCAACTGATCGACGATGCCGCTCATCGTGTTCGGGATTGCCGCGGACGTGGACGTGGACTCGGAATTGGATGGCGCGGATGGCGTCGCAGCAGGCGTTGCCGGCGTGGTCGCGGCTGCGGTCGGCGCTGGTGTTCCCGTTGGGCGAGTCGTCGGAACGAGCGGCTCCTTGGTCAGCTTCTCGAACGTGAAGTCGAATCGGTACTCGGGTTGATCGGCGCCAAACTGGACCTTCGCCGTCATCTCCGCGGGCAGCGCCGCACCGTCGACTCGCGCTTCGAGGTAGGCACGATTGCGGGCGGCCTTCAACGGGAACGCGGCCAGTTCGGTGGTCTGCCGCGTCGCCGGATCGAAGTTCTCTTTGGTGACGACACGAGCATTGACGTCGCGGACTTTGTCGAGCGCGAGCGGCCGACCGAAGTCGTCGTACAGATACAGCCGGAACACACGCTGTGTCGGATACGTGCCTTCGAGGTGGTGCCAGTTGTCTGGAGCCATGAAGAACTGGCCGCCGTGCTGTGGGTTGTGATTGCCGTGGGCGCGCAGCGCCCGCTTGCCGATCCGTGGCGACCCGTCGGCGCAATTGCCCGGCTCGAGATGCTCGGTCTGCTCGCCACGGCAGCTCCACGTGAGCGACACCGTGACAGGGACGAGCGCACGCCCACACAGTCGGCACTTGCCGGTGCCCGACTCGATGACAGCCGTGTGCACCGGACACATGAAAGCGCCATCGAGACGCACTGGCACGAGGGCCAACTTGCAGTAGGGGCACGAGCCCGGTTTCGTTTCGAGGACGTCGGGGTGATGGACGCACGTGTACGAGAGCGCCGGCAGGGCGGGGACCCCGCGCGACGGGGAGGGGCCTCGCTGGGCGACGAGGGCCGTCGTCAGCACACACCAGACGAACGCCGCAATCAGGATCGATTTCATGGATGGCGAATCGTCTTCGCCATTATGACAAAGGCGGGCGTACGTATCTAAGGGCCGGGTCTGCAGACCCGGCCGAATCAAGCACCCTTGATGAGATCGGTAATTTCGGCCAGAACCATGTCAGGAACATCCTCCTGCAGGTTGTGCCCTCCCGGCAGCGACCGGCCGCTGACGGTCTTACCGCGCTCCTGCCAGATCTTGAGAACGTCGTACAGCCGTCCCATCGGGCCCTTCTCGGCCCAGAGTACGCGCAGCGGGCATTCGATCTTCTTGTGCATGTCCGCTTCGTCGTGCTGCATGTCGATGGTCGCGCCGGCGCGGTAGTCCTCGCACATCGCGTGAATGTTGGCCGGGTCGCCCGCCGTGCGCAGGTACTCGAGCTGGATCTCGTTCGTGGCGCGGGCCTTCGCCGCGTCGTTCTGCGTCTTGAGATCGTTTTCCGGACCGGGTGCCGGTCTGAGGTAATTGAACCAATGGAAGTAGCTCTGGACGAACTCGATCTTGAAGTGCGTGTACAGATAGTGCGTCGGCACGATGTCGAGCACCGCGGCGCGCGTCACCTTCTCCGGATGATCGAGGAGCATGCGGTGGGTCACGCGCCCGCCGCGGTCCTGACCGATCACGGGGAACTTGTCGAAGCCGAAGTGCTTCATCACTTCGACCTGGTCGAGCGCCATCGCGCGCTTCGAGTAGTTCACGTGGTTCTCACCGTCGGACGGCTTGCTGCTGTCGCCGTAGCCGCGCAGATCTGTGGCGATGACGGTGCGTGTCGCCGCCAGCTTCGGCGCCACCATTCGCCACGTGATGTGCGACTGCGGCGCACCGTGCAGCAGCAGCACCGGCGCACCCTGGCCGCCGATGACGCCGTTGATCTCGGCGCCGCTCGTCTTGACCCGGAACGATTTGAATCCGGGGAAGTACTTGAGCGTGTTCGGTGCCGGTGGCGTCTCTTGTGCCGTCACGCGCTGCTCGAGCGCGGAGGTCAGGCCGGCTGCGGCGCCAAGTGCTACCAGGTGTTTGAGCGCGTCGCGTCGATCGAGTCGGTCCATAGTGCCGGCAATCGTAATGCAGAATTCAGAATGCAGAATGCAGACACTGATGCAAAATCGCGGCAAATTCACCATCAGAACAGAAACAGCGTCGCGGCGAGCATCGGCAGGAACATCATGCCCATGAGGAGCCAGGCGCCCGAGTGGCCCATGTTCAGCGTGTAGCCGAAACCGAGGCGATTCTCGACCCAGATGGCCGGATCGCTGCGATTGAAATAGAACAGGCCGCCGACTTTCCACGCGTGGTCCGGCGTGGCATCGCCACGGGCCTTTTGCCGTTCGGACGGATCGACGGCGCGTTGGCCGCCCTGGCCGACGCGGAACATCCAGATCGCGATGCCGAAGTTGAACAGCATCAGCGGCAGCAACATGAAGCCGAGCCTCCCGCTCAACACGTCACCGAACGCTGGGACCTTTTCGAGCGTCACTGCCGAGATCATGATCGCCATGCCATACCCGACCAGTACGAGCATGAGGACGTTCATCCGCCGGAAACGTTGCTCCGCGGCCGCTGCCATGCCGTCCACAGCAATCTGTCGCGTCCGTCGCGACAGCGACACCGCCAGCGTCAGCGTCATCGCCGCGCAGAGCGCGCCGAATGCGAGCCAGCCGAACGCGCTGGTTTCGCGCCCACCTTCGGGGATCCGGTCCGAGTAGGCATACAGGAGCACAGCCGCCGTCAGCAGGATGGCGAACGGGCCGCCGGCGAAGAGCGCACCGCCCGGCAAGGACGTGTCGCGTGGAACGAGCGAGGCGACACGCGCGTCGCCATGCGGGAGCGCGTGCGTGCGCGCCTGCCGGTGCGCCCACAGCCACGCCGACAGGCCGACGATCAGGTTGCCGGCGACGACGGCCATCATGAGCCATCCTCGTTGTTCAGACCCCGAGGGGGCGGAGAGCAGGACGCTGAGCGCAACAGCCGCCGCCGCACCCGTCCAGACGATCGCTCGATACCGGGAGATGAGCGTGCGCCCGCCGCCCGCGACGAACGCGTCGGGCACGGTCACCGCGAAGAGGATGTCCGGCCGGCTGAAGCGCGGCATCGCGTGAAAGAGCAGGGCGTGGAACGCAATCACGAAGGTGATGACCATTGCCCACGAATCGAATGTCATGATCGTGCTCCTTGCGCGATGCGTTGCAGCGCCGCGGTGATTTGCCGAGGCGTCATGCCGGCGCTGCGCAGTTCGGCGGCGAGGTGCCCCAGTTGCCGCAACAGGTGATCGACGTGGCGTCGATCGACTGCGCGCGGCGCGTTCCGCGCGATCACGGCCGCGCCGCGCCGCCGTTTCAGCTCGAGCCAGCCTTCGTCGGCGAGCATGCGATACGCCAGTGCGACGGTGTTGAAGTGGACACCGAGATCGAGCGCCAGTTGGCGAATCGGCGGCAGCAGATCGCCGGGCTTGAGCCGCTCTTCCACCAGATGACGCCGCAGATCGCTGGCGATCTGCCGATAGACCGGCGTCGACGACTGCAGGTTGATCGAGACGAGAGGTGCGCCAGGCATTGTCTAATGTCTATGTACAATATACAATACGAATGCTGGACGCAAGCGCCTCAGGGCACGTCGCGGCCGACCTCGAAAGCATGCCGGACCTGAAAGGTCCGGCCTACACAGTCGCTGAGAGGGGAAGTTATCTGACGGCAGAACCCGCTTGGACGGGCGGGGCCGTGCGCGTCCATGGTGCCACGCGCTCGTAGGCGTCGGCGACCCGCAGGATGGTCGTTTCGTCGAACATCCGTCCGATCAACTGGAAGCCGATCGGCAGGCCGCCGTCGGCGCCGCATGGGATGCTGATCCCGGGAAGACCAGCCAGGTTGACGCTGACCGTGAAGATGTCGGCGAGATACATCTGCAAGGGATCGTCGGTTTTCTCACCGAGTGTGAACGGCGGGATCGGGCTGGTCGGCATCGCAACCACGTCGACGCGCTCGAACGCGCGCTCGTAGTCGCGTCGCAGCAGCGTGCGGACCTGCTGTGCCTTCAGATAGTACGCATCGTAGTAGCCCGCGCTGAGGACATAGGTGCCGAGCATGATGCGGCGCTTCACTTCAGCGCCGAAGCCCTCGTCACGGGTGCGGCTGTACATCGCCTTGATGCTCTCGTCCTTCGCCGAGGGGGCGCGGAAGCCGTACTTCACCCCGTCGTATCGCGCCAGGTTCGAGCTCGCCTCGGCGGTGCAGACCAGGTAATAGACCGGAATCGCGTAGCGCGCGTGAGGGAGATCGACGTCCACCAGCGTGGCGCCGCCGTCGCGCAACGCGCCGAGCGCCGTTTCGAACGCCTGACGCACGTGCTCGTCGACGCCCTCGGTGACGAACGCGCGCGGAACACCCACGCGAACGTCCGCCATGTTTCCCGACAGTACCGCCGTGAAGTCGGGCACCGGCTCGGTGGACGAGGTCGAGTCCATCGAATCGTGTCCGGCGAGGACAGACAATGCCCGAGCCGCATCGTCGACGGTCTGCGTGATCGGACCGATCTGATCGAGCGACGAGGCAAACGCCAGCAGGCCATAACGCGACACGCGCCCGTAGGTGGGTTTCAAGCCGACGACACCGCAGAAGGACGCCGGCTGACGGATCGAGCCGCCGGTATCGGAACCGAGCGCGAGCGGCACGCACCCGGCGGCGACCGCGGCCGCCGATCCGCCGCTCGATCCGCCCGGCGTACGATCGTACGCCCACGGATTGCGCACCGGCCCGTATGCGGAGTTCTCGTTCGACGACCCCATCGCGAACTCGTCGCAGTTCGCCTTCGCGACGATCACCGCGCCGGCTGCTTCGAGCCGCTCGGTGACAGTGGCGTCGTACGGTGGGATGAACGTATCGAGAATCTTCGACGAGGCGGTCGTGCGCATGCCGCGCACGCACATGTTGTCCTTGAGCACCACCGGCACACCGGCCAGCGGACCAAGCGTCGCGCCGGACGCGCGCTGTCGATCGACCTGTTCCGCGCGCGCCAACGCGCGCTCCCCGGCAATCAGGTTGAAGGCGTTGAGGGCGGGATTGACGGCTTCCATCCGCGCCAGCGCCTCGCGGCAGACCTCGGTCGCCGATGCCTGCCCGCTGACGACGAGGTCCCGGATTTCGCGTGCGGTTCTGACGTCGGTCATCCGATGACTCGCGGCACGCGGAAGAGGCCGGCAGAGGGCGCCCCGTCTGGTGCGTTGGCAATCGCGTCGCTCACCGGCAGCGACGGCTTCGGCTCGTCGTCGCGCTCGGCGCTGTGCGCATTGACATGCGCGGTCGCGGGCACACCTGAGGTGTCGACCGTCTGGAGTTGCTCGGCGTACTCGAGGATATCGGCCAACTGACGAGTGAACAGTCGCTTCTCCTCGTCCGTCAGCTCGAGATGTGCGAGCGCCGCAACCCGCGCCACGTCGTCGATCGTCAGCGAACTCATGGAGCGATCATACAAGCCACTTTTCCACCTTTCCACTTTTCCACTTGCTAGGATCACCCCATGGCCGTGAGGCGCGCCGCCGTCGCCGGAAGCTGGTATCCGGACAACCCCGCGCGCCTGACGCAGCAGCTGGGGCGCTATCTCGATCGGGCTGACATCGGCGAGATCGGCGATCCCGTGCGTGCCGTCATCGCTCCGCACGCCGGGCTGATGTACTCCGGGCCGGTGGCGGCGTTCTCGTACAAGGCGGCGGCCGGCAGTGGGTGCGCGAGCGCGGTGCTCGTCGGGCCCTCGCACTACGTGCCGTTTCGCGGCGTCTCGCTGTGGCCCGACGGATCGTGGGAAACGCCGCTCGGGCCAATTCCGGTGGATGAGGAGCTCGGACGAGCGATACGGGAGGCGTCAAACGAGATCGTCGAGGTGCCCGCGGCCCATGGACGCGAGCACTCGCTCGAGCTGCAGCTGCCGTTCATCGCGCATCTGCTTCGTGGCGCAGCGATCGTTCCGCTGGTCATGGGACACCAGACGCGCGCGACCGCGTTCGCCCTCGGAGCGGCGTTGGCGCGTGCCATCGCCGAACAGCAGCGACGGGTGTTGCTGGTGGCGAGCAGCGATCTGTCCCATTACGAGGATGCCAAGACGGCGCATGCGCTCGACGGCGTCGTCACCGGGGCGGTCGAAGCGCTCGATCCCGAAGCGCTGATGACCGCACTCGAGGCCGAGCCTCGGCACGCCTGCGGCGGCGGACCGATGGTCGCCGTCCTCGATGCCGCGCGCCGGCTCGGGTCCACCTCGTCCCGTGTGCTTCACTACGCGGACTCCGGCGACGTGTCCGGTGACAAGTCGTCCGTGGTCGGCTATATGTCGGCGGCGATTTGGTGACGCAGGTGATTACGCCCGAAGACCGGACTCGGTTACTGGCGTTGGCGCGCCGTGCGCTGGACGCTCACGTGCGCCGCGGTGCGTCACCGCCGGTGGACGTCGAGTTGAACATCACAGCCGGGGCGTTCGTCTCGATCTTCTGGCGCGGTCAGCTTCGAGGCTGCCTGGGGCGGCTCTCGCCCGATGTTGCGTTGCCCTCGCTCGTCGTCCGGCTCGCTCAGACGGTGGCCGACTCCGATCCGCGCTTCGATCCGGTGCGCCCCGACGAGCTCGCCGATATCACGCTGGAGATCTCGGTGCTGACACCCGAGTGCGAGATCACATCGGTCGATGAGATCGAAGTCGGACGTCATGGTCTCATCATCGCGCGCGGATCCCGACGCGGCCTGCTGTTGCCACAAGTCGCCACCGAACATGGGTGGGACCGCGAGACGTTCCTCGACCACACCTGCACGAAAGCGGGCCTGCCTGCCGGCGCGTGGAAAGACGGCGCGCGCATCTGCGTGTTCGAAGCGATCGTCTTCGGTGAACGCGACCGCACCGGCACGGGGCTCGTCGCGCATGGATAACGTCTGCCACACCCTGGTCGGCGCGGCGTTCGGCGAGGCCGGCCTGAAGCACCGCACCCGGTTCGGGGCGGCGGCGTTGATGATTTCGGCGAACATACCCGACGTCGACGTGTTCGTCTTCCTGACCGGCGCCAGCCCGGTGGCGTTTCGCCGCGGCATCACACACGGGATCGTCGCGCAGCTGCTCCTGCCGGTGTTGTTGACGGCGATTTTTGTTCTCGTGGCGAGGCTCCGGCCGCGGCCGCCGTCCGATGACGTCCCGCCGCTGCGGCCCGGGTGGCTGCTCCTGCTCGCTCTTGCCGGTGTGTACTCGCATGTGAGCCTCGACTGGTTGAACAACTACGGCGTTCGCGTGCTCACGCCGTTCAGCTGGCAATGGTTCTACGGCGACTCCGTTTTCATCGTCGATCCGTTGTTGTGGCTGATGCTCGGCGTCGGCGCGTGGCTGTCGCGTCGTCACGTGGCGCCGCGGCCGGCGCGTGGCGCCCTCGCATTCGCCGCGTGTTACATCCTCGTCATGGTGATGTCGGCGCGTGCCGCGCGCGGCATCGTCGAGCGCGTGTGGCGAGAGACGAGAGGCGTGGCTCCGGTCGCGCTGATGGTCGGCCCGATACCGGTCTCGCCGTTCACGCGCGAGGTCGTCGTCGATGCCGGTGATCACTATGAGAGAGGCGCGTTCTCGTGGTGGTCGCGCTCGGTCACGTTCTTTCCCGAGAAGATTCCCAAGAACGCTGATCGCCCGGAAGTTGCCGCGGCCACGGCGACGTCCCCGCACATCCGCGCGTTTCTCGTGTGGTCGCGGTTTCCGTACTGGACGATTGAGCGCCGAGGCGAGCGGACTCAGGTGTTCGTCGCCGACATGCGCTTCCCGAATCGCGGTGGGGCTTTCTTTGCCTCCGCCGTGGTACCCACGCCGCCGCCCGAGCCGGATTCGACTGGACAATAATGGCTCTATGCGGCGATTGATCGCCCTCGCGGGCGCGCTCGTACTCGCGCTGGCGTCCCCTCCCGGGGCCAATGCGTGGGGCTACGAAGCGCACAAGACGATCATGGACCGTGCGATCGCCCTCCTGCCCGCGGAGCTGCGGCCGCTGTTCGAGCAGAACCGCGCCACGCTGGTCGAGCGCTCGATCGATCCCGACACGTGGCAGATTGCGGGGTTCGATGCGCCGGAGTCGCCACATCACTTCCTCGATCTCGACTGGGACGGCTACGGCAAGTACCCGTTCGACGGGCTGCCGCGCGACTACACCGCGGCGATCGCCAAGTTCGGCAAGGCACGCATCGAGCAGAACGGGACGCTGCCGTGGCGCGTCGAGGAGGTCTACGGCGACCTGCGACGCGCCTTCGAGGCGTACGAGCGTCGCGGACCTTTCGGCCGGTTCGACATCCTGTTCTTCTCGGCCTGGCTCACGCATTACGTGAGCGATGCGCACGTGCCGTTTCACGCCGTGTTCAATTACGACGGACAGCTCACCGGTCAGCATGGGATCCACGCACGCTTCGAGGCCTACTTGTTCGAGCGCTATCGCGATCAATGGCGCATCGCCCCGACGCCGATCGCGCCCGTCCGCAATCCACGCGACTTCGTCTTCGATGTCGTGCTCGCAGGCACGCAGTTGGTCGCCCCCATTCTCAAGTCCGACCTCGACGCGGTCGGCACACGCGACGAGTACGACGATCAGTATTACGACGTGTTCTTCAAGGCCAATCGATCCGTCCTCGAGCGCCGCCTGAACGAGGCCATCGCCGCGTCGGCGGCGATGATCGCCGGCGCGTGGGAAGCCGCCGGCAAGCCGGCGGTACCGCTCAGCCCGCGCGTCCTGCCCCAACGTCGCCGTCGCTGATGCGCGATCCCATGGACGTTTTTGTGATACCGGTGGGCCGGGACCGCTATGAGCTGTACTGCGAACAGCCCTTGGAGGTCGACACCGGATCAGGCGAGCCACCGCAGGGCTTCATTGCGCGATGGCGCGAACGATTCCTCGAGATGCTCCGCGCCGCCGAAGCGCGCCGCGGACAGGAACAGCCGCCCGAGGAGCCGAAGGGGTGGTTCGGCCGGGTGCAGGATCGGCTGATGTCCTGGGTCGTCGAGCGTATCGCCGAGCAGCGGCTGTTGTGGAACCTTCGCGGACAGTCGTCCGTGGTCGCCGTTCACCCAGACGACGTCGCCTTCGACGTGGTGTTGTCGCACATCAAGCGCGCGCTGCAGCGTGACTACGAGCGCCATCGCAACTGGCTGGTCGTCGACGTGCTCGGCCTGCTGGTGTCGGCGGCCTTGACGCTGGTCCCCGGACCCAACCTGCTCGCATACTATTTTCTCTTTCGCGTTGGCGGTCACTGGTTCTCGATGCGCGGTGCCAGGCAGGGGCAGTACCACGTCGCCTGGACGGGCCGACCGTGTCCGCCGCTGCGGGAGCTCCGCGACGTCGCGGTGTTGCCGGGCCCGGCACGCGATCAGCGGATTCGGGATGTCGCCTCGAGGCTGCGGCTGCGGCATCTGTCCACGTTCTTCGAGCGCGTCGCGATCCGTCCCGCATGAAACCCCTTACAATCGTGTTCTCGTGAGGTTGCGCGAACTGGCGGAGCGGCTCGAGTGCCGGTTGGAAGGGGATGGCGACGTCGACATCCGGCGCGTCGCCGGCATTCAGGACGCCGGCGAGGGTGACATCACGTTTCTCGCCAATACCAAGTACGAGAAGACGCTGTCGGCGACCCGCGCCTCCGCGGTGATCCTTCGCCACGAGGCGCCACCGGCGCCGTGTGCGATGCTGCGCGCGAAGGATCCGTATCTGGCGTTCGCACGGGCGGTCGCGCTGTTCGCGCCAGCCTGGCGTCCGTCACCGGGCGTGCACGCCCTCGCCGCGATCGCCGGCGACGCCGTCATCGGACAGGACGTGTCGATCGGGGCTTTCGTCGCGATCGGTGAGGGGGCGACGATCGGCGATCGCACCGTGATCTTTCCCAACGTCACGATCGGCCCGGGCGCGCGTGTCGGCCGCGACTGCGTCATCCACTCGAACACGTCGATCCGCGAGCGCGTGGTGATCGGCGACCGCGTCGTGCTCCAGGATGGCGTCGTCGTCGGCGGCGACGGCTACGGCTTCGTGCGTCGCGGCGACGGCACCCACGAGAAGATCCCGCAGATCGCGGCGGTCGTCATCGAAGACGACGTCGAGCTCGGTGCCAACACTACCGTCGATCGGCCGGCCGTGGGCGAGACGCGGATCAAGGCGGGAACGAAGATCGACAACCTCGTGATGGTCGGCCACGGCGTCACCATCGGGCGCAACGTGCTCCTCGCGGCGCAGGTCGGGATCGCGGGCAGTACGCACGTTGACGACGACGTCGTGTTTGGCGGCCAGGTTGGCGTGGGCGGGCACCTCGCGATCGGCCGTGGCGCCGTTGCGGTGGGGCAGTCGGGCGTGACGAACTCGCTCGAACCCGGGGCGCGCGTGGGTGGCTATCCCGCCATCGACAGCCGTGAATGGCGCAAGGCCTCGGCGCTGTTTCGCCGCCTTCCCGAGCTGAAGCGCCGCATCGAGGCGCTCGAGGCTCAGGTCGCCGCACTCGACGCCGCTCGCGCCGAAAAACCCGAAAGGTCAACTGAGTGAGTCACGCCGTCCGACCACGAGGCCTACCCGTGTGGGCGCTGGCGTTCGTGCTCTGCGCGCGCGCGGCCGCAGCCCAGTCGCCCGCGCCGGCGCCGGCGACCGACCCAAACCCCGGCGGCGACGCGCAGTTCATGCCGCGGGCTTCGTTCCATCTCACCGCCGAGCATCTCTCCGGCGACGACCCGGCCTACGTCTGGGACGCCAACTTTGGCGGCGAGTTCGACATCGTCGACTACGGCGACGGCCGAGCGACGTTCGTCGCCAACTACCAGGCGATTCTTGGGGAGCAGATTCGCCGGTTCGATCCCAACCAAGGCAACTACATCCTTGCCGGATCGGCATCGCTCCGCCACTCGTCCGGGTATGAGATCGCCATCGTCTTTCATCATGAGTCGCGGCATTTGAGCGACCGGGCCACTCGCATCGCCATCGCCTGGAACATGGCCGGCGGACGCATCGGCCGCACATGGGTCGTCGGTCCACGGCGCACCGAAATGCGTGTCGATCTGCGCAAGACGCTCGCTCGCGCGTTCGTCGACTACACGTGGGAACTCGACTCGGCCGTGCGAAATGACGTGCAAGTGCATCCGCACGTCCGCTTCTTCGGAGCGGGAGGACTGCGCCGGCTCTGGGTTGACGGCAATCAGAATCGAGGCGCGCAAACGGGTTACCGCATCGAGGGCGGTGTGCATCTGACCGGCATTGTCGGCGGCATGGAATTCTTCCTGGCGAACGAACGACGCGTCGATCCGTATCCGCTTGCGTTCGGCACCGTCAATTGGGTGACCGCCGGCTTTCGTCTCTTGAGCCGATGACCCCTTGCTAGAATGGCCTATGGCTCTCTCGTACCCGAGGCCGTCGCTCGCGTGTGGCGGGCTCGTGCTCGTCGCCGTGCTGGCTGGCATCGCGCACACGCCGCTCGATGCGGCGGTGCGGCCGCCGAAGCTGCAGTACCGCGCGACGGTGCTCGCCAACGGGCTGCGCGTCATCCTCTCCGAGGATCACTCGACGCCGATCGTGCATGTCGCGGTCTGGTATCACGTCGGGTCGAAGAACGAGCGGGCCGGACGAACGGGATTTGCCCACCTGTTCGAGCACATGATGTTCAAAGGCTCGAAGAACGTCGAGCCCGAGGCGCACACCTCGATCGTTGCCGGCGTCGGCGGCCGCAGCAACGCCTACACGACTGAAGACGAAACGGTCTTCTGGCAGACGCTGCCGGCGCACTATCTTCCGCTCGCCGTGTGGCTCGAGGCCGATCGCATGGCCACGCTCCGCATCGACGACGAAGCGTTCCGGCGCGAGCGCGAGGTGGTGAAAGAAGAACGGCGCATGCGGGTCGAGAACCAGCCGTATGGGCGGCTCAACGAGATCATCTACGACATCGCCTTCACGACGCACCCGTACAAACACCCGACGATTGGCAGCATGAAAGACCTCGAGGCAGCCTCGATCGACGACGTGCGCGACTTCCACAACACCTACTACGTTCCCGAGAACGCGACGCTGGTCATCGTCGGCGATTTCGATACGCCGCAGGCGCTGCAGATGGTGGAGCAGTACTTCGGCCGCGTCCCGAAAGCGCGGCGTCCGGTTCCGCGTGATATCCCGAAGGAGCCGCCGCAGACGAAGGAACGACGCGCCGTGGTCGAGGAAGCCTGGCCGTTGCCGGCGGTGGTCGTCGCCTATCACGTGACCTACGACGGGCATCCTGATTCGTATCCGCTGCATATCGCCTCGAAGATCATGTCCGACGGTCAGAGCGCGCGCATTCCGCTCGAGCTGATGTACAAGCGGCGCATCGCGCTGACGGCGTTCGGCAGCGGGAACATCACCGAAGACCCGAACTTGTTCTATGCGGTTGCCGTCGTGCAGCCCGGGCAGACCCCGGCGGTCGCGGAACAAGCGCTGATCGCCGAATTCGAGAAGATGATCAAGGTGCCCGTCACGGCGGTGGAGCTGCAGCGCGCCAAGAACCAATGGGCACGCGACTACGTCGTCGGCCGCGAATCGAATCAGGACAAGGCGATCCACCTTGCCCACGCTGCCGTGATTCACAACGACATCGCGACGGCCGACGCCGAGTACGACGTGCTGATGAATGTCACCACCGCCGACGTCCAGCGCGTGGCGCGCACCTATTTCACGCCGGCCAATCGCGTCGTCGTCCACGTGCTCCCGAAGGGCGGTACCCGGTGACGTTCCTGAAGACGCGCCTCCGCGGCCTCGTTGTTCTGGGCGTTGGGAGTTGGTTCTTTGGCGTGGTCTGCCTGACCTCCTCTGCCTACGGCCAGGAGACGAACTGGCCGTTCGAGAGCGCGCCGCGTCCGCTCGCCGCGCGCGAGGTGAAGTTCCCGCCGTACGAGATTCGTACGCTCACCAATGGCATGCAGGTGGTCGTGGTGCTCCATCACGAACAACCGGCCGTGACGATGCGCCTGCTCATCCGCGCCGGTGCCGCGCAGGATCCCGAGCGCAAGGGCGGCGTCGCCGAGTTGGTGTCGCATCTGCTCGATCAGGGGACGACCACCCGCAGCGCCGAGCAGATCGCCGAACAGATCGACACCATCGGCGGGGCGATGGGGACCGGATCGGGCACCGATCTGACCTACGTCAACGCCGTCGTGATGAAGGACTCGTTTGCCATCGGCATGGATCTCGTCGCCGATGTGGCTCGCAACCCGACGTTCGCTCCCGAGGAAATCGAGCGGCAGCGCGAACGGCAGGTCTCGTCGCTGCAGGTCAGCGACGAAGACCCCGACTACCTCGCCTCCGTGCTCTTCGATCGGCTCGTCTATGGGTTCCATCCGTACGGGCTGCCCGGCAGCGGCACTCCCGCATCGCTCGGCAGCATTTCCCAGGACGATCTGCGTGAGTTCCACCGCCGCTACTTCGTACCCAACAACATGATTCTCGCGGTCGTCGGCGACGTGACGAGCGAGGAGGCGTTCGCGACGGCCGAGCGGACGTTCGGCAAGTGGGCGCGCGGCGAGGTTCCCTCATGGCGGCCCATCGATCCGCCGCAGCCGACGCGACGCCTGGTCATCGTCGACAAGCCCGACTCGGTGCAGACCGAAATCCGCGTCGGCCAGCTGGCGATTCCACGCAAGCATCCCGACTTTCTCGCCTTCGATCTGGCGGTCAAGATTCTCGGTGGGGAGGGTGCGAACCGGCTGCATCGCGTGCTCCGCTCCGAGCGCGGGCTCACGTATGGCGCCGAGGCGGATACGGAAGCGATGAAAGCCGCCGGCGACTTCGTGGCCAAGACGAACACGCGCACCGAAACCACCGCCGAGACGCTGCGGCTCACCCTCGAGGAGTTCTCGAAGCTGCAGCGCCAGCGGGTTTACGAACGTGAGCTGGGCGACGCCCAGGCGTATCTCGCGGGCAGCTTCCCGCTGACGATCGAGACGCCGAACGAGATCGCCACCATCATCATCAACGCGCTCTTCTACGAGCTGCCGCTCGAGGAGATCCCGACGTTTCGCGAGCGCGTGCTCGCCGTCACGCCCGACGATATCCAGCGTGTGGCGCGCCTGTACATCAAGCCGGACCGGCTGTCGATCGTGCTCGTCGGCAACGCCAAGGCGTTCGTCAATCAGCTGCGCAACGTCGGGTTCACCGACTTCGAGGTCATCCCGATCGAGCAGCTCGATTTAATGTCGGCCACGCTGACGAAAGCACCGCGACGCGCGTCGGCCGACCAAGGTGGTGTCGCCAAGCCTTAGCCGTGCGGCCTCGCTAGTCTCGTCCAATGCGAATCATGATCTCGTGCGGCGAAGCGTCCGGCGATCTGTATGCCGGCGCGCTCGCCGTCGAGCTGCAGCGGCGCGAGCCGGCGGCCGAGATCTTCGGGTTTGGCGGTCAGCGCCTCGAGGCGGCGGGCGGTCGGCTGATCGGCGACTACGGCCCGTATTCCGTCACCGGCCTCACCGAGATTGTCACCAAGCTGCCGCGATCGTTCGCGATGCTGCGTCGGCTCATCGACTCGGCGCGCGAGCTTCGCCCGCATGTCTTCGTCGCGATCGACTTCCCCGACTTCAACTTCAGGCTGATGGCCGCGCTCAGCCGGCTCGGCATTCCGATCGTGTACTACATCAGCCCGCAGTTGTGGGCGTGGCGGCCGGGGCGGATGGAGACGATGAAGGAGCACGTCGACCGTGTGCTGGTGATCTTTCCATTCGAGGAGGAGCTGTATCGACGGGCGGGTGTCGATGCGCAGTTCGTGGGGCACCCACTCGTCGATCTGGCCCAGGCGGGTGAACCGCGTCAGGTCTTCCTCGCGGATCGCGGGCTCGTGCCGGAAGCGCCCACCGTCGCCCTCCTGCCAGGCAGCCGCCGCAACGAGCTCGAGCGGATCATCCCGGTGATCGTCGACACCATTCCACGCATCACACGGCGAATTCCTGGTGTGCAATTCGTCGTGGCCTGCGCGCCGAATCTGCCAGACACGATGTTTGCGCCGCTGGTCGACCGCGACTTCGGCGCGCAGCTCGTGCTCGTTCACGAGCGGACGGATGATGTGCTGGCCGCCTCCGACGTCGTGATCACGGCGTCTGGTACCGCGACCATCCAGTGCGCGCTGCATGAGAGACCGATGGTGGTCGTCTATCGCTTGTCGCCGCTCACGTATCGGCTGGGGAAGCCGTTCGTTCACGTCGACACCTACGCGATGCCGAACCTGGTGGCGGGCAGCCGCATCGTGCCCGAGCTCATACAGGACGACTTCACGCCCGAGCGGACGGCGGCGGAGGTGATCTCCTTTCTGACGGATCGTGAGAAGTACGATCGGACGCGCGCCGCGTTGATGCGCGTGCGTCATGCGCTCGGCGCGCCGGGCGCGAGCGGGCGCGCGGCCGAGGCGGTGCTCGAAGTCGCCCACGGCGCGATGGCCAAGTAGGAATAAAGCGCACATCTCGAGAGTCAAACACTCAAGCGTCCACCCTCGAATCGAAGACGTGGACACGGGGACACACACATGTTCGAACCAGTTCGTCGTCTGGTATGGGTCCGAGCGCTGACGGCGGCGCTCGCCGTCGTCGTGTTGTTGCAGACGCGCGTTGCCGCCACCCTCGTCGTGCCCGCCGACTTTTCGGAGATGGTGGCCGAATCGCAGATGGTGGTGCACGGCCGCGTCGTCGACGTGCGATCGCAAATGGTAGGCAGCTTCCGTACGATTGAAAGCGTCGTCACGATCGCGGTGCAGGACGCGATCAAGGGCGAGCCGGGAGAGATGGTGTCGGTGCGCGTGCCGGGAGGGACGGTCGGTCGCTACCGCCGGTTCATGATCGGTGCGCCGGTGTTCCGCGCTGGTGAAGAGGTCGTATTGTTCCTCAGCGGACGCGCGCCGGCGATACCGATGCCGTTCGGCTTGAATCAGGGTGTCTACCGGGTCTCGCGAAGCGCCGACGGCCGCGGCCTCGTTGCGCCGCCCGTGCTCGCGGAAGGCCGCATCGTTCGGGGTGATCCGGCAAGGCGTCCCATTGAGGTATCCGCGTTCGTGCAACAGGTTCGCGCCGCAATGGGGAGCGCGCGATGACGGCGCACGCGCGCAGGTTCGTTGCCGGGCTGATCGCGTTGATGATCGTCACTCAGGCCTCGGCGGCGTACGCATACCTGCATCTCAGCATCTCGACCAGTACGGGCACCAAGCTGCTCACATGGCGCGGCGGGCAAGTCCGTTGGTTCGCCACCAATCGAGGCGTCTCCGGGGTGGCCCCGTCTCAGTTCCAGACGGAAGTCGAGCGGGCGTTCGCGACCTGGCAGAACGTGCCGACGGCCTCGGTCTCCTTTCAGTTCGTCGGGTTCACGAGTGCGCTGCCGTCGCAGGAGGACGGCGTGACCGTCCTCGGCTTCGAAGCCGAACCCGACCTGGAACGGGTGCTCGGTGCCACGTCTTTCGTCGTCGATCTCACGACCGGAGACATCGTCGAATCGGATGTGTTTTTCAACACGATCTTCTCGTGGTCGGTGGCGACCGCGGGTGAAGCGGCACGATTCGATCTGCAATCGGTTGCCGTGCACGAGATCGGCCATCTCATCGGCCTCGGGCACTCGGCGCTCGGCGAAACAGAGATTCGACCGACCGGCGGGCGTCGCGTGCTGGCTTCGTCAGCCGTGATGTTTCCGATCTCGATGGGGGCCGGCTCGATCGCCGATCGCACGCTGCAGCCCGACGACATCGCCGGCGTATCGGCACTCTATCCGGACGGCGGGTTCGACGAGAACACCGGCGCGATCGAGGGACGCGTCCGCCGCTCGAACCGTGGTGTGCTCGGGGCGCACGTGGCGGCTTTCAATCTGAAAGACGGGACCTTGATAGGAGGGTTCGCGCTCGGAGACGCCGGCGAGTTTCAGATCAAGGGCCTGGCACCTGGAGCGTACGTGATCCGCGTCGAACCGCTCGACGACGGAGATATCGACAGCTTCTTCGAACCGGGAGATATCGACATCAACTTCCAGGCCGTGTTCTACGATCGACTCGCCGTGGCGCCTGCAGGCGGTGCCAGCGATTCGTTCGACGTCACGGTGCGGCCCAAATGAGCCGCCTACGCCAGGTCGGGTTGCCGTGGCGACCTGACAAAGCAGATTCTGCTGGCCGGTTCGCTGTGCGAACCGGCTCCGGCGCCCAGGTCCTTCGCCAAGGCTCGATCACGCTCGCGATCCTGATCACATGCTGCACGGCGTGGGCGCCCGACGCCGCCGCGCAGGACGACGTGCTCGTCGGCCATATCGAGTTGTCCGGCGGCGCCGGGATATTCGGCGGTGCTGCGCTCGGGACTCGCGACGCCGACCTCCGGACCACGACGGCCAACCAGCCGTTTCGGCTGTTCACGGCGAGTTCGCGCATGGCGATGGGTCCGCTGTTCGACGCCCGCCTCGGCGTCGCGCTGAGTCCGCGTTACGCCGTCGAGGCGCACCTCGGCTACGGCCGTCCCGAGCTCCGTACCGAGCTCTCGTCGGATGCCGAGGGTGCGCCGTCCATCACTGCGGTCGAGAGCGTGGATCAGTACGTCATCGACGGCGGTCTCGTTCTCCACCTGGGGCGGTTGGGCAGTGGCGTACGGCCGTTCGTGACTGCTGGTGCCGGCTATCTTCGCCAATTGCACGAGGGACAGGTCGTGGTCGAGGACGGCACCGTCTTCTATGCCGGCGGCGGTCTCAAGTACGGACTCATAAGCCGATCGCAAGGACTGGTGAAGATCGTTGGCCTCCGCGGCGACGCGCGTCTCAACGTCTTGTCCGGCGGTATCCACGTCGACGACCGCGTGCGGCGCCACGCGGCGGTCAGTGGAGGAGTCTTCGTTGTTTTCTGATTGGCGACAGAGCTGACAGAGAAACAGTCGGTCGAGAGCCGCACACGAGTATCATCAAAGGGTTATGGCGACTCTGAACAGCTTTGGCACACGCACTGAGCTTCGTGTCGGCGGACAGCCGATGCAGATCTACAGTCTGCCGGCGCTGGAGAAGGCCGGTTTCGCAGGTGTCGCGCGGCTGCCGTACTCGATGAAGATCCTGCTCGAGAACCTGCTGCGCCGCGAAGACAACGCGTTCGTCAAGGCCGACGACATTCGCGCGGTTGCCGAATGGAACGCCACGGCCGGCGTGCAGAAGGAGATCTCCTTCATGCCGGCGCGTGTGCTGCTGCAGGACTTCACGGGGGTGCCGTGCGTCGTCGATCTGGCGGCGATGCGCGACGCGGTGATCGCGCTCGGCGGAAACCCGGCGCGGATCAATCCACTCCAGCCGGTCGAGCTCGTGATCGATCACTCGGTTCAGGTCGACTACTTCGGGCGCCCCGATGCGTTCTCGCTCAACGCCGATCTCGAGTTTTCGCGCAATCGCGAGCGCTACGCCTTCCTGCGGTGGGGCCAGCAGGCCTTCAACAATTTCAAGGTCGTGCCGCCAGACACCGGCATCGTTCATCAAGTCAACATCGAGTACCTCGCTCGCGTCGTCTTTGCCGAGACGGTGAACGGCGTCACGACGGCGTATCCCGACACGCTGGTCGGCACCGACTCGCACACGACGATGGTCAACGGGCTGGGTGTCGTCGGGTGGGGCGTCGGCGGCATCGAAGCCGAGGCGGCGATGCTCGGGCAGCCGAGCTCGATGCTGATTCCGCAAGTGCTCGGCTTCCGCCTGACCGGCGCGATGCCGAAGGGCACCACCGCCACCGATCTGGTGCTGACGATCACCGAAATCCTTCGCAAGCACGGTGTCGTCGGCAAGTTCGTCGAGTTCTTCGGCGACGGGCTGGCGGCATTGACCATTGCCGATCGCGCGACGCTCGGCAACATGTGCCCCGAGTACGGTGCCACCGTCGCGATCTTCCCGATCGACGAGATGACGCTGGAGTATCTGAAGCTGACCGGGCGTGAGGCCGCGCAGGTCGATCTCGTCGAAACCTACGCCAAGGCGCAGGGCCTGTTCCGCACGAAAGGGAGTCCGGACGCCGATTACTCCGAGGTAATCGACCTCGATTTGTCGACGATCGAGCCGAGTGTGGCCGGCCCGAAGCGTCCACAGGACCGCGTCTCGCTCTCGAAGACGAAGCCGGCGTTCCAGGCTGCGCTGCCGTCGATGCAGCCGGCGGCCAAGACCGGGGCCTCGCTGCTGGCAGCCGTCAAGTCTGCGGTCGCTGTGGCGGAGCCCGCGGTCGGCACCCTCGATCACGGCGCGGTCGTAATCGCGGCGATCACGAGTTGCACGAATACCTCGAATCCGAGCGTGATGATCGCGGCCGGGCTCGTCGCCAAGAAAGCGGTGGAGAAGGGCCTGACGCGGAAACCGTGGGTGAAGAGCAGCCTCGCTCCGGGTTCGAAAGTCGTCACCGAGTATCTCAACGCTGCGGGGTTGACGCCATATCTCGACGAGCTCGGCTTCAATCTGGTCGGCTACGGATGCACGACGTGCATCGGCAACAGTGGTCCGCTGCCGGAGGACATCACCGCGGCGATTCGCGAGAACGGACTGGTGGTCTGTTCGGTGTTGAGCGGCAACCGCAACTTCGAGGGCCGCATCCAGCAGGACGTTCGCGCCAACTACCTCGCGTCGCCGCCGCTCGTCGTCGCCTTCGCGCTCGCCGGCTGGATCACGACCGACATCACGACCGAGGCGATTGGCCACGACCGCTCGGGCAAGCCGGTCCACCTCGACGACATCTGGCCGACCGAGGCGGAAGTGCAGCAGACGATGCTGCGTGCGGTGACGGCCGACATGTTCAGGAGCACGTACGCTGATGTCTTCAAGGGCGACGAGCGCTGGCGGGGGCTGCACGTTCCCGCCGGCAGCGTATTCGCGTGGGATCAGGACTCGACGTATGTGCGGCGGCCGACATTCCTCGAAGGAATGACGATGGATGTGAAGCCGCTGGCGGACATCACCGGCGCGCATGTGCTCGCGCTGCTCGGCGACAGCGTGACGACCGATCACATCTCGCCGGCGGGATCGATCAAGGCCGACAGTCCGGCGGGGAAGTATCTGATCGAGAAGGGGGTCAAGCCCGCCGACTTCAACTCGTACGGCGCCCGCCGCGGCAATCACGAAGTGATGATGCGCGGCACGTTCGCCAACGTGCGCCTGCGCAACCAGATGGCGCCAGGCACCGAGGGCGGATGGACGCGCTATCAGCCGGGTGGCGAGCAGATGACGATCTACGACGCCTCGGTGAAGTACCAGCAGGCCGGTGTCCCGCTGCTCGTGATCGCAGGCAAGGAGTACGGCTCGGGTTCGTCCCGCGACTGGGCGGCGAAGGGGACGTTCCTGCTCGGCGTGCAGGCGGTGATCGCCGAATCGTTCGAGCGCATCCACCGCAGCAATCTGGTGAACATGGGCGTGCTGCCGCTGCAGTTCAAGGATGGCGACAACGCCGCGTCGCTTGGGCTCACCGGCACCGAGACGTATTCGATTGTCGGCGTCGGCGCTGGACTGAAGCCGCGAGGCGATCTGCGTGTCGTGGCGACGAACGCCGACGGCTCGACGCGCGAGCTCACGGCCGCCGTGCGCATCGACACGCCCGAGGAGTTGGTTGCCTTCAGGCACGGCGGGATCCTCCCGTATGTCGTACGACAACTCGTAGGGAAGTGATCGCACCCGTCCAATCGTGAGGGGCACCGGCCGATTGCGGGTGTTGCTGTGCGTCGCGATGCTGGCGCTCTCAGCGCGATCGGCCGCCGCATCTGACGTCACGACGACCATTCGCGTGAGCCATGGCTCACCCGTCCCACTCCCGGCGGACCCGACGCTTGAATTCATGGCCTGGCCGTTCTCGTCGACCACTGCTGGCCGGCTGGGCGTCGTCCACGCGCTCCGGCCGGGTTCCTATCGCCTCACCGTACGGTTGGCTGGCTATCGGGACGCGACGATCGACGCCAACCTCGGAGCGGCGAGACATCACGAGTATGTCGTCGAGCTGCGCCCGTTCGATCAGGCCGCCGACTCGACGATCAGACTCGTCTCCAGTGAGCCGGTGGGTACCGCTCGTGTGTTCGACGAATCGCTCGTGGACACGCTTCCCGCCGACGACCCGCTTGCCGCGATTGTCGAGACGACGGTCGCACCGCTCATCGTCGATCGCATGTCGACCGGCGGTCTGTGGGTGGGGGAGGCCGCGCTCATCGGCGGACAGGCGAGCTCATGGCGGCAGGCGTCCATTGGTCTTGGCGCGCTCGATGTCACGGACCCTGGGCGCATCGGCACTCCGCTGCTGAGACCATCGCAGCAGGCGACAGAATCGCTGGTGGTCTCGACGACCTTGCTGCCGGCGTCGGCCGCCGGCCCGGGACCGCTGCTGACGCTCCTTCCCACGAACCCCACTTCGACCTGGAGGGGCGGCGTCGAGGCGCGTTTCATCTCACCTGCTCTGCAGTCGTCGAACAGCCTCCACAGTGCTGTGCCGATCGCGAGATTCGAGGGGTACCAGGAGTGGAACGGGCACGCGGGCGGGCCCGTTGCGCCGGAGGCCGGTGTCTTCCTGTCGGCTCGTCGCAGCGCCTCGGATCGGATCGAACGGAACGAGCTCGACCCGCTTGAATCTCGTGTCAGCTCGATATTCGGCACCGCGGCGATCGCGGGCGATGAGCGCGGTCGAGTGCGGATCGTCGGAAGCGTGGATCGAATCGGCATCCCCTACGCCGGACGCGCCCGATTCCGGGATCGCGACGTCCGCGAGACGAATACGTTCGCCACCACCCACGTCACGTGGGATCGCGCCATCCGAAGCGGCACACTCTGGTCGGTGTCGTCGGGATTCGTGCAAGGGATCTTCACGCCTGGGTTCGGCCCGGTGGACAGTGCCAGTCGCGTCGCTGCCGCGGGCACGGTTGAACGACTCGATGACGGACCGGTGCCGGCGTTGTTCGAGGGGATGCCGGCAAAGCGGCGGCGCGTGACGGGGCACGTCGAGATCGCCCCTTCAATGAGGCGATGGGGAAGTCGTCAGCATCTCGAGGTCGGTGCGACCGTCTCACGAAACACGGCAACAACCTCCGGACTGCTCTCGCCACCCGTGGCTGAACTGGTCGGCGGGCTGCCGGCGCGTGTCTGGGAATACGAGTATCGCGCTCCCGACGCTCGCTGGGCGACGACCGAGTTTGCGACTTACGTCACCGATCGCATCCGGCTCGGTGCGCGCGCCGCCGTCGACGCCGGTGTGCGCGTCGAGTCGCGTCGCGGATCGGCACGTGATGCTGACAATCCCATCTCGTGGTTCTCGGTGACCCCGCGCCTCTCAGCGCGATGGATCGTCGCCAGACCGTTCGCCGTGTTCGGCGGGTACGCGCGATACGCGCATCCTCTCCCGCTCGACTACTTCGCCTATGGCGATGGGGCCGCCGCGACCGGCCGGGTCTACCGCTGGCACGATCTCAACGGCGACCGCCTTCTCCAGGCGGAGGAATATGGCGCGCTCGTCGCCGCTGTCGGTCCGTGCTGCAATCTCACGACGTTGAATCGGATCGATCCCAATCTGCGGCAGCCTTCCACGGACGAGGGCGTCTTCGGCATCGAGACGCGCTTCGCCGGGTGGTCGCTGAGAATAAGCGGCATCAAGAGGCACGAGCGCGATCTGGTCGGCTCGGTCAATACCGGAGCGACCGATGACGCCTACGTGCTGCGATATCTTGTCGACGTCGGCGAGCCGTTTCGCGATCCGCCGGAGGAGCGTCCGCTGCCCGTCTACGATCGGCAGCCATCCAGCTTTGGACTCGATCAGTATTTCCTCACCAATCCAGCGGGCACCTTCGGGAATTACGACGGCATCGAGGTCACCATCGACGGCTCGATCACGCGCCGCCTGCGCACGCGCTTCGACGGCACGTCCTATCAAGGCTGGGTGATGGCGGGGAACCGGGGATTCCGGCCGTTCGAAAGCGACCCCGGTGTGATCGGCGAGCTCTTCGAGAATCCGAACGCCCGGACCTACGCTTACGGTCACGGGTTCGTCGACCGTGGCTACGTGATGAAGTGGTGGGCGCACTACGCGGCACCTGGCAACTACGCGCTGAGTGCGGTGGCTCGCTATCAAGACGGTCAACCGTTTTCGCGGCTCAACGTCGTTCCCGATCTGAATCAGGGCCCCGAAGCGATCAATGGGTATCGCCTCGGACGAACGCGATTCACATTCACGCTGACGCTCGACACCCACTTCGAGAAGACGGTCGCCGTGGCAGGCGTCAAGATCACGGGTATCCTCGAGGTCTTCAACCTGCTGAACACGCGCAACGAAGTCGAGGAAGACGTCACGACCGGACCCACGTTCCGTACTCCAACCGCAATCCAGCCACCCCGCGTGGCCCGGTTCGGGGTACGGGTGGCTTTCTAATCCCGACGGACTCGTCGGATAATAGACAGACAGGGAAGACATGCGTCCGCTGATCCTCTCGACCGTGGCTGTGGCCCTTCTGGGAAGCGGTGTCGTCACCGCACAGCGATCCCACCCCACGCCGGCGCCACGCCCCGCTCCAGCCGCGCCCGTGCAGAGGACCCCTGCACCCGAACGTCGCTCGACGATGATCTTCAGAGAACCACGCCCGGTGGCGCTGACGACGCCGGGCCCATTCCGCCGGTCGGTCAGGACCGTGATGCTTCCGGGGGTGCCGTTCTTCTGGGGTTGGGGCGGACCGGCATTCTACGTCGACGCGACACCGGCGCAGCCGCTTCCGATCAGCGATGCGCCGAAGGGCGGTGTGCAACTGGACGTTCAGCCCTGGCGCGCGCAAGTGTACGTGGACGGTGTACTCGTCGGGCGTGTCGAGGACTTCAAAGGCTACTATCAGCACCTCGAGATGACCGCCGGTCTGCACCAGATCACCATCGTCGAGCCCGGCTACGAGCCGTTCGTCTTCGACATCGTCGTGACGCCAGGACGCACCGCCACCTATCGCGGGACGCTCAACGAAGCCTCTCAGCGCTGAACAGACCGCAAGAAACATCAAGAACGGTCGCGTCGCCTCGTCTATGATTCGAGCCGATGCCGTCGGACCGAGCGCTCCTTGACGTCCTCCATCGCCTGCGCCGCCATACCGGCGACGATCTCGACGCGATTGCGACGCGAAGCGGATGGTCGCCGTTTCATCTGCACCGCGCCTTTCGCACGATGGTCGGTGAGACGCCGAAGCATTACGCGCTCCGCGTGCGTCTGGAGCGAGCGGCGGCCCGTCTGTTGACGACCGACGACTCGGTGCTCGAGGTGGCGATCGCGCACGGCTTCAAGAGCCACGAGGTGTTCACGCGCGCGTTCCACCGTCACTTCGGTAGAACGCCGGCGGCCTATCGACAGACGCCGATTGCCGACGCGCCGGCCGCCACCCGGCGGCGGCACCGCGCCTTCGTCGAATCATCAGGACCGTGCATCGGTCTGTATCACATCGCCCTCGATGCATCCCGGAGAGTGCCCATGCCCACGCTGTCGATCGAGCGGCGCGACCTGGCCGCGCAGCCGTTTCTGTTCGTTCGTCTCAAGGCCGGACGCCACGAGATCGCCAAAGCCATCGCCGAAGGTCTCGGCAAAGCGTTTCCGTACGTGATGCAGGCGGGCCTGCCGATCGCCGGCCGACCGACCGCGCGTTATCTCACGGCGGGGCCTGGGTTGTTCGACATGCAGGTCGGTGTCCCGGTTGCGGTGTCATCGCCGGGCGCGGGCGACGTGCAGGCCGGCGAGCTCCCAGGTGGTCCGATCGCGGTCGGCGTGCACGCGGGCGGGTACGATCAACTCGGAGAGACCTACGCCGCGATGGAGCGATGGATGGACGCGAACGGCTATCGCCCTGGCGGCGCGCCGTGGGAATCGTACGTGACTGATCCGGGCGAGTTTCCTGATTCGAAGGATTGGCGGACGGAGATTTACTGGCCGGTGGCGTCCATATAAGTCAAAGGGCAAAGGTCAAAAGGCAAAGGTCAGGTCAAAGGTGTAGGTCCAGGTCAAGGTGTAGGTTTAGGTTTCACCTTTGACCTTTGCCTGCGCGCGCAGCGCGATCACCGCGCGCGGTCGGCGCCGTTGACCCGCTCGAACACGCGTTCCGGCGGCGGGAGGCCTTTTTCCTTGGCCTCGGCCGCGGCCTTCTCGTAGGCGCGCTCGGCGCTGAGCGCGTTGCGCATCGCGTTGTTCCCCTCGTGGCACCCGTATTCGAAGATCTGATAGCCCGCCTGGCTCGTCAGCGTCATCCGCATCGTCCATGGACGCTCGAATGTCGCCGGATCCTCGACGCGGACCTCGTAGTCGATCATCTCGGGATCGATGCGCCGGAAGCGCTCGACCATGTGCAGGCCTTCGCTGTGCACGGCGCCGCCGACGGCAGTCCTGTCGGTGAAGTTGCGCGATTCGATCACGAGCGTGTCGCCCTCGTAGCGGCCGCGTGAATCGCCCATGAAGAGATGAATGTCCTTCCCGATCGGCGGGCGGCCGTCGAGTGGGATCACGCGCGTGTCGTGGACCATCTCATAGCTGATGACCACTGAATCGGGCGTCTGGATAATCCGCGCGCCGTTGCCGTAGACGGCCGGCATCAGTGAGCCGACGGCGCCGCGCGTGATGCAGCGGTCGTACAGCGAGAAGTCCTGCACTTTCTCCCAGGGGCCGACGCCGAACGACCCTTGCCCACGCGGCCGCGCGCGCGCAGCGGCCGTCAACGCCGGCATTCGTCCGTCGGCGGGATCGATGACGAACGACGTGTAGCTGAACGAGCGCGTGCCTTCTTCGTTGCGGAACGTGCCGGTCCTGGCATCGTCGACATCGCGTGCGCTTTGTCGCTGCTTGGCGCGCGCGGCGAACTCCTCGTCGGTCATGTACGCTCGCGTGCCGAACTGCGCCGGCCGTGACATCGGGATGCCGCGCATATCATCGGTAGTCCAGATGCCCTCGAGGTCGGGCTGTCCCCAGGCATTGCGCGGCGCCTTCCAGTGCGGGTTGGTGCGCGACGCGGCCAAGGCATCAGCGGAGCCTTTGGCTTGCGCGAATGCGGGTAAGGGCGTGCTCGTGACCACGGCGACCATTCCAAGCGCGACGGTCCAGACAACCACTCGACGGTCCATGCGGCTCTCCTTCGCGCGATAGGGTACTTCCAAATCTCCTATCCGTGAACGCCGGGCTTAAAGAACAAGCCCGGCCTACACGTTCGGCGCTAAGCGGGTACGTGTAGGCCGGGCCTTCCAGGCCCGGCGAGCTTGGACTGTGGCAAGATCCGAAACGTCCCCGGAGCTTCTGATGCCGATCTCATCAAAGAGCGTCTTGGTCGCAATAGCTGCAGTTGCCGTGACGAGTGTAGCCCTCCACGCGCAGCACGGCTACAAAGCCCCGCGCACGCCGTGGGGCGACCCCGACATCCAAGGCAGCTACACCAACCTGACCGAGGCGGGCACACCGCTCGAGAAGCCGAAGGAGTTCGAGGGACGCAACCTGAGCGACATCAAGGGCGACGAACTGAAAAAGATCAAGCGCGAGGCGGCGGAGCGCACGATCAAGGCGTTCCTCGGTCCGACCGAGGCGCCCGACAACTGGTGGCAGGTTGCCTACACCAAGATCGAGAACGGTGCGCAGGCCTGGATGATCATCGACCCGCCTGACGGCCGCGTCCCGCCGCTCACGAAAGAGGCGCAGGAGCGGCAGCAGGCGGCGGCCGAGGCGCGCAAGCGCAACAGGCGTGGACCGGCTGATTCATACACGGACCGCAGCCTCTACGACCGCTGCATCACGCGCGGCTTCCCGACGTCGGGGATGCCCACGATCTACGGCAACTCGTCGCAGATCGTCCAGGGCCCCGGCTACGTCGCGATCACGTACGAGATGATCCACGATACGCGGCTCATCCCCGTCGTGCCGGCGAATCAACTGGGCCAGGAGATTCGGTCCGACATGGGCTACTCACGCGGCCACTGGGAAGGCGACACGCTGGTCGTCGAGACGACCAACTTCCTCGGGCGCAGCGTGTTCCGCAACGCCAGCCCGGATCGCCTGAAGGTCGTCGAGCGCTTCACACCGAGCAGCCCGACGCAGCTCCGATGGACCGTCACCATCGACGATCCGACGACGTGGACGAAACCGTGGACGTTCACGATGCCGCTGACGATGAATCCGGCCGAGCCGATGATGCCGTACGAGTGCCACGAAGGTAATTACGGCCTGAAGAACATCCTCAGTGCGGCCCGAGCGGAGGAAACGAACGCTGCACAAGCAGCTAAGCCGTAAGCGGGCAATGTAGGGCGGGTCTTCCAGACCCGCCTTCCAGACCCGCCACCGAATGCTGACCTCACCCCTCATCAAATCGAAAGCACGGGACCTCGGGTTCGATCTCTGCGGCATTGCGCCGGTCGACGACTTTCCTGAGCTGGCGTACCTGCGCGAGTGGCTCGCGCGCGGGTATGCGGGCGACATGGCGTGGATGGCACGCACGGCGGATCGCCGCGCCGACGTGCGCGAGGTGGTGCCCGGTGCGCGCAGCGTGATCGTCACCGGCACGCTCTACAACACCGATCGCCCGTACAGCGACGCGCACCCGCCCGATGTGGCGCGCCTGTCGCGTTACGCGTGGGGCGACGACTATCACGACGTCATCAAGACGCGGCTCGACGCGCTGCTGTCGTGGATGCGCGACGAGGCGGCCGCACCGTTCGATGCGAGAGCGTACGTGGACACCGGCCCGGTCCAGGAGCGCGTGTACGCACAGTACGCCGGCCTCGGATGGATCGGAAAAAACACGTGTCTGATCAATCCCGAGCTTGGCTCGTGGCTGTTCCTCGGCGAGATCATCACGACGTTGCCGCTCGATCCCGATACACAAGGGCTGGAGCAATGCGGCAATTGCAGGCGATGCATCGACGCCTGTCCGACCGACGCGATCGTCGAGGCCGGCGTGCTGGATTCGAATCGTTGTCTGTCGTATGCCACGATCGAGCTCCGGTCCTCGATCCCCGACGGGCTGCGAGCGGCGATGGCCACGCACGTCTACGGTTGTGACATCTGTCAGGAGGTGTGTCCCTACAATCGTCCGGCGCCGCGCTCGACCGCGCCCGCCTGGCAGCCGCGTCCGGGGCTCGACGCCCCGCGGTTGATCGAGCTGTGGATGCGGTCCGATGGGGACCTGCGCTCGCTCGTCAAAGGCAGTCCGATGACGCGCGCGAAGCTGGTCGGGCTTCGCCGGAATCTCGCGATCGCGATCGGCAACAGCGGCGATCCAGCCGCCCTGAGCGTGCTGGACGAACGGAGTGATGAGCGGCCGTCGGCAGACGATCCGATGGTCCAGGAACACATCGCCTGGGCCCGCGCACGGCGGCCGATTCCTGATTCCTGAATCCTGATTCCTCCAGTTATGATCGCTGCATGGCATCACTACGAACAGGCCGCATTGCCGGTGGCGTCTGTGCAGCACTGCTGGCCGTCACCGCGTCAGCATGGGCTCATCATTCATTCGCGGTGTACGACCACACGCGAACGTTGACGCTGCGAGGCACGGTCACCAAGTTTCAGTGGACCAATCCGCACGCGTTTCTCGAGCTCGACGTGCCGCAGGCGGACAAGACGGTCAAGCATTACAGCATCGAACTGACCAGCATCAACATGATGCAGCGGGTCGGATGGCGATCGAACATGATCAAAGCCGGGGACAAAGTCACGGCAGTCATCGCGCCGCTCCTGACGGGCGAGTCCGTCGGCCTCGGTCTGGAAGTGACGCTGGCCGACGGCACCAAACGTGAGCTTCCGGTGCCGGCTGCGACGTCGTTCAAGCGCACACCCGATAGCCAGTGAGCGAACCATGCGTACCGTGCAGATTCGAGGTTTCACGTTCGCGATCGCCGTGGCGGTCGTCCTGCTGCGAGCCGGTGGACTGGCGCAGAGCAAGCCTGCTCAGGTTCCCGACATCACCGGCTCATGGGAGCGGGTGTTTGCCCCTCCGTCCTCCGACCCGTCGCTGAAACCTCAGTACCTCAAGGAATGGCAGAGCAGAGTGAAAGCCACGCGCGACGCGAGCGCCAAAGGAGAGCCACTCGCTACCAACAACGTGCACTGCATCCCAGAGGGCATGCCGGCGATGATGAGTGCGCAGTTTCCGATGGAGATCCTCCAGAGCCGCGGGCAGGTGACGATCATCGAGGAAGCGTTCACGCAGGTCCGTCGCATCCTGCTCGATCGCCCGGTGAAGGCGATCGATGACGTGGAGCCCGGCTTCTTCGGACACTCGGTCGGACGATGGGAGGGCGACACGCTGGTGGTGGAGACCATCGGCATCAAGGAGAGCGTGCGCTTCCGAGATGTGCCACACTCGAAAGAGATGCGGATTCGTGAGCGCATCCATCTGACTTCGCCGACCGAATTGCGGAACGACATGACCATCGAAGACCCTGTGACGCTCGAGAAGCCGTGGCCGGTGACGTTCTCGTACCGCCGCATGGCCGAGTACACGCTGCTCGAATACGTGTGCGAGGACAATCGCGAGTATGCGGACGAGCAGGGTCGTCAGAAGATTCGCGTCGATCAACCCCCGCGCTGACCTATGCACCAGAGTCCCGCGCCGCTCCTCCTGTTGTCGATGCCGCAGATGACCGATCCGAACTTTGCGCGCACGGTCGTCTTGCTGTGCGACTACACCGAGCGAGGCGCATTCGGGCTGGTGGTGAACCGGCAGATGGACGAGCCGGCGCACAAGATGGTGATGACGGAGCCGCCGGTCAAAGTCGATCCGACGCTGCGCCTCTGGATTGGCGGCCCGGTCGACCCCCAGAGCACGTGGGTGCTGATGTCGGAAGCGCAGGGGCCGGATGACGAACAGCGAGAGATCTGTCCCGGGCTTCTGCTGTCGGTGTCGCGCGCGTTGACGCTCCAATTGCTGCAGCTGCCGCCGTCGAATCGCGCGCGCGTCATCGTTGGCTACGCGGCCTGGAGTCCCGGGCAGCTCGATAACGAGATCGCCGCTTCGGCCTGGCTGACCGCCGACGTGGATCCGTCATTGATCTTTGGTGTACCGCCGGAGCAGATGTGGGAGACGGCGCTGCGACGCCTCGGCACCGACCCCGCGAAGCTGCAGACGAGCTCCGGGGTGCACTGACTATGAAGCATCTGATTGTCTGTTCCTTCTTTGTCGCGGCGCTTGGCGCCGCGTGCAGCCGCGAGGCATCGCCACCACAAGCCGTGCAGACCACAACCGCACCCGCGCCCGCTACTCCTGCCACCGATTCGGAAACCAAGAAGCTCGAGACCATGGCGGCGCGCTTCGCGCCGGTCGATCTTGCGGTCGATGTGTCGGCGCTGCCCGCCAACGAGCGGCAGGCGCTGGCGAAACTGGTCGAGGCCTCCAGGGTGTTCGATGCGCTCTTCCTGCGTCAGGTCTGGGAGGGCAACGAAACGATGCTGTTGAATCTGGTGCGCGACACCACGCCGCTCGGGCGCGCCCGGTTCCACTACTTCATGATCAACAAAGGGCCGTGGTCGCGGCTCGATCACAACGAGCCGTTCGTTCCCGGGGCGCCGCCCAAGCCGGCTCAGGCGAACTTCTACGCCGCCGGGGCATCGAAGGCTGACATCGAAGCGTGGATGAAAACGCTGCCCGACGCCGAGCGCACGCGCGCGACCGGCTTCTTCACGGCCATCCGTCGCGCCGCCGACGGCAAGTTCGTCAGCGTGCCGTATTCGCTCGAGTATCAGGGCGAGCTCGCGCACGTGTCGATGCTGCTGCGTGAGGCGGCATCGCTGACCACGCAGCCGACGCTGAAGGCGTTCCTCGAAAAGCGTGCGGCGGCGCTGCTCAGCAACGACTACTACGAGAGCGACCTCGCCTGGATGGCCCTCGACGCCAGCATCGAGCCGACGATTGGCCCGTACGAGGTGTACGAAGACGAGTGGTTCAACTACAAGGCGGCGTTCGAGTCGTTCATCACGGTCCGCGACGATGCCGAGACGCAGAAGCTCGCGCGCTTCGGCTCCGAGCTGCAGGAGATCGAGAACAACCTGCCGATCGACCCGACGTACCGCAACAAGAAGCTCGGCGCGCTCGCCCCGATCCGTGTCGTCAACGTCGTGTTCTCGGCGGGGGACGCCAATCGAGGGGTGCAGACGGCCGCCTACAACCTGCCCAACGACGAGCGCATCGTCCAGGAGAAGGGCTCGAAGCGTGTGATGCTCAAGAACACGCAGGAAGCCAAGTTCAAGACCGTGCTGTTGCCGATCGCGCAGGTGGCGCTCGCCGGCGACGACCGTCAAGCCATCGCGTTCGAGGCGTTCTTCACCCACATCCTGATGCACGAGCTGATGCACGGCCTGGGGCCGCACAACATCACCGCCGGCGGCCGCGCGACGACCGTGCGTCAGGAGTTCAAGGAAACCTACAGCACGATCGAAGAGGCCAAGGCAGACGTCTCGGGCCTCTTCGCGATGCAATTCCTGATCGATCGCGAGAAGCTGGAAAAGACGTACGCGAACACGATGTACACGACCTACCTGGCGTCGATGTTCCGCTCGATC
>Ga0207428_10000355_pt1 | contig 59077 bp, 46 predicted proteins | sample RhiMethybrSRZTD1_FD_187600 | JGI IMG/M metagenome (GOLD analysis project Ga0207428, IMG submission 187600) | Populus rhizosphere microbial communities from Tennessee, USA - Rhizosphere MetaG P. TD hybrid SRZTD1 (SPAdes) (version 3) | ecosystem: Host-associated > Plants > Roots > Rhizosphere >...
CTGGCGCATGAACGGCTGGAAGAACTCCCAGGGCAAGCCGGTCGAGAACCGGGATCTGTGGGAAGCGCTCCTCGCCGAGGTCGAGCCACGCGATATCGCCTGGCACAAGGTGGCGGGCCACTCCGGACATTCGCTGAACGACCGCGCGGACCGCCTCGCTGTTGACGCCATCCGCCGCATGAGCGCGAGCGCCTCGCCGCCCCCGCGCTGACTCCTCCCGCGCGCCGTCACGGTGTGACACTTTTTCGCGGTCTCCACACTCGCGCGGAAGAAAGCGCCCGTACCCGAGAGCGCCGCGCCGGCCGCGGCTCGCTCAGTACGCGCGCGGAGTGGATCTCGACCGGATGGGTGGGACCACCGACGTGCGCGCGGGGGCATTCATATCGGTGAGCCTCTTCGCCCCCGAGGCCAGGGCCGTCGCGATCGACGGGAACGTTTCGCGCGACTCCTCGGCCGTGGCCCCGGAGTAGTCCACGATGCGCCAGCGCCAGTCTCGACTCCCGGGCATCGCGACGGCTACGACCTGCACTGACGCCGTCGCGCTACCACCGTCGCCCGCCGCCTCCGCCGTCGCGGCTTCGGAACCCACCGCCGTCACGGCTCCCTCCGCCCCCCGCGGGCTTCGAGTTGGCGACCTCGACCTTCAAGGTCCGCCCGTCGATCCGTTGACCATCGAACTTCCTCACCGCCTCCGCGGCGGCCTCCGCCGATGCCATCTCGACGAAGCCGAACCCTCGTGACTGGCCGGTGTCCCGATCCTTGACCACCGAGGCCGACTCGACGCCGCCCGCCTCGGCGAAGACCTCGCGCAACCGTTCCTCCGAGGTAGAGAACGCCAGCCCGCCGATGAAGAGCTTGTGTGCCATGGCTACTTGGCGTCCGCCACCAGGAGCTTCGCGCATTCGTCGGCAACCTTGCGCTCGGGCTCCTTGTCGCCGGGTAGCGTCGCCCATCCCTGCTTCATCACGTACTCCGCCCGGTCCCAGGCCCCGGCGTCCTTCAGCTCCTGGAGCTTCTGGCCCTTGTCGGCCGCATTCTCGAACCGTAGCGCGCACATGGGCGCCAGGCGCTTCGCGACGGCATCCTCGCCGCGCGCCTCGGCCATCGCTCGCGCGGTGCTACCCGTGACCCACCCACCCCAGGTGAATCCGACGATCATGGTCAGGATGCCGATCCCCAGCCATGACCAGAACACCACCGTCTTCGTCGGGCGAGACGCCGCCCACCTCTCCTTGAACGTCGGGGGTCGCTTCGATTGGTCCATCGTTGTCCTCCTCGGTGCGGAATAGCTCGGTCCGTATCTAGCGCCTAGCTTAGATGGCCGAACGCGGTGAAGATATTGGACCTTGGTCCAGTTGCCGGAGGGCCGACGCCACGGCTAGGGTGATCCATGCATCTCGTTCATCGGCATGTCCGACTCGTCGGCATGCTGTGACGCCGGCTCACCCACCGCTGGAAGAGGGAGGCACCACCGCCATGAGTCAGACACGCAAGACCACGCTCCGTCCGCTCCATGATCGAGTCCTCGTCAAGCGCATCGAGGAAGAGACGGTCCGGCGCGGCATCATCATCCCCGACAGCGCCAAGGAGAAGCCGCAAGAGGGCAAGATCGTCGCCGTCGGCAAGGGCAAGGTGGCGGACGACGGCAAGAAGCTCCCGCTCGACGTCAAGGCGGGCGATCGGGTGCTCTTCGCCAGGTATTCCGGCAGCGAGATCAGCCTGGACGGCGAAGACTACCTGGTCATGAAGGAGGAGGACCTCCTCGGCGTCCTTTCTACGTAACGCGGCGCCCGGCCGCTGATGACGACCTCACTCATTCGGGAGGAATAGCGAAATGCCCAAACAGCTGGTCTTCAACGAGGAAGCCCGCGCCGCGCTTCTGCGCGGTGTCAACCTCATCGCCCGGGCGGTGAGCGTCACGTTGGGCCCCAAGGGCCGCAACGTCGTGATCGACAAGAAGTTCGGAAGTCCCACGATCACCAAGGACGGCGTCACCGTCGCCAAGGAGATCGAGCTCGGGGATCACGCCGAGAACATGGGCGCCCAGATGATCAAGGAGGTCGCCTCGAAGACCTCCGACATTGCCGGGGACGGGACGACGACCGCGACGGTGCTCGCGCAATCTATCTTTCGCGGCGGGCTGCGGAACGTCACCGCGGGGGCGAACCCGATGGCGCTGCAGCGCGGCATCGATCGGGCGGTCGAGAAGGTGGTCGAGGAGCTGAAGAAGATGTCGAAGTCCACGAAGGACAAGAAAGAGATCGCACAGGTCGCCACCATCGCCTCCAACAACGACAAGGCCATCGGGAACCTCATCGCCGAGGCCATGGAAAAGGTCGGCAAGGATGGCGTCATCACTGTCGAAGAGGCCAAGGCGATGGACACTACCCTCGACGTCGTCGAGGGGATGCAGTTCGACCGGGGCTATCTCTCCCCCTACTTCGTGACGGATCCGGAGCGCATGGAGGCGGTCCTCGAAGACTGTCTCGTCCTCATCCACGAGAAGAAGCTCAGCGTCATGAAGGAGATGCTGCCCCTGCTCGAGCAGGTGGCCCACGCGGGCAAGCCCTTCCTGATCATCGCCGAGGACGTCGAGGGCGAGGCCCTCGCCACCCTGGTGGTGAACAAGCTGCGCGGCACGCTCGCCTGCTGCGCGGTCAAGGCACCCGGCTTCGGCGACCGCCGGAAAGCCATGCTCGAGGACCTCGCGATCCTGACCGGCGGAAAGGCAATCACCGAGGACCTCGGTATCAAGCTCGAGAACCTCAAGCTCGAGGATCTCGGCAAGGCCAAGAAGGTGGTCGTCGACAAGGACAAGGCCACTGTGATCGATGGCGGTGGCAAAACCGGGGCGATCGAGGGCCGCATCAAGCAAATCCGGGTGCAGATCGAGGACACGACCTCGGACTACGACCGGGAAAAGCTCCAGGAGCGGCTGGCGAAACTGGCGGGTGGCGTCGCCATCGTCAAGGTGGGTGCGGCCACCGAGACCGAGATGAAGGAGCGGAAGGCGCGCGTCGAGGATGCGCTGAACGCGACGCGAGCGGCGGTCGAGGAAGGTATCGTGCCCGGCGGAGGGGTGGCGCTGCTCCGGGCCGCGAAAGGTCTCGACGGCCTCCAGCTCTCGGGCGATGAGGCCACGGGGGTCAGCATCGTGCTACGCTCCCTCGAGGAGCCGATCCGGCAGATCGTCCAGAACGCGGGCCTTGAAGGGTCGGTCGTCGTCGAGAAGGTCAAGATCTCAAAGGAAGCCACCTTCGGCTTCAACGCCGAGACCAACGAGTACGTCGACATGCTCAAGGCCGGGATCATCGACCCCACCAAGGTCGAGCGGGTCGCTCTGCAGAATGCCGCCTCGATCGCGTCCCTGCTCCTGACCACCGAGGCGCTGATCGCCGACGTTCGGGAGGAACATCAGCCGGCCGCGCCGTCCATGCCCTACGGGGGCGGCGACTTCTAGGCGGAAGCCGAGCACACGTCTGGGGAACGGCCGTTCCGGGCCGTTCCCCAGGTCCTTCCCCGGCCCTCCCCCCTCGTCCGCCTCGATCCCTCAGTCGCGCGATCCGATCGCTTCGCGGATGGCTCCGAGCAGTGTCCGCCGGTCAAACGGCTTCGGTAGGTACGCGGCGGCGCCGGACAACCCGACCCGCTGACGCGTCGGCGCGTCGTCGTTCGCGGTGATCAAGATGACGGGCGCCCGGCTGCCCCGCGCGGTTAGCCGCTCCTGGAGCTCCAGGCCGGTCATGCCCACCATGTGGATGTCGATGATCACGCACGCGCTGCGGCTCCAGGGGGTGACCTCGAGGAAGGCTTCCCCCGACGCGAAGGTCTCCACCGCGTAGCCCGCCGCCTCGATCAACCGCTGAAGCGCTCGGCGCACCGAGGGGTCGTCGTCGACGATCGAGACGAGCGGTACCGCGAAGAGATCGGATCCAGAGATGAGCTCAGACACCCGATCCGATGCTACAGGAGCGGGGCGCGCGCGACATTGGACCTTGGTCACGGGGACCTTCGTCAGGGGAGACCTTGGTCACGGGCGGTCCCGGCCCCTTCATAGCCCGCCGCGAGCACTCCCGCCTCACCGGCCAGCTGGACGAGCTCGGCCAGGGACCCCGCCCGCATCTTCGCCATCACCTGAGCGCGATGCACCTTGACGGTCTTCTCGACGACGCCGAGCTCGCCGGCGATCTGCTTGTTCAGCATCCCCGTCACCACGCGGACGAATACCTCGGTCTCCCGCGGGGTCAGGGCCTTGACGCGATCCCGGATCTCCGCGCGGCGGGCATGCTCCTTCTCCTCGCGAACTCCTCGGGCGATCCCGCGCTGGATCGCCGCCACTAGCTCCTTGGCTTGCACCGGCTTCGTCAGGAAATCGACGGCGCCGCCCTTCATCGCCCGCACGCTCTCGCGCACGTCGACGAAGCCGGTGATGAAGACGATGGAGAGGAGCCGGCCCGCCGCGGTGAGCGCTTCCTGCAAGTCGAGGCCGGTCAAGCCGGGCATGCGCACGTCCAGCAAGAGGCAGCACGGGCCATCGTGGGGGCGACGCGCGAGGAAGGCCGGGACAGAGGCGAACGGCTCGACCTCGAATCCCGCGCCCGTGAGGAGCCTCGTCAGGCTCGTGAGCACCGAGGCGTCGTCATCGACGACGAACACCACCGGCGCGTGAGGTGCGCTCATCTTCCGCCTCCGGCGGGCAGGGTGAAGGAGAACGTCGCGCCACCTTCTGGGTTGTTCCGCGCTTCCAGGCGACCACCGTGCGCCTCGACGATCTGGCGCGCGATGGTGAGCCCCATACCCATGCCCGCCGCCTTCGTGGAATAGAACGCGTCGAAGATCTGCTCGAGGGTCGCTCCGTCGATGCCGGTGCCCGAGTCCCGCACCGCGATCCGCACGCTCAGCGGGCCCGAGCGGGCGGTCTCGAGGAGCAAGCGTCCGCCGTCTCGATCCGCATCCGGCATCGCGTCCAGCCCATTGAGTAACAGATTCAGGACCACCTGCTGGAGCTGGACACGGTCACCCCAGATGGGGGGAAGGTCGGGGGCCAGGTTGAGACGCACCGACACGTTGCGAACCGCCGCGTCGGCGCTCACGAGGTGCCCGACTTCCGAAACCATCTCGTTGACGTCGAGGGCGGCGGGCTCGACGGCGCCCCTGGCGAGGAGACCGCGCAGGCGACGGATGATCTCCACCGCGCGCCGGTCGTCCTTCACGATGTCTTGCAGGATCTCGCGCAGCTTCTCGAGCGGGAGTGCCGCCGTCTCGAGGAGCTGCTCGGCGGCCTCCGCGTTGCTCAGAATGGCGGTCAGGGGCTGATTGAGCTCATGGGCGAGCGAGGTGGTCAGCGCCCCGACGGTCGCCACGCGCCCAGTGTGGGCGAGCTCCCGACGGAGACGCTGCCCTTCCATCTCCCGCCGCCGACGCGACAAGGCGTTAGCAAACACCTCACCGAGCAGGCGAAGCCGCTGGACGAATTCATCCCGCCATGGTCGCTCGCGCCGAAGCGTGCTGAACGCGACTGCTCCCATCACGACGCCCTCGACAGTCAGCGGCACCGCGACGTGGGATCGTATGCCGAGCGCACGGAGCGTGCGCCGATCCACCGCCCCCGGGCCTTCCGGGAGCTCGTCGAGGCGCGAGAATCGCACCACCTCGCCGCGCTGGAGACGCCCCAGGATCCAGGGCAGCTCCTCGAACCCGAGCGTCGCCGGCTGCCGATCCACGCCCTCCGCGACCCACGCATGGGTGATCCGGGCGGTTCGCTCGTCCTGGGAATATTCGGCGAAGCTGCCCCAGTCGACCTCGAGAAAGTCCGCGATGTGGCGCAGCGCCCGCTCGATCTCGCGGTCCACATCGGCAGCGGAGACGCGGCTAAATGTGGCAGTGTGATCGGTCAGCAGGGTCTCGAAGCGAAGCCGCTCGCCGAGGGATCGCTCCGCCCGTCTCCGGCCCCTGCGCTCCCGCAAGAACCCGGCACCGAGCAGGAGCAGTGATGCGAGGACAATACGCCTCATGCAACTCGGCACTCTAGACCCCCAGGCGGTCCCCGGCAACACCCCCGAGGGATGCCCGCCGCCCCTCCCCCGCGCGGGAGGGAGCCCGAGCGCGCTGTCCGGCGCGCCCACCGCACCACGCGTCGCCATCTAGAAACCGAGCGCGAGATCTCCGGCGGCGAGCCCTGAACCACCAATCAAGGCATGGAATTGACCGGCGTGCCCCGCGATATCCCTGGCACAAGCTGGCGGGCCGGGCATCCGCTGAACGACACGGGCCGCTGGCCGTCGAGACCATCCGCCGCGCCCAGGCGGCCGCCCCCGCCCCGCGCGCTGAATCAGACGGGAAACGCGTGGGTCGGGATATCTCCCCGACCGAGGCGCTTCGTGCTCACCCCGATGTAGATACATCCCAGATCGTGACGCTCCATCCGGTGACTGTACTGGAACGGGGACAGAAAGCCATTGAACAGCCGGAAGAGCTGGTACGGCTTGTCCTCGAGATAGGTGCAGGCGTCCTTCAGAAACCGGCGCGACGCGATCCATGGGGCGTTGTACTCGAACGAGAACATGGCGATGATCTGGTTTTCGAGGAGCCGTTCGGCTCCCTCGAGCACGTGCAGGTCGTACCCCTCGGCGTCGATCTTCAGCAGGTCGATGTCCGACCAGCCACGGTCGCACGCGAGCTCATCGAGCGTCACGACCTGTACGCGGTAGGTTTCGGCCCCCGGCGCCGCCTCACCGACCAAGCTGCTGTTGCCGTCCGCCGTGTCGTGGAATTCGGCTTCCCCCCGCGCATTCCCCACCGCGAATGGGAGCAGCTCCACGCGCGGCTCTTCCGCAAATCCGCTGGCGAACGCTCGCTGCATCGACGCCGCCGGGTCGAACCCGATGATCCGCGCCTGGGGGCGGCGTCGCAGCGCTTCGTGCGAGAACTCGCCGCGGTTGAAGCCGACGTCCAGGATGAACGGCTCGGGCGGAAGCAGGGACAGGAGCCAGTGCTCGCCGTTCGACTCGCCGAGCAGCGAGCGATTCATCACCACGTACTCCCACCGGCGGGAAAACCCCAGGTACGCGCGAACCGCCGACAGCCCGAATCTCGACCACAGCATCTTCTGCAAGACTCGGTGGCGCGTCTGCCGGCTCATCACCGCCATGCTCAAACTATATGTGGCGGGGGAGGAGAGCACAACCGAACGCGGTGGCGGCGCGCCGATTTTGCCGCGCGCTTCAGGCTTCGATGACGGGCACGTGCGCGCGCTGCGCGTCCGCGCGCACCAGCTCGAACGTGCGCCGGCGCAGCGCGAAGTCGACATCGGGCGCGCGCCGCGTCCGAATTCCATAGCACCGTGTCCACAGGATCCGCCGGCCCCTGATCTCGGTAATTTCTCCCCACGGGATGAAGATCGGGGAGTGCCAGGGCGTCAGCACGATGGGCATCGCGGAGATGTAGACCCCGCGCGTGTCGGCGGCCAGAACCAGACCGCCGTTGTAGCCGATCCAGCCCCGGAACACCCCGTCGCCGAACCGCGTGCGCGGCGCGGGCGCTGAGCCGCTTCCCGGGTAGCGCGCGGCGAGGGTCGTCCAGCCGGAAAGCCGCGAGAAGCCCCACAGGAGAACCTGCGCCGTGAGATAGACGCCGGCGATCCCCGTCACCACGGTGGCGACCGCGATCAGCGGCTCTCTCACGGTGCTATACTTTCTCACGGTTTCCACACGCTCTTTGACTGGCACCAGAGAAGGCCGGATGGTCGCCGGCGCGAGGCGACTCGCGCGGGAGGAAAGTCCGGGCTCCACAGGGCAGGGTGCTGGCTAACGGCCAGGGGGGGCGACCCCACGGACCAGTGCCACAGAAAGCAAACCGCCGCGCGGCTTCGCCGTGCGGTAAGGGTGAAACGGTGAGGTAAGAGCTCACCAGCGGCGCGGGTGACCGCGCCGGCTCGGTAAACCCCACCCGGAGCAAGGTCAAATAGGAGAGCGATCCCGGCGTCGGGTTCCAAGCCCGGCGCGCGGGTGAAGCGCGGCCCGCGTGGCGCTCTCGGGTACGGCCGCTTGAGGCGCCGGGTAACCGGCGTCCTAGAGAAATGATCATCGGGCCGGGCGCAAGCTCGGCTCACAGGACCCGGCTTACACGCTTTCTCTGGTGCTTTTTTTCCTCCCGCCCGTGCGCTGTCGGCGGGCTTGACAGTCCTCGCAGCGAAAGTCCTACATAGCAGAAAAGGTAAACCTTTTCTGCGACTTGACTACCCGTTGACGGTGGCACGGCGATTTCATCTAATACTCGCCAGCACGGCCGCCCGATGACTGCGATCGCACAATCCTGCCCTGGCTCTGACGGAAGGCCGACAAATGCCTACGAGCCCTTTCCCAGGGCCGCGCTCGACGGCAGCCTTCCCGCGCGCTTCGCGCAGCAGGTCGTCCGTCGTGGCGACCGCCTCGCGGTAAAGATGGGCGGGGAGTCGCTCTCCTACGACGCGCTCGACCGCGCGGCCAACCGGGTCGCGCACGCCGTCCTCGACGCCCTCGGCGCGGGGCACGAGCCCGTCGCGCTGCTGTTGCCCCAGAGCGTGCGCCAGATCAGCGCCGTGCTCGGCACGCTCAAGGCCGGCAAGCTCTACGTGCCGCTCGATCCCGCGCACCCTGAGCCGCGCCTGCCCGATGTGATCGAGGACGCGGAGGCGCGGCTCGTTCTCACGATTACCGCGCACGCCGAGCTCGCGCGGCGGATCGCGCCGCGCGCGAAGGTCGTGGCCTTGGATGCGCCGGGCCTTCCCGGGATCGAGACGCCGCCCCCCGTCGATGTCAGGCCGGACGCCGGCGCCTACATCTTCTACACCTCCGGCTCGACCGGCCGGCCCAAGGGCGTGCTCGACACACATCGCAATGTGCTGCACAACGTGATGCGCTATACGAACACGCTGCACCTCGGTGCGGACGATCGCCTCACGCTGCTGCAGGGGCCGACCTTCAGCGGCGCCGTCTCGAGCCTGTTCGGCGCCCTCCTGAACGGCGCAGCGATCTTCCCCTTCGACGTGGCGCACGACGGCGCGCATCGCATCGCCGAATGGCTCGCCTCCGAGGCCATCACCGTCTATCACTCGGTGCCGGCGCTTTTCCGCCTGGCCGCCGGCGGCGACCGCCCCCTGCCCGCCCTCCGCGTGATCCGGCTCGAGGGCGATCGTGCCACCCCGGGCGACCTCGCGCTCTTTCGGGAGCGCTTCGGGCCCGACTGCGTGCTCGTCAACGGGCTCGGAGCCACCGAGTGCGGCCTCGTGCGCCAGTTCTTCTTCACCACGCGTGATCCTGTCCCCGAGGGCGTGGTGCCGATCGGCGGGCCGGTGGAGGACATGGAGGCGGTGGTGCTCGACGAAGCTGGCGCCCCGGCCGCGCCCGGCGAGCGGGGGGAAATCGCGGTACGCAGCGCGTACCTCGCTGTGGGCTACTGGAAGCAGCCCGCGCTCAGCGCCGAACGCTTTCTCGTGGAGCCCGGCCGTCCGGACACGCGCCTGTATCGCACCGGCGATCTTGGTCGCCTGCGCCCCGATGGGATGCTCGAGCTACTGGGCCGTCGCAATGGCGACGTCAAGGTGCGCGGACAGCGCATTGAAGTCGCGGAGGTGGAGGCCGCGCTGCTCGCCCTGCCCGGGGTGGCCGAGGCGGTCGCGCTCGTGCGCGAGGAGGAGCCGGGCGCGCCGCGGCTGGTCGCCTATCTGGTCCCGGCCAGTGGCGGGACACTCCATGCGAGCGAGCTTCGGCGCGCCCTCGCACCGCGCGTCCCCGAGGTGATGGTGCCCTCCGCCTTCGTCGTCCTGGATCGCCTGCCCCTGGACGGCAATGGCAAGGTGGACCGCCGCGCGCTGCCTCCGCCGCCCGGGAGCAGCCCCGTGTCCGGCCCGAGTCCGCGCCCCGCCCCGCGGACGCCCCGAGAAACCGAGATCGCGCCCATGTGGACCGCCGTGCTCGGCGTGGACGACGTCGGCGTCGAGGACGACTTCTTCGATCTCGGAGGCAACTCGCTGCTCGCCGCCCTCTTGCTCGCCCGCACGCGCACGGCCTGGGGCGTCGACGTTCCGCTGTCCGCCTTCATCGAACGTCCGACCATCGCCGGGCTCGCCCACGCGATCGAGGCGGCGCCTCGCGAGACCGCGGTCCTGCGCCCCGCGGTCGGGCCCATCCCCCGCCTGCCGCGCTCGGGAGGGGGCGATCTCTTCCCGGCCTCGTTCGCCCAGGAGCGGCTCTGGTTCCTCGACCAGCTGGATCCCGGACGCCCCCTCTACAACATGGCGACGGGGTGGCGCATCACCGGCGCGCTCGACGCGGGCGCGCTGGGCCGTGCGCTCGAGTGGCTCACCGAGCGGCACGACATCCTGCGCACGTCGCTGGTCGGCCGGGACGGACGCGCGTGGCAGCGCGTGGCGCCCCACCTGAACGTCCCGTTCGAGGTCACCGATCTCGAGCCGCTCGGGGTCGCCGCGCGTGCGCCCGAGGTAGACCGGCTCACCGCCGAGGAAGCCCGCCGATTCTTCGACCTCGAGCATGGGCCGCTCTGGCGCTGCCGCCTCGTGCGCCTTGACGCGGAGGAGCACGTGCTCCTCCTCACCATGCACCACATCATGAGCGATGGGTGGTCGATGGACGTGTTCGCGCGAGAACTCGCCGCGGGCTACCGCGCCGCCCTCGCCGGACGCCGCCCCGCCGCGCCGCCGCTCGCCATCCAGTACGGCGACTACGCCGCGTGGCAGCGGGAGCGCCTGGACGGGGGCGCGCTCGAGCCCCTGCTCGCCCACTGGCGCGCACGCCTGGCCGGCGCGCCGCCCACCCTCCCGCTGAAGACGGACCATCCGCGCCCCGGGCGGTCGAGCGGCCGCGGGGGGCGACTGCCCTTCGCGCTCTCCCCGGGCGTGACATCGGCGCTGCGCGCCCTGGCCCGGCGCGAAGGCGCCACGCTGTTCATGACGCTCCTCGCCGGCTTTGCGCTGCTGTTGCACCGGCACACCGCGCAGACCGACCTCCTCATCGGCGCGCCGATGGCCAGCCGTCCGAGACCCGAGACCGAGGGCTTGATCGGCCTGTTCCTCGACACGCTCGTGCTCCGCGTGGACTGCGCGAACCGACCGACCTTTCGTGAGCTCCTTGCACGCGTGCGGGCCACCGCCTTCGACGCCTACGCGCATCAGGAGCTGCCGTTCGAGAAGCTCGTCGAGGCGCTCCGGCCCGACCGGGGGAGCGCCGCCGCATCGCTGGTTACGGCGTTCATCAACTTGCACAATCAGCCCGCCTCGCCGCTCCGGCTCGATCGCCTCTCCCTCACGCCGATGGGCTTCTACGGCGAGGGAGCGAAGTTCGACCTCAATCTCGCCCTCTACGAGTCGGCGGCAGGAGTCAGCGGCTTCCTGACGTACGACGCGGACCTCTTCGAGCCCGAGACTGCGACGGCCTTGCTCGCCCAGCTCGCGTCGGTGCTCGAGCATGCCGTCGCGGACCCCGAGCGCCGACTCGACGAGATCTCGCTGGTGCCGGCGGAGGAGCGCCCGGCGCTCGTCTCCCGCGGCCGCGGTCCCGATGCGCCGGCGCCGAGCGCGGTCAGCGTCCCTGCCCTCGTCGAAGCCCAAGCCGCGCGCACCCCCGACGCGGTCGCGGTGGTGCAGGGCGAGACGACGCTCACGTATGCCGCGCTCGTCTCGCGCGCCCACCACCTCGCGCGCCTGCTCCGCGACCGCGGCGCGGGACCCGGCCGGCCGGTGGCGGTGTGCCTCGGTCGCTCCCCCGATCTCCTGGCGGCGCTGTTGGGCGCGATGCGGGCGGGCGCGCCCTACGTGGCCCTGGACCCCGACGAGCCGCCGGCACGCCTGGCTCGCATCCTCACGAGCGTCGACGCGTGCTGTGTCCTGACCCGATCCGATCTGGAGCCCCGCTGCCGGGGCGAGGGCCACCCCACGCTCTGCGTCGATCGGGACGTGCCGACGGGTCCGGACGATCACGGCGCATCGCTCCATGACAGCCCGGGGCTCGACGACCTCGCCTATATCGCCTTCACGTCGGGCTCGAGCGGCGCTCCGAAGGGAGTGCCGATCGTTCACCGGGCCGTGCTGAGCTATCTGGGCTTCCTCACCGAGACGTTCGGGCTTCGCCCCACCGACGTGGTCCTCCAGATCGCGCGCGCATCCTTCGACGCCTCGGTGCGGGAGCTGTTCGGGCCCCTCGCGGTGGGCGCGCGTGTAGTGCTGCTGCGGGACGCCGAGGCGTCGGACCCGGAGGCGATCCTCGACCGGCTGCGCGCCCATGAGACGACCGCGCTGCTCGCCCTCGTCCCGTCGGTGCTCCGCCCGCTGACCGGCGCAGCCGAGGACCGCGGGCTCGTCGCGTCCAGCCTGCGGCTCGTGCTGACCACCGGGGAGCCGCTCCTGTACGACGACGTGCGCCGCGCCATCCGGCATCTCGCCCCGAACGCGGCGTTCGTCAACCAGTACGGGCCCACCGAGTGCACGATGACCTCCACGTTCCATCACGTCGACGCGAGTGCCGAGGCGGAGGGCGCGGTGCCGATCGGACGGCCCATCCCCGGGGTGTCGGCGCGCGTCCTCGATGCGGCGCTCGGCCCCGTGCCGGCCGGTGTGCCGGGCGAGCTGCACATCGGGGGCGTCGGCGTGGCGTCGGGCTACGTCGGGGATCCCGCGCTCACCGCCGCGCGCTTCGTGGCCGATCCTCACGCCGCCGGCGGCCGGCTCTACAAGACGGGCGACCTCGTCCGCGCCCGCTCCGACGGCGCGCTCGAGTTCTTGGGGCGCATCGATCGACAGATCAAGATCCGCGGCATCCGGACTGAGCCCGGCGAAGCCGAGAGCGTGCTGCGTCAGCACCCCGCCATCCGCGACGTCGCGGTGTTGCCGTGGGAGCCGCACCCCGGCGATCAGCGCCTGGCCGCGTACGTGGTGCCGCACGGGGGCGCGTCGGTCGACCGCGCGGCCCTGCGCCAGTTCGCGCGCCAGCTCCTGCCCGCCCATCTCGTGCCCGCGGCGGTCGTGCCCCTGACCGTGCTGCCGCTCACCGCCAACCGCAAGCTGGACCGCGACGCGCTGCCAGTCCCGGAGCCGGACGACGCGGTGGGAGGGGCCGTCCACGTCGAGGCCCGCACGCCCCTCGAGGCCGCGCTGCTCGAGATCTGGACGGAGGTGCTGGGCGGCGGACGGATCGGGGTCCTCGACGATTTCTTCGATCTCGGGGGCCATTCGCTCCTCGCCGCCCGGCTGGTGGCACGCCTGCGCGACCGTCTCGGTGTCGAGATCCCGCTTCGCCAGATCTTCGAGACCTCGACGATCGCGGACCTGGCCCTCGCCCTGCTCGAGTCCGAGGCCGGCGAGGCGGGAATGGACGCCAGGCGCGTGCGCGAGGAGCCCGCGGAGGCGGCGAACGAGCCGTCCCCGGAGGCGGCCGCGACGCTCCGTGCGCTCCTCGAGGCGCACGCGCGCCGCACGCCCACCGCGCCGGCGATCGTGGCGCCGGGGCGGCCGCCGTTGTCGTATCGCGAGCTGCTGGCCCGCGTGGACGAGACATCCCAGCGGCTCGCCGGAGCGGGCCTGGGCCGCCGCGCGCGTATCGCCATCGTGGCCCCGCAGGGGCCGGATGCGGCGGTGGCGCTCCTTGCCATCGCCGCGGCCGCCGTGTGTGTGCCGTTGAATCCCACCGCGCCTCCGCCGGAGCTCGAGGCGATCCTCGGAAGCACGCCGCTCGATGCCCTCGTCGCCCCCGCCGGCTCAGTCGCCCTCACGGTCGCGCGCCGGCTTGGACTGCCGGCGATCGCGATCGAGAGCGAGCCCGCCGGGCCCGCGGGCGCCATCTCGCTCGACGCGCCACTGCCCGACTCGGACGCCCCGCCCGAGGAGCAAGGCGGCGACGATATCGCGTTGGTGCTCCTGACGTCCGGCACCACCGCGCGGCCGAAGCGCGTGCCCCTGAGCCACCGCCAGATCCTCGCGTCCGCGCGCGGGCACCGGCGCGCGCTCGCGCTCCAGCCGGGCGACCGCTGCCTCGATCTCATGCCGCTCTTCCACGTCAACGGCCTCATGATGCTCATCGCCTCCCTCGAGGCCGGATCCGCTGTGGTGTGCCCGCCGCGCTTCGAGGCGGCGCGGGTCTTCGCATGGCTCGAGGAGACCCGCCCGACCTGGGTGAACGGCACGCCGACGGTGCATCAGGGCATACTCGGTCAGGCCGCGCTCGATGGAGACACCGCCGTTTCGATTGCCGCGCACGTCAGCCTCCGCTTCATTCGCTCCGCTTCATCCGCGCTGCCTCCCCGCCTGCGCGAGGAGATGGAGCGCCTCTTCGCCGCGCCCGTCATCGAGAGTTACGGCCAGACCGAGACGGCCACCCTCGTGGCGGTGGCGCCCCTGGCGCGGGACGCGGGCAAGCCGGGATCGGCGGGCGTGAGCGCAGGTCCCGAGATCGCCATCGTCGATCCCGCGGGCCGTCCCCTTCCCCCGGGAAGCCGCGGCGAGATCGTGGTGCGCGGGATCAACGTCATGGCCGGCTACGAGGACGACCTCGCGACGACGACGGCCAGCTTCCGCGAGGGCTGGTTCCGCACCGGCGACCTCGGCCATCTCGATGCGGACGGGTTTCTCTTCATCACGGGCCGGCTGAAGGAGATCATCAATCGCGGCGGCGAGAAGATCGCGCCGCGCGAGGTCGAGGAGGTCTTGCTCGCCCATCCCGCGGTGCGGGAGGCGGTGACCTTCGGGATCCCCCACCGCACGCTCGGCGAGGACATCGCGGCGGCGGTGGTCCTGGCCCAGGGCGCCGCGGTGACGCCCGCCGCGCTGCGGGTCTTCACCGCCGAGCGCGTGTCGGCATTCAAGGTGCCGCGGCAGATCGTGCTCGTGAGCGAGATCCCCCGCGGGCTCACCGGCAAGCCGGATCGGGCCGCGCTCGCCCGCATCGTCGCGGCGGAGGTGACGGCATGAGCCTCGCCAGCCGGCCGCCCGCCCCGCTCTCCTTCGCGCAGCAGCAGCTCTGGCTCGTAAACCGGCTGCGCCCCGGCTCGCCCGCCTACAACATGTCGAGGGCCTTCCGGCTTGCCGGCGCCCTCGACGTGGGTGCCCTCGAGAGCGCCCTCACCGCCATCGTCGCGCGCCACGAGGCGCTCCGCACCACCTTCCACGAGACCGACGGCGAACCCGTGCAGATGGTGGGCCCGCCCCGACCCGTCGAGGTGACGTTCGTCGATCTCTCGGCGGTGCCCGAGGATGCCCGCGAGGCCGCCCTCGATGCTCAGGTCACCGGGGAGGTCCGCCGTCCGTTCGACCTCACGTCTGACCTCATGCTGCGGGCGCTCGTCGCGCGGCTGGGCGAGCGCGAGCATGCCGTGCTCCTGGTCCTCCATCACATCGCCTCCGACGGCTGGTCCATGGGCGTGCTCGTCCGTGAGCTGGAAGCGCACTACGCGGCGGCGCTCACCGGCGACATCGCGGCGCTGCCGCCGCTGCTCGTGCAGTACGCGGACCACGCGGCATGGCAGCGCGCACGGCTTGTCGGGGCGCGGCTCGCCGACGAGATCGGCTACTGGCGGGAGCGGCTGGCCGGGGCGCCACCCGCCCTCGCGCTGCCCACCGACCGTCCACGTCCGGCCGAGCTCGGCGACGGGGGAAGCCAGTGCACGCGGCTCGTGCCCTCCGCGCTCGTGAGCGTGGTGAGGGCGCTCGCCCGGGCCGAGCGCGTGACCCTCTTCGCGGCGCTGCTCGCCACCTTTCAAACGCTCCTGCACCGCTACACCGGCGAGACCGACCTCGTCGTGGGCACGGCCAGCGCCTGCCGCATTCTCCGCGACGTCGAGCCGTTGATCGGCTACTTCGTCAACACGCTCCCGCTGCGGATGACGCTCGACGGCGATCCGACGTTCCGGGACGTGCTGCGTCACGCCTCGCGCGTCTCCCGCGAAGCCCTGGGGCATCAGGAGCTGCCCTTCGAGCGTCTGGTCGCCGCGATCGCGCCCGAGCGTCGCCGTGACCGCTCGCCCATCGTGCAGGTGACGCTGGTGCTGCATGAGGCCTCATTCGCGCCCGCGACCCGCCTGCCCGGGCTCACCGCCACGCCGCTGCGGGTCCGGAGCGGAACCGCAAAGTTCGACCTCTCGCTGACCGCGCTGGAGACCGCCGCGGGGCTCCAGCTCACCGCCGAGTACAGCACCGATCTCTTCGACGCGTCGACCATCGACCGGCTGCTCGGGCACTTCACGCGGCTCCTCGAGGGCGCGGCGAGCGACCCCGACCGGCGCGTCTCCGAGCTCCCGCTGCTGACGGCCGACGAGGTGACGTGCCTCGAGTCCTGGAGCGGCGCTTCTGCGGTCGGGGCGCCCGCGCAGCCCGCCACGGCGTGCTTGCATCAGCTCGTTGCGGCGCGCGCCGCGGCCTCGCCCGACGCGGTGGCGGTGGTCGCGGGGAGCGAGACGCTCACCTACCGGCAGCTCGAGGCACGGGCGGACGCGCTTGCCCGATATCTGCGCGTGCTCGGGGTGGGGCCCGACGCGCCTACCGGCGTCTACATGGGCCCGTCGCTCGATCTCCCCGTCGCGCTCTATGCCGTGCTCAAAGCGGGTGGAGCGTATGTGCCCCTCGACCCGGCCCTCCCCGCGGAGCGTCTACGCTTCATGCTGGCCGACGCGGCCGCGTCGGTGGTGATCGCGGACACCGCGCTCGGGTCCCGGCTCGCCGAGTTCGGTATTCGCGTCGTCTGCCCGTCCACCGACGTCGGGGAGATCGGGCGGGCGGCGGAGGAGCCGCTCGACGCCGGCGCCGACCCCGAGGCCCTCGCCTACATTCTCTACACGTCCGGCTCCACCGGCCGCCCGAAGGGCGTGATGATTCCCCATCGCGCCATCGTGAACCACATGCGCTGGATGGCGGACGCGCTGCCCCTCACGGAGGCGGATGCGGTCCTCCAGCGCACCCCGATCGGCTTCGACGCATCGGTCTGGGAGTTCTGGGCGCCCCTGCTGGCGGGCGCACGCCTGATCATTGGTCCCGCGGGCGCGCAGCGCGACCCGAGCGAGCTCGCCCGCGTCCTCGCCGAGCACGGGATCACCGTGCTGCAGCTCGTGCCGTCACTCCTGCGCGCCCTCCTCGACGAGCCCGCGCTCGCGGAAGCCCGGGCGCTGCGCCGCGTGTGCTGCGGCGGTGAGGCGCTCACCGCCGAACTGGCCGAGCGGTGTCTCGCCCGCCTACCCGTGGAGCTGATCAATCTCTACGGGCCGACCGAGGCGACGATCGACGCGACGTGGTGGCGCTGTGGGCGCGGCGAAGGCAGCGTGCCCATCGGCCGGCCCATCGGGGGCATGCGCGCGTGGGTGCTCGACCCTGCGGGACAGCCGGTGCCGCCGGGCGTGGCCGGCGAGCTTCATCTCGGCGGCGTCGGACTCGCGCGCGGCTACCTCAACCGGCCGGAGCTGACCGCGGAGCGGTTCGTGCCGGACCCGCGCAGCCCCGAGCCCGGGGCGCGGCTCTATCGAACGGGCGACCGCGCGCGATGGCGCGCCGACGGCGTCCTCGAGTATCTCGGCCGCCTCGATCATCAGGTGAAGCTCCGTGGCATGCGTGTCGAGCTGGGCGAAGTGGAGGCGGTGCTCGCCGGGCACCCCGCGGTGCGCGAGGCGGTCGTGACGGTACGCGAGGACAGCGGCGACGGCTATCTCGCCGCCTGGGTCGTGCTCCGGCCCGAGGCCCGGCTCGATCGCGAGACCTTGCGGCATTTCCTCGCCGAGCAGCTGCCGGTGACGATGATTCCACGGGCGGTCGTGACGCTGGACGCGCTGCCCGTCACCGCGCACGGGAAGCTCGACCGGGCCGCCCTGCCTGATCCAGGCGAGCACGATCTCTTGCGGGCGGCGGTGCGGGAGGCGCCCGCCACGCCGCTCGAGCAGACGCTGGCCCACATGTGGACCGAGCTTCTCGGTGTGACCGAGATCGGTCGTCATGACGACTTCTTTGCGATCGGCGGCCATTCGCTGCTCGCCGCGCGGCTGGCCTCGCGGCTACGCGAGCGGCTCGGCGTCGACGTCCCGCTGCGGCTGATCTTCGAAGCCCCGGTGCTGGCTGATCTGGCCGAGGCAATCCTCGAGAGCCAGCTGATGGACGAGGTCACCTTCACCGAGGCGGCGGCCGCGAAGGAGCCGACGCCCGCGGCCGCGCCGACCCTGCGCACGCTCATCGAGACGCAGGCGCGCCGCGCGCCCGAGGCGGCGGCGATTGTCGCGCCCGGCGCGGCGCCGCTCTGCTATCGCGACCTCCTCGCCCAGGTGGACGAGGTCATCGAGGTGCTCGCCACGTGGGGGCTGGGGCGAGGCGACCGCATCGCCCTGGTCATGCCCCAGGGCCCGGAGCTGGCCGTCGCCTTCGTCGCGGCCGCGCTCGGGGCCACCGCGGTGCCGCTGAATCCCCTGTATCGCGAGGGAGAGCTCGAGCGGTATCTCACCGCGGCGCGGGCGAGCGCGGTCATCGTCCCCCCCGACCGCGGACCCGCCGCCCGCGCCGTCGCCGCCCGCCTCGGCCTGCCCCTTCTCGAGATCGAGCCGCGCCCCGGACCTGCCGGTCGCTTCACGCTGGGGCCTCGCCTCCCCGTGACGCCACGTCCCGTCGACCGCCCGGGCCCGGACGACGTGGCTCTCGCCATCCACACGTCGGGCACCACGGCAGGACCCAAGGTGGTCCCGCTCACTCACGCGAACATGGCCGCCGCGATCCAGGGCTTCGTGGAGACCTTCGCGCTGCGCCCGGACGATCGGGCCCTCGGCGTGATGCCGCTGTTCCACGTCCAGGGGCTGATGGTCGTGCTCACCTCGCTGGCCGCGGGCGCGAGCGTGATCTGCACGCCCGCCTTCGATCCCATCGCGGTCTTCGATTGGATCGAGGCGACGCGGCCCACCTGGTACTCGGCGGTGCCCACCATCCATCAGGCCATCGTAGCGGAGGCGCCGCAGCATCCGACCGTGATGGCCGGGCACGTGCTGCGCTTCATCCGCTCGTCCGCGGCGCCGCTTCCCCCCGCGGTGATGCGGGAGCTCGAGCGTCACTTCGGCGTGCCCGTGATCGAGGGCTACGGGCAGTCCGAATCGTGCATGCTCGTCACCTCGAACCCGCTCCCGCCCGGGGAGCGCCGGACGGGCTCGGTGGGACGGCCGGTCACCGATGAGGTCACCATCGTCGGCGAGGACGGCGGCCTGAAGCGAACGGGCGAGGTCGGCGAGATCCAGGTGCGCGGGAAGACGGTGATGGCGGGATACGAGAACGATCCCGCCGCCAATGCCGCCGCCTTCCGCGACGGCTGGTATCGGACGGGCGATCTCGGTCGCTTCGATCCCGACGGCTATCTCTACGTGACCGGCCGCATCAAGGAGATGATCAACCGCGGCGGCGAGAAGGTCTCGCCGCGCGAGGTCGACGACGTGCTCACCGCGCACCACGCGGTGGCGCGCGCGGTCACCTTTCCCGTCCCGCATCCGACCCTGGGGGAGGACGTGGCCGCCGCGCTCGTCCTGCGACCGGGCGAGAGCGTGACCGAGGCGGAGATCCGGCGCTTCGTGAGCGACCACCTCGCCGCGTTCAAGGTCCCTCGACAGCTCGCCATCGTGGACATCATTCCCCTGGGCGCGACCGGCAAGCCGGACCGCCGCCAGCTGGCCGCCGCCCTCGCCCGACTGAAGACGGCGAACGGGCCGGCGCCCGCGCTCACCGCCATCGAAGCCCAGGTCGCCAAGATCTGGAGCGAGGTGCTGAGCCGTCCGGTGGGCGTGGCCGACGATTTCGTGGCGCTGGGCGGCGATTCCTTGCAGGCGGCGGTCGCGGCAGCGCACATGGCGGACGCGCTGGGCGTCACGGTGCCTCTGGATCAGTTCCTGGAGACGCCCACCGTCGCGGCGGTGGCAGCCCGCATCGCGGAGCGACTGGGTCCCTCCGCCGGAGATGCGCGCTGATGGCCGAGCGGGCGGCGCGCCGAGCCTCGACGCTGAGCCCCGAGGAGCGGCAGCGCCTCGAGGCCAAGCTGCTCGCGGGCGCGCCGGCGGCGCGGAGCGCGCTGCCGCGCCGGGATCCCGCGGCGCCGGTGCCGCTCTCGCCACCCCAGCAGCGCCTGTGGTTCCTGCACCAGCTCGTGCCCGACAGCGCGGTGTACCACATCCCGCTCGCAGTGCGACTCAGCGGGCGGCTCGACGTCGAGGCGCTTCGCCGGAGCTTCGAGCTGATCGTCCATCGCCACGAAGCGCTCCGCACCGCCATCGTCGTCGAAGATGGGGAGCCACGTCAGCGCATCGCGCCCAGCGGGCCCTTCACCCTGCCCGTGGACCCGTGGCCCGACGGCGACGACGCAGCATTGGAGCGCGCGGCCGCCCGCGAGGCCCGCCAGCTCTTCGACCTCGAGCGGGGACCACTGATCCGTGCGCGACTCTTCCGCCGAAGCGCCGACGAGCATCTCCTCGTCCTCACGCACCACCACCTGATCTCCGACGGCTGGTCGATCGGGGTGCTTGCCCGTGAGCTCGACGCGACCTACGCCGCGCTCCGCGCGGGCCGAACCCCCGCGCTGCCACCCCTTCCCGTGCAGTACGGCGACTACGCCGTGTGGCAACGCGAGCGCCTCGGGGGCCCGGAGCTCCAGGGGCAGCTCGCGTACTGGATGGAGCGGCTCGCCGGCGCGCCGGCGGCGCTCACGATGCCCACCGACCGCCCGCGACCGCCGATTCAGAGCTTTGCGGGAGGCGACGTGAGGTTCACGGTCGGCCGTGACGTCACCGACGGGCTTCGCGCGCTCGCGCGGCGGCAAGGCGCCACGCTCTACATGACCCTCCTCGCCGCCTTTCAGGTCCTTCTGGCCCGACATGCCGGCCAGGACGAAGTCCTGGTCGGCTCGCCGATCGCCGGGCGCCCGCGCACCGAGCTCGAAGGGCTCATCGGCTTCTTCGCCAATACCGTGGTGCTGCGCGGCGAGCTCGCCGGGGACCCGACCTTCGTGGAGCTCCTCCGGCGCACCCGGGAAGCCGCGCTCGGCGCCTTCGCCAACGCTGAGGTTCCCTTCGAACGGCTGGTGGAAGCACTCCGGCCCGCGCGCGATGCCAGCCGCAATCCCGTCTTCCAGGCCATGCTGGCGCTGCAGAACGCGCCCCGTACGCCGCTCGCTCTCGCCGGCCTTGGGACGACGCCGCTCCCTCTCGACGAGGGCGGGGCCAAGGTTGACTACTCGATGATCCTCGTCGAGGTACCCGACGGCCTCCGAGGCACTCTCGAGTACTGCACGGCGCTCTTCGATCGCGCCACCGCCGCGAACCTGCTCGCGCAGTTCGGCCAGCTGCTCCAGGAGATCGCTCGCGACGCCGACCGCCCGATCTCGCAGCTGCCGCTCCTCGGTGAGACGGAACGGCACCGCGTCCTGGTGGAGTGGAACGCCACGCGCTCGCCGTACCCCGCGGACCGGTCAGTCCCGGCGCTCTTCGCCGAGCAGGTCGCCCGGACGCCCGACGCGGTGGCGGTCACGGACGGTGGGCGGACGATCACCTACGCGGAGCTGGATCGTCGGGCCCGACGGTTAGCCGGTCGGCTGCGCGACCTCGAGGTCGGCCGGGGGATGCGCGTCGGCGTCTGCTGCGACCGCTCCATCGAGCTGGTGGTCGCGCTGCTAGGCGTGCTGACCGCGGGCGGCGCCTACGTGCCCCTCGACCCCTCCCACCCGGCGGAGCGCCGCACCGCGCTGCTCGACGACGCGGGCGCCGTCGCCATCGTCACCGCGGGGGCGGGGCGCGGCGACGCCCGCCCCGAGGTGCGGCTGGAGTCGTCCGATGGTGAGGCGCTCGAGGCGCCGGCCGCCGAGGCGCTCGCGCTCGGAGGGGGCGACCTCGCCTACGTGATGTACACCTCGGGCTCCACGGGCGCTCCCAAGGGCGTGGCGGTACCGCATCGGGCGATCGCGCGTCTGGTGCGCGACACCGACTACGTGCGGCTCGGCCCCGACGACGTGGTCGCGCACGTCTCGAACCCCGCCTTCGACGCGGCCACCTTCGAGATCTGGGGCGCGCTGCTGAACGGCGCCCGGCTCGTCCTGATCCCGCCTGACGCCGCGCTCGCGCCGCGGGCCCTCGCCGGCACGCTCACGCGCGCGGGCGTGACCACGCTCTTCCTCACCACGTCCCTCTTCAACCAGGTGGCCCAGGAGGCGCCGGACGCTTTCGGGGCGCTGCGGCACGTCCTCTTCGGTGGCGAGACGGCGGAGCCGCGGTGGGTGCGTGAGGTCTTGCGAGCCGCACCGCCCGCACGGCTGCTCAATGTTTATGGACCCACCGAGACGACCACCTTCGCCACCTGGCACGAGGTGCGTGAGCTGCCGGAGCGCGCCTCGACGGTGCCGATCGGACGCCCCATCGCGAACACCGAGATCTACATCCTCGACGATCGGCGCGAGCCGGTGCCGCCGGGGGTGGGGGGGGAGCTCTACATCGGCGGCCCCGGGCTCGCCGACGGCTATCTCGGTCGACCCGATCTCACCGCCGAGCGCTTCGTGCCGCACCCCTTCGACTCGACGCCCGGCGCACGGCTCTATCGCACCGGCGATCGGGCGCGTTTTCACGCCGATGGCGTGGTCGAGTTTCTGGGGCGCCTGGATCGCCAGGTGAAGCTGCGCGGCCATCGTGTCGAGCCGGACGAGATCGAGGCGGCGCTGCTCCGGCTTCCCGAGGTTGGGCATGCCGTCGTGGTGACGGAGGGCGAGGCCTCCGACACACGCCGGCTCGTCGCCTACGTCGTCCCCGCGCCGGGCACGAGCCCTCGGCCGGCCGAGATCCGGAGCGCGCTGCGCGGCACCCTGCCCGCGTTCATGGTGCCGGGCGTGGTGGTGGTGGTGCCCGCGCTCCCGCTCACGCCGAACGGCAAGCTGGATCGCGCCATGCTCCCCGCCCCGGATCCTGGGGACGCGCGCGAGTCCGCGCATCGGGTGAAGCCGAGCAACGCCACCGAGCGCGCGCTCATCGACATCTGGGAGGCGCTGCTGGGCGTCACCGGGATCGGGGTGCGCGACAGCTTCTTCGACCTCGGAGGCCACTCCCTCCTGGCCGCGCGGATGATGACCGCCGTCGAGCGCGAGTGGGGCCGTCGGGTGCCGCTCACCACCCTCTTCACGGGCCCTACCATCGAGCATCTCGCCCGGGCCCTCCGCGAAGAGGTTGCGGCGTCGGAGCCGCCGCTGGTGGCGCTGAACCACGCCGGCTCGCGTCCTCCACTCTTCTTCTGCCACGGCGACTTCGACGGGGGCGGCTTCTTCACGCGCGCGCTCGCCGAGGCGGCGGGCGCGGACCAGCCCTTCTACGCGGTGCATCCGCACGGTCTACTGGGGCAGGCGGTGCCCGAGACCATCGAAGCGATGGCGGCGGCGCATCTCGCTGACATCCGGGCGGTCCGGCCGGCCGGGCCCTATGTGCTCGGCGGTCACTGCAACGGCGCTCTGGTCGCGCTCGAGATCGCCCGTCGCCTGAGGGCCCGCGGCGAGGCGGTGCCGCTGGTCATCATGCTCGACGCCTCCGCGCCCCGTCGAGCCGTGCGAGTGCTGGGCGTGCTCGCGCGCGCGGTCGACGCCCTGTTGCGCGTGCCGGCGGCGCGCCGCGATGAACGGCTGGTCCGCTGGCGCGTACGTGAGGGGCGCATCGTAGCCCGGCTCCGCTACTATCGCGGGCGGCTCGACGCGGCGGGCGGAGGTGGGCTCGGCGCGCGGCTACGGGGCCTCGGCGCGCTCGCGCAGAAGCGGCTTGGCGGCTCCCGGCGCCCCGCTCCCCCGGAGCCCGGCCCGACCCCGCGGCCGGCGAGTCCCCTCGCGGTCCACTACGAGCGCGCGGTGCGACGCTACATTCCCGCGCCGTACCCTGACCACATCGTCGTCCTTCGCTCCGTGGAAGAGGAGGATCGGCGGCCCGATCTCGGCTGGTCCTCCATCTGCCCGCGGGTGACCGTCCATCCCGTGCCGGGTGGGCATGTCGGCGCGATCACCCGATACGTGCGAGCCACCGGGGAGCGCCTCCGCGCGTGCCTCGAGGAGGCCACGCGCGCATGAGCCCGCCGCTCGACTGGGTCCGCCCCGACGCGCCGCCGCGTCTCGGGGCCGACGAAGTGCACGTGTGGCGCTTCGACCTCGACGAGATGATTCCCGAGGGGCTGGCACTCGAGCAGCGCCTGCCCGCCGAAGAGCGTGAGCGGGCGCGCCGATTCCGCTTCTCACGTGACCGCGAGCGCTTCCTGGCCGGCCGGGCCGCGCTGCGCAGCATCCTCGCCGGCTATGTCGGCGCCCGGCCCGAGACGCTGCGCTTCGTGCGGGCGCCTCAGGGCAAGCCCGCGCTGCTCGCCGCGCCCGACCGCCTCGAGTTCAACCTCAGCCATGCCGACTGGTGCGCGGTGCTCGCGGTGGCGCAGCACCGGCGCGTGGGCGTGGACGTCGAAGGCATTCGCCTCGGGCACGGCGGGATCGACGTGGCGCGGCGCTTCTTCGCCCGCGCCGAGGTGGACACGCTGCTCGCGTCGGCGCCCGAAGAGCGGACCGCGACCTTCGTGCGCTGCTGGACGCGGAAGGAGGCGTACGTGAAGGCGCGCGGCGAAGGGCTCTCGCTCTCGCTCCAGCACTTCGAAGTGCCGCTCGCCACCGGCGCGACGCGCGCGCTGGCCGCCTCGCTGGAGGATCCCGCGGAGGTGGGGCGCTGGAGCCTCCGCGAGTTGGTCCCCGCCCCCTGTCACCTGGGCGCGCTCGTGGTCGAAGGCGACAGCTTCGGGCTCCGCGCCTGGGAGTGGGCTCCCGCGGAGACCGTTTCGGCAGCCTCTTGACTCCGGCCCGTCTCCACGCTATCCAGATCGGACCACCCACCATGAGGAGCCCCCGGGCATGAGCGTCGAAAAGACCCTTCGCCGGATGATCCGCGACGTCGAGCGGGGGCGCCTCTCCCGCCGGGCTTTCGTCCAAACCCTCATGGCGATGGGCCTCACCGCCCCCATGGCGGCGCAGCTGCTCGCGGCCAGCCCGGCCCTGGCGCAGCGAGCCGCGCACGCCCAGGCCAAGGACTTCGTGCCGACCCGGCGCGGCGGCGGGGGGGAGCTCCGCGTCCTCATGTGGGACGCGCCGACCTTGCTGCACCCCCACTTCACCGGCGCCCTGCGGGACGTGACCGCGAGCCGGCTCTTCTACGAGCCGCTCGCCGCCGCGGCGCCGGACGGGACGTTCACCCCGTTGCTCGCTTCCGAGCTGCCCTCGCTCGAGAAGGGCACGGTGGCCAAGGACGGCCGCTGGGTCATCTGGAAGCTCAAGCGCGGAGTCACCTGGCACGACGGCACCCCGTTCACCGCGGACGACGTCATCTTCAACTGGCAGTTCGCCACCGACGCCGCGACCGGCTCGGTCAGCCGCGAGGGCTATCTCGAGATCGCCAAGATCGACAAGATCGACTCGCACCAGGTGAAGGTGAACTTCGGCAAGCCCCAGCCGTTCTGGCAGGGGTTCTTCACCGGGGAGGGGCTGCTCCCCCGGCACGTCTTCGAGTCCACCAAGGGCGCGGGCGCGCGCGAGGCCATCGGCATGATCCGGCCCGTGGGCACCGGGCCCTACAAGCTGGTCGAGTTCCGGCCCGGCGACGTGATCCGCGCCGAGATCAACGCCAACTATCACGTTCCGAACCGTCCCTTCTTCGACCGCGTGGAGATCAAGTGCGGCGGCGACGCCGCCGGGGCCGCGCGAGCGGTGATGCAGACGGGCGAGTACGACTTCGCCTACTACATCCTCCTCGAGGAGGAAGTGCTGAAGCGGATCGAGGCGGGCGGCAAGGGCCGCGCGATGACGATCCCATCCGGCGGGGTCAGCCACATTCAGCTCAACCAGACCGATCCGTGGACCGAGGTCGAGGGCGAACGCGCCTCGCTCAAGGCGCCGCATCCCTTCCTGAGTGATCCGGTGATGCGCACCGCGATCGGCCTGCTCGTGGACCGCCAGACCATCCAGGACAACCTGGTGGGGCGCACCGGCCAGATCGCGGTGAACATCCTGAACACCCCCGACCGATTCCGGTCTTCCAACAACACGTGGGAGTTCAGCGTCGACAAGGCGAACATGATCCTCGACCGCGCGGGCTGGACGCGCGGCGCGGACGGTGTGCGCGTGAAGGACGGCAAGAAGCTCCGCCTGGTGTTCCAGGCCACCGCGCACGCTCTCACCCAGAAGGTCCAGGCGGTGGTGAAGCAAGCGGCGGCGCGGGCCGGCGTGGAGGTCGAGATCAAGGCCATCCCGTCCCAGATCTTCTTCTCCAGCGACATGGCGAATCCCGACACCCGCACCCGCTTCCTCGCCGACATGCAGACCTATGCGACGTTCGCGGCCCTCGACCCCCAGGGCTTCATGGGGCAGTTCTGCTCGTGGCTCATCCCCACCAAGGAGAACAAGTGGACGGGGCGGAACGTCGTCCGCTGGCGGAACGCGGAGTACGACACCCTGTGGCGGAAGGCCGAGCACGAGATGGATCCGGTGAAGCGCGCGGCGATGTTCATCCGGATGAACGACCTCGTGATCCAGAGCGGCGTCGTCATCCCGATCACGTGGCGCAACGTGATCCACGCCGCCGCGAACAATCTCATGGGTATCGAGCCGAACTCGTGGGACTCGATCTTCGCCAGCATTCCCTACTGGTACCGCAACCCCGCCTAGCGCCGGTGCGCTAGTGCGCGCCCAGGTGGGGGATCGATACCAACAGGTGCAGTGAGCCGCCCAGCTCGTTGAGGCGGCGCACGTCCCAGCGCACGAAGGCGTCCCGCTCCTCGTCGGTGAGATCGGCGCGTTCGAGCGCCGCCCTCGGCTCGTTCACGAAGCGCGCGCGGAACGCCGCGTCCTTCTTGAGGCGGTACAGCACCACGTTCACGTCGTAGCGGCTCACGCGACCTCCCACTGTAGCGCGGCGAGGTCGATGCGTCCCATCTCGCCGAAGAACCGCACGCGCGCCCGCGCGGGCGACACCGCGCCGACGAGCACGAGCCAGTTCAGCAGCTCGTGCGAGCCCGTCTCGTGAAGCTCCTTCATGGGGAGCTGGCGCAGCGCGTGCTCGTCCCCCGCCTCGAGCGCGGCGATCACACGCCGATCGAATGCCGGATCCGATGTGCCGAGCCGGGCGAGGGAGAGCGCGGGGAAATGGCTGAGGCCGCCGGTGGCGATCATCGCGACGCGCCAGGGGCCGTCGGCGATCACCCGGCCGATGTGGCGGCCCACCTCGATGCAGCGGCGGGCAGAGGGCTGGGGCGCCACGAAGCAGTTCACCCACACCGGCACCAGCGGCGGCACCGGCGCCTCGCCGCAGAGCACGCTCACCGGGCTGAGGAACGCGTGGTCGAGCGGCGCCGACCACGAGGCCGCGAAGTCGATGCCCGCCTCCATCCCTTCCTCGAGCACGCGGTTGGCGAGATCCTCGTGGACCGGATAGCGCTCGGGCAGCCCGTCGAGGGCGCGATCGAACTCGATGGCGTCCTCCTGGACCATGCGCTCCACCCTGCGCCCGATGCGCACGCAGAAGGCGGGGACGGCGTCGAACGAGAACACGTTCAGGTGGTCGTCGGCCACCACGACGAGGGCGTCCGGGCGCGCGGCGAGCATCTCGCGCCCCATGACACCCACGACGTCGATGAGCTCCTCGACCATCGCGCGGCCGTGGGGGCCCACGTTCTTGCCGTAGTAGTCGGGGGCGAGCACATGCGACATGGCCGCCGCGTAGACGATGCGTCCCATGGAGACGGGGTCCTCCTGCCGCCGATCCTAGGGGCGGCTCCGGCGCCGCGCAAGCGGCGCCCGGCTCACCCAGGGATTGTCACGGATCCAGAAGCGCCACGGCCGCGCGGCCCACACGCCCGCGTAGTCGATGCCCACGCGCGGCCCGCGCGCGACCGCGGCGCGCACGAGCGGAGACGGCCCCACTTCCAGCCACACGCGATCGCCGAGGAGATCGGCGCGGTCGAGCGAGCGGTCGATGCCCATGGCTTCGCAAAGCACGCCCGGCCCGCTGGTGAGCCGTGCATCCGGGGCGCCGGGCCGGCGGCGCCGCATGCGAGGCAGCCCCTCGAGGGGCTCCAGCGCGCGGATCAGCACCGCGTGGGGCACCTCCGGGACACCGGTGACCACGTTGAACTGGTGATACATGCCGTAGACGAAGTAAACGTAGGCGGTGCCGCCGACCGCGTACATGGTCGCGGTGCGACGGGTGCGCCGGCCATTCCACGCGTGGCTCGCGCGGTCCTCGGGCCCGCGATACGCCTCGGTCTCCACGATCAGGCCCGAGACGCGGCCCCCGCGCCCGGTGGAGACCACCAGCACGGCGCCGAGGAGGTCGCGCGCCACCGCGAGCACGTCCGGGCGCGTGTAGAACTCGCGGGGCAGCTTGCGCGACGGCACGATGGGGGAGCGGAGGCTACTCCTCGACCAGCGCGACCACGCGGGCGGGGGCCGACTCGGTCTTCCACTTGGCGGGCAGCGCGATCACCTTCACCTTGGATGGGATCTGGTCGAGATTGATCAGGTTCTCGATTTGAAAGACCACGCGCGGCAGGATGATGCGGTGCACGCGCATCCCGCTGCCAAGGATCTCGCCGGCGGTGCCGTAGTCCGTGCCCTTCTCCTCCTGCGCGAAATCGTAGCCGAGCACGGCGGGGCGCTTCGCCACCAGCCACTCCGCGGCGGCGCGGGTGAGGCAGGGCGACTCGTCCCACCAGCGCGGATCGGTGGTGACGTGGCCCTTCGGCCAATCGGTCCGAAGAAAGAGCATGGCGCCAGCCTCGATGCGGATTCCGTGAGCGGCGAGCGCCGCCTCCGCGCGGTCGAGATCCTCGGGGGTGATGCGCGCGTTGGCCATGCCCTTGAACGTGAGGTCCAGCACCACCGCGTCGCCGATCATGTGATCGAGCGGGAGCTGCTCGACGCTCGGCTTGTCGCGAAAGAAGTGATGGGGCGAGTCGATGTGGGTGCCCGCGTGCACGGTCATCTCGACCATGTTCGAGACGAAGCCCTTGTCCTCCCAGCGCACGATGGGGCGGGGCTTGAAGTAGTTCTCCTCCTTGGCGAAGGGCGTCGAGTCGCACTCCTCCACGGTCATGCTGAGGTCGACGAGTCGCATACCAGAACTCCTTCCTCTCGCGGGTCGCCGGAGATGGTGGTGCGCTGCATGAGACGGCGGTACCGCGTGGTGTCGTACGGGGTGGCGCGGTGGAGCACCGCGCGGTTGTCCCAGATCACGAGGTCACCCACGCGCCACTCGTGCCGGTAGCAGCGCTCCGGCCGCGTGACGTGGTCGAGCAGCTCGCGGAGGAGCGCGCGGCCCTCCGCGAGCGGCATGCCCTCGATCCAGGAGGCGTGAGCGCCGATGAGGAGCGCGCGCCGGCCGTGGGCGGGATTCGTGCGCACGAGCCGGTGGCGCACCGGCGGATACGGCGCCCTCTCCTCGGTGGTGAAGAATCCGGGCACGATCTGGTCGCGCGACCACGAGAAGTCGTGCACCACCACCAGGTCCTCGAGACGCCGCCGCGTGGCCTCGGGCAGCGCGGCGTAGCCGGCGCGGGTGCTCGCGAACTCGGTGGCCCCGCCCTCCGGCGGCACGACCCGTCCGGACAGCAGGGAGCACAGGGCGGGCACGCGCTTGAAGGACGAGTCGCTGTGCCAGAGCATGTTCGCCCGCTGATAGATCATCCGCCGGTCGTCCGGCGGGATCACCGCGCCGGTCTTGATGTCGAGATTGGACTGGCGCGCGAACGGTGTGCCCGCGGCAGGGTTGACGGACAGCGTGACCTCGAGCCCGCCGAAGCGCCGGCTGAAGGCGACCTGAGTCTCGTCGTCGAACGGCTGATCGTGGAACACCAGCACCGAGTGCTCCTCGAACGCCGCGCGGATCTCGGCGAACACGGCGTCGGAGATGGGCCGCGTGATATCGACGCCCTCGACGCGGGCGCCGAGGGCTGGCGCGAGACGGGTGACCGAGATGGCGGTCATGGGGATGGCCGCGATACTATACGGGCCCTGCGGGGGAGGCAAGCTGCCGTCCCCTCGATCGGCGCGCGAGCGCGGGAGGCCGTCCATGGGTTACGCGGAAATCCTCTACGAGGTGAAGGACCGGGTCGCGACCGTCACCCTCAACCGTCCCGACAAGCTCAACGCGTGGACGGCGGTGATGGGGCGCGAGGTCCGGGCGGCCATGCACGAGGCGAGCGAGGACGATGGCGTGCGCGTGATCGTGCTCACCGGCGCCGGGCGCGGGTTCTGCGCGGGGGCTGACATGGGCCTGCTCTCCGGGCTCTCCGGCAACGCCGCGGCTGGCGAGGAAGCCGAGGCGGTGCTGCGGCGCGAGCGGGCGCCGGACGGCGCGGAGTCCGGGGCGGCCGCGGAGTTCCGGGGACCCTACGCGTACTTCCCCACCCTCGCCAAGCCCGTGCTGGCCGCGCTCAACGGCGCCACCGCCGGGCTCGGCCTCGTCGTCTCCCTTTACTGCGACCTGCGCTTCGCGAGCGACACCGCGGTGTTCACCACCTCGTTCGCGCGCCGCGGTCTCATCGCCGAGCACGGCGTCTCCTGGATGCTCCCGCGCCTGGTGGGACTCCAGAACGCGCTCGATCTCCTCCTCTCTGCGCGGAAAATCGATGCGCACGAGGCGCTCCGCATGGGCCTGGTGTCCCAGGTGCTGCCCGCGGCCACCCTCACCTCCGGCGTGCTGGGCTACGCGCGCGAGCTCGCGGACTTCGTCTCGCCGCGCTCGATGGCCGTCATCAAGCGCCAGCTCTGGCAGGCCCAGTTCCAGGGGCTCGCCGACGCCACCGCGGTGGCCGACGACGAGATGCGAAAGAGCTTCGGCGCCGAGGACTTCAAGGAAGGGGTCGCGCACTTCCTCGAGAAGCGGGCCCCGCGCTTCACCGGCCGCTAACGCCGTTCACCCCGTCATGCGATCGGAACAGGAGTGAGCCCATGATCACCCGGATCCTCGCCCTCGCCGCCGCCGTCGTCCTCCTCGGGAGCGCTCCCGCCGGCGCCTTCGACGGCGAAAAGCCGCTCTACGAGGCGGCCAAGAAGGAGAAGGAGATCACCTGGTACACCGCCCACTACAACTCCGAGACGGCGGCCGCCATCTGCCAGGGCTTCGAGAAGAAGTACCCCGGGGTGAAGTGCAACTACGTGCGCACTACCGCGCAGGTCGCGTATCAGCGCCTCGCCCAGGACCAGAAGGCGGGCATCGCCCAGGCCTCGGTGATCAGCTCCACCGACCAGGGCCACTACACCAAGATGAAGCAGGACGGCTGGCTCCTGCCCTACAAGCCGAAGAATCTCTCCGAGCTGGTGGACGCCTTCAAGCCCTTCAACGATCCCGACGATCAGTTCGTCGCCACCGCGGCTGGCCTCGTGCTCATCACCTACAACACGAGCGTGGTCGCCCCCTCGGAGGCCCCGAAGAGGTGGACCGACCTCACCGACCCCAAGTGGAAGAACAAGGTCTCCATCGGACACCCCGGCTTCAGCGGTTACGTGGGGACCTGGGTGGTGCAGATGAAGAAACTCTACGGGTGGGATTACTTCAAGAAGCTCGAGCAGAACAAGCCGCGCATCGGCCGCTCCATCAATGACACCGTGACGATGCTGAACGCCAAGGAGAGCCTGGTGGCCGCCGGCCCCTCCGCGACCACCCTCGAGAGCAAGGCCAAGGGCAACCCGCTCGCCGTCGTGTACCCGGAGGACGGCGCGGTGCTCATGGTGTCGGCCTCCGGCATCGTGAAGAACGCGCCCGCCCCCAATGCGGCCAAGCTCTTCATGGAGTACCTCCTGAGCCGCGAGGGCAACGAGGTGGTGGTCTCCCAGTACCAGGATCCGGTGAACAAGCACGTCAAGCCGATGGCGGGAGGTAAGTCCATCGCGGACGTCAGGACCATCCGCCCGAGCCTGACCGAGATCGAGAAGGGCATCCCGGAAGTGAAGGAGCTGTTCCGCGAGACGTTCGGAATCTGAGCGCGTCGGCGGGACGCAGCCGAGGGCGAGCGGAGTGACCATGGTGACGGAGGCGGCCAGGCCGGAGCGGCATCTCGACCGCAGCGCGATCGTCTGGGCGCTCTTCGTCATCGTGCTGCTGGTCCTCGTGGTGAATCCGCTCGCCCGGCTCCTCTGGACGAGCTTCCAGCACCCCGACACCGGGGGGTTCACCCTCGAGAACTACGCGGCCGCCTACGGGCGATGGCGCTACGTCGAGGCGCTCCTCAACTCGCTGGTGGTGGGGTTCGCCGCCGCGCTCCTGTGCGTGGTGTTCGGTGTCCCGATGGCGTGGGCGGTGTCGCGGACGGACATGCCGGCCAAGGGCCTGGTGTGGGCGGCGGTGCTCGGCACGTTCATCATGCCCAACTACCTGGGCGCGGTGGCCTGGATCCTCCTCGCCGGCCCGAACGCGGGCTGGCTCAATCGCGCGTTCACCGCGCTCACCGGCGCCACCGCCGGCCCGTTCAACGTGTACAGCATGCCGGGACTGGTCCTCGTGATCGCCTGTTACTCGTTCCCCTACATGTTCGTGTTCACCCGGGGCGCGCTCGACCTCGTGTCGTCCGAGATGGAGGACGCGGCGAGCACCCTCGGCGCGGGCATCGCGCGCACCACCCTCCGGATCACCCTGCCCCTCGTCCTGCCCGCCATCCTGGGCGCGTTCATCGTGGTGTTCCTGGAGGCGATCGCGCTCTTCGGCACTCCCGCCCTCATCGCGCTCCCCGCGCGCTTCCAGGTCATGACCACCACCCTCTGGCAGATGTTCGAGTTCCCGCCGCGTCTCCAGGTGGCCGCCGCGTACTCCATGCCGCTGCTCCTCATCACGGTGTTCCTGTTCTGGCTCCAGTACCGCATCATCGCGCGCAAGGGCTACGTGGCGCTCACCGGCAAGGGCGGCGAGCGCCGCCCCGTCCAGCTCGGCATCTGGCGCTGGGTCGCGCTGGGCTATTGCCTGTTCGTGACGTCGTTGTCGTTCTTCCTCCCGCTCCTCGTGGTGCTCCAGGCGGCGTTCGCGAAGGCGTGGGGGCGCGGCTTCGCGCTCGACAACGTGACGCTGCGGAACGTGCGCTTCGTGCTGTTCGACCAGCCGTCGACCCGCCGCGCGACGCTCAACACGTTCCTCTACGCGGGGGCGGCATCCCTGATCGCCTTGGCATTGGCCCTGGCCATCGCGTACATCGTGGCGCGCCGGCTCGTCCCGATGGGCCGCGTCCTCACCTACGTGGCGATGGCGCCGTTCGTCATTCCCGGCATCGTGCTCGCCATCGGCTTCTATGCCGCCTACACCACGCGGCCGCTCGTGCTGTACGGGACGGCGTGGATCCTCATCCTCGCCTTCGCCACCCGCTTCTTGCCCATTGCCTACACGAACAGCGACGCGGCCATCCGCGCGATCAACCCCGAGCTCGAGGACGCCGCGCGCATCCTCGGCGGGAGCAGGCTCCTGTCTCTGCGCAAAGTCGTGGGGCCGCTGCTCAAGCGCGGGCTCGCGGGGGCCTTCATCCTCGTCTTCATCCCGGCCACGCGCGAGCTGTCCTCGGCGATCTTCCTCTACACCACCGGGACCCAGGTGCTCTCCGTGCTCCTCTTCGACAAGAGCGACGAGGGGAACTTCGAGCTCCTGTCCGCGATGGGCCTCATCCTCGTGGTGGTGACGGTGGCGCTGATCCTGGTGGGCTTCCGCCTGGTCGGCCGCGACTTCCTCCTGCGCCGGACCGCCACGTGAGCAAGCTCGCCCTGCGCGGCGTCACCCGGCGCTTCGGCGCCTTCACCGCGGTCGATGCGTTCACCATGGACCTCGCCGAAGGGGAGTTCGTCTCGCTCCTCGGGCCGTCCGGCTGCGGCAAGACCACGACCCTTCGGATGATCGCCGGGTTCCTTGCGCCCAGCGCGGGCACCATCGAGATGGACGGCCGGGTGATCTCCTCGCCCGCCTCCTCGCTCCCGCCCGAGCGGCGCGGCATGTCGATGATCTTCCAGAGCTACGCGATCTGGCCGAACATGACGGTGGGGGAGAACGTGGCCTTCGGCCTCACCGTGCGCAAGCGCCCGCGGACGGAGATCCGCGAGCGCGTGGACCGGATCCTGGACGTCGTCCGCATGAAGCACCTCGCCGACCGCTACCCGCAGGAGCTGTCCGGCGGCCAGCAGCAGCGGGTGGCGCTGGCCCGCGCCATCGTGGTGCAGCCGGCGGTGCTCCTCCTCGACGAGCCCCTCTCCAACCTCGACGCCAACCTTCGTGAGGAGATGCGCTACGAGATCCGCCGGCTCCACGACGAGTTCCGCATCACCACCGTCTACGTCACCCACGACCAGGCCGAGGCCATGGTGACCTCGGACCGCATCGCGGTGATGAACCAGGGCCGGGTGGAGCAGGTGGACGCCCCCCGCGCGCTCTACGCGAGCCCACGGACGCGCTTCGTCGCCGGCTTCATCGGGCGCACCAACTTCCTGGAGGGCGAGGCGCGCGGCGCCGACGTCTGCTTCGACGGCTTCGCCATTCCCGCCGCGCGCTTCCGCGAGCCGCTGCCCGCGCGCGGCGGCGTCTCCTTCAGCCTGCGCCCGCAGAGCATACAGCTGCACGGGCGCGCGCCCGCCGAGGTCGACGGGGCCGCCGTCATCGCCGGCCGCGTGATCCAGCGCGCCTACCTGGGCGAGCACTGGGACTATGCGGTGCGCCCCGAGGGCAGCGCGCTCGTGCTCCGCGTGAGCGCCCGGCCCCACGAGGTCTTCGAGGCGGACGCGCGGGTGTGGCTCGAGCTGGACCCGCGCCAGATGGCGCCCATCGAGTAGCGGAGCGCCCTCGCCATGGAGCTCACCCCGCGACGCTTCGCCGACGCGGTGGTGGTGCGCCCGACCGGGCGCATCGACCACGCGGCCGCGCCCGCCTTCCGCGCCGGGCTCGCCCCGCATCTCGAGCGCTGCGCCGCCGGGCGGGACGGGGTGGTGCTCGACTTCTCCGGGGTCGACTACATCTCGAGCGACGGCCTGCGCGTCCTCGTCCTCGCCGCCAAGCAGGCCCGAGCCCAGGGCGGCACGCTCGTCATCACCGAGCTCGCCGCCCGCGTCCGGGAGATCTTCGAGATCACCCGCTTCGAGCAGGTCGTCGAGATCGTGCCCACCGTGCGCGAGGCGCTGGCCCGGGTGTCGCCCGCCGCCGCCGCGGCATTCGCGGGGGAGGCCGGGCTCCGCGTCCACTTCTGGGGCACGCGCGGCTCCATCCCGGTGGGGATGTCCGGCGCGACGGTGCGGGACAAGATCGTCGCCGCCTTGGTGGCGGCGGCGGGACGCGGCATCGACACCCTCGACGCGGCCCGCGCCTTCGTGGAGCGCGAGCTCGACTTCTCGGTGGCCCAGACCTTCGGCGGCGACTCCGCGTGCGTCGAGCTCCTGACCGGGGGGCCCGAGCTGGTGCTCTGCGACCTGGGCTCGGGGGCTCGGGTGTTCGCCAATCACCTGCTCGCCACGCGCGGCGGCACCGGCCACACCGTGAATGTGTTCATGTCGCATCTGCACTGGGACCACATCATGGGGTTCCCGTTCTTCATGCCCGCCTATCTTCCCGGCAACCGGATCCGCATCTACGGCTGCCACGCTGCCCTCGAGGAGGCGTTCCGGCGCCAGCACGCGGCCCCGTCCTTCCCGGTGGACTTCGGGCGGCTCGGCGCCGACATCGAGTTCATCACGCTCGAGCCCGGACGGGACTACGAGATCGCGGGGCTCCGGGTGCGGGGGAAGCGGCAGCTCCACGGCGGGGATTCCTACGGCTACCGCTTCGAGATGGGGGGCAAGGTGGTGATCTACTCCACCGACTCCGAGCACAAGCGCGACGACCCCGCCGAGACGGACGCCTTCGTGGAGTTCTTCCGCGACGCCGACCTCGTGATCTTCGACGCGATGTACTCGCTCGCCGAGGCCATCTCGGTGAAGGAGGACTGGGGCCACTCGAGCAACATCGTGGGCGTCGAGCTCTGCCAGCTCGCCCGCGTCAAGCATCTCTGCCTGTTTCACCACGAGCCCATCAACGACGACGCCACCATCGCGCGCATCCTCCGCGAGACGCGCCGGCTGGAGGAGATCACCCGGCGGGGCCGCGGGCTCGAGGTTTCCGCCGCCTACGACGGGCTCGAGATCGCGGTCTAGGCCGCGCCCGCCGGCCCCGGACTTGACCGCGGAGCGCGCGACGGACTACCCTCGTTTTGCCCCTCACCCTTCCCTCTTCCGGAGGGGAGAGGATACTTCGATTCCGAAGGAGCCCGAGCGTGAGCCAGACCGACCGCATCACCGGCGTCCTTTCCCCCGTCGTCACCCCCTTCACCGCGGACCTCGCCCCCGACGCCGAGCGCTTCGTGCGCCAGTGCCGCTGGCTCCTGTCGCAAAACGTGGGGCTCGCGGTGTTCGGCACAAACTCCGAGGCGAACTCGCTCTCGGTGGAGGAGAAGATCGAGCTACTGGACCGCCTGCTCGCCGCCGGCCTCGATCCCGCGCGCATGATGCCGGGCACCGGCCACTGCGCGCTGTCGGACTCGGTGCGGATGACCGCTCACGCGGCGAAGGCGGGCTGCGGCGGCGTGTTGATGCTGCCTCCCTTCTACTACAAGGGCGTGAGCGACGAGGGGCTCTTCCGCAGCTTCGCCGAGGTGATCGAGCGGGTGGGCGACGCGCGGCTGCGCGTCTACGTCTATCACATCCCGCCGGTGTCGCAGGTCCCCATCACCTTGAACCTGATCGCGCGCCTGCTCAAGGCGTATCCACAGGCGGTGGCCGGCGTGAAGGACTCCTCGGGCGACTGGGCCAATACCAAGGCGATGCTCGACGCGTTCGCCACGTCGGGGTTCGACGTCTTCGCGGGCAGCGAGACGTTCCTGCTCGCCAACATGCGCGGGGGCGGCAAGGGCTGCATCAGCGCCACCGCCAACGTGAATCCCGGCCCCATCGCCCGTCTGCACGCGACGTGGCAGGGAGCCGATGCCGATGCGCAGCAAGCGCGCCTCGACGAGATCCGCGGCACCTTCCAGAAGTTCCCCATGATCCCCGCGCTGAAGGCGGCCATCGCCCACTACGGGAGCGATCCTGCGTGGGCCACCGTGCGGCCGCCGCTGGTGAATCTCGCCGCGGAGCCCGCCGCCGCGCTGGTGGCCGAGCTGGATCGCCGCGGCTTCAGCATGCCCGGCCTGCGCGGCTGATCGCGCCGACACGCGGCGCATGACGAGTCTCGACCTCTTCCGCCTGGACGGCCGGGCCGCGGTGGTGGTGGGCGGCGCGGGTGGCCTGGGCGCGGCGATGGCGCGCGGCCTCGCCGAGGCGGGCGCGGCGGTTGCGGTCGCCGACGCCAACGCGGGCGAGGCCAAGCTGGTCGCCGACGCCCTCACCGCCGACGGCCTCCGCGCCCTCGCCCTCGCCGTCGACGTGACCGACCCCGAGAGCGTGGAGCAGATGGCGCGGGACGCCGAGGCGCGCCTGGGGCCGGCCGACGTCCTGATCAACAGCGCGGGAATCACCCACCGCGCCCCCGCGGCGGATTTCCCCGCCGCCGAGTGGCATCGCGTGCTCGCGGTGAACCTCACCGGCGTGTTCCTCGCCTGCCAGGCGATCGGGCGCGGAATGCTCGCCCGCCGGCGCGGCCGCATCGTCAACATCGCCTCGATCGCCGGCGAGATCGGGCTGCCGGGCACCGCCGCGTACTCGGCGAGCAAGGGCGGTGTCGTGATGCTGACCCGCGCCCTCGCGGTGGAGTGGGCGGCGTTCGACGTGCGGGTGAACGCCATCGCCCCCTCGTGGTTCAGCACCAACATCGGCGACCTCATCCACCGCGAGCCGGGCTACGAGGAGCGCGCGATGCGCCGGGTGCCGGTCGGGCGCATGGGGCGCCCCGACGAGCTGGTGGGTGCAGCCCTCTACCTCGCCTCCGACGCGTCCGCGATGGTCACCGGCCACGTCCTCGCGGTGGACGGCGGCACGCTCGCATCGTAGCCGCGCCGCATGGCGCGACCTCTCGAAGGGCTCACCGCGCTCGACCTCGCCACCTTCGTGGCCGCGCCGTTCTGCTGCACGCTCCTGGGCGAGTTCGGCGCGGAAGTGATCAAGGTGGAGCAGCCGGGCGTGGGCGACGACCTCCGCCGCCTCGGGCGCGCCTCCGCCGACGGACCGTCCTACATGTGGCTGGTGGAAGCCCGGAACAAGAAGTCCATCACCTGCAATCTCCGCCACCCCGAGGGCCAAGCCCTGATCAAGCGGCTCGCGGTGTCCACCGACGTGGTGGCGGAGAACTTCCGGCCTGGCACCCTCGAGCGCTGGGGCCTCGGGTGGGACGGGCTGCACGCCGTGAATCGCGGGCTCGTGCTCGTGCGTATCTCCGCCTTCGGCCAGACCGGGCCCGAGCGCGCCCGGCCAGGCTTCGGCCGCATCGCCGCCGCGGTCAGCGGCGCCAGCTATGTCACCGGGCATCCCGACCGGCCGCCGGTTCCCCCGGGCACGCCGACCATCCCTGACTATCTTGCCGGCGTCATGGGCGCCTTCGGGGCCCTGGCTGCCATCCATCACCGTACGCGGAGCGGCGAAGGCCAGGTGGTGGACGTGGCGCTCTACGAGCCGCTGCTGCGCATGCTCGACGAGGTGCTGCCGGCGTTTGCCGCCGAGGGACACGTGCGCGAGCGCATCGGCTCGGGCACGGAGTACGTGGTGCCCCACAACCATTATCAGGCGCGCGACGGCCGCTGGATCGCCATCGCCTGCACCAACGACCGGATGTTCGCGCGCCTGGCCGGGGCCATGGGCGATCCCGCGCTGCTCGCGGACTTCGCCTCGGTGAAGACGCGCATCGCGCGGCGCGCGGAGGTGGACAGCCGCGTGCAGGCCTGGGTGGGGGCGCGCCCGGCCGACGAGGCGCTGGCGATGCTCGAGCGGGCCGAGGTGCCGTCCTCGCCGGTGAACAGCGTGCGCGACCTCTTCGCGGACCCGCAAGTCGCCGCGCGCGACAATATCCTGAACGCCACCACCGCGCTCGGCACCCTCGTGCGCATGGCGGGCATCGTGCCGAAGCTCTCGGAAACTCCGGGCCGCGTCGACACGCTCGGGCCGCAAGAGCCCGGCGCCCACAACGAGGAGATCTACGGTGGCCGGCTGGGCCTCGGGCGCGAGGCGCTCGCCGATCTCCGCGCGCACGGGGTGATCTGACGCCCAGCCGCGGCCTTGACGCCCCGCACCCCGAGGCATAGCGTTCCTTCCTGGAGGACTCCGATCCCATGCTCGACTTCGCGATCACGAACGCCCGCATCATCGATGGTCTCGGTGCCGCCGCGCGCGACGGCAGCCTCGGCGTCAAGGACGGCCGCATCGCCGCGCTCGGCGACCGCCGGGGCGCCGACCTCGGCGCGTCGCGCGAGACGGTGGATGCGGGCGGGCGGGTGCTCGCCCCCGGCATCGTCGACATTCACACGCACTACGACGCCCAGCTCACCTGGGATCCCTTCGCCACGCCGTCCGCCGCCCTGGGCGTCACCACCGTGGTGATCGGCAACTGCGGCTTCACCATCGCGCCGTGCCGGCCCGAGCACCGCGACCTGGTGGTGCGGAACCTCACGCACGTGGAGGGGATGTCACTGGAGGCCCTGCGCGCGGGCATCAACTGGGATTTTGAAACGTACCCCGATTACCTCGGGTCGCTCGAGCGGCGAGGCAGCGTGCTCAACGTCGCCTCGTTCGTGGGGCATTCTTCGGTGCGCACGTGGGTGCTCGGCGAGGAGGCGAGCCGCCGCGCCGCCACCGCCGCCGAGGTCACGGAGATGCGGCGGCTGGTGCTGGAAGCGGTGCGCGCGGGCGCCATCGGTTTCGCCACCTCCACCCTCGAGCAGCACAACGGCGAGCACGGCATCCCCATGCCCTCGCGCCTGGCCGACGAGGCGGAGATGCTCGCCCTCACCGGCGCGCTCGGCGAGGCCGGCCGCGGCGTCTTCATGCTCACCAAGGGCATGACCTCCACCATCCCCTGGCTGGAGAAGATCGCGGCGGCCAACCGCCGCCCGGTGATGATCGCGGCGATGTTCGTGGACCCCGGCGATCCCACCCGCGTGTTCCGCGAGCTCCAGGAGATCGGCGAGGCGCGGGCGCGCGGGCGCGAGCTGTGGGCGCAGGTGGGCTGCTTCCCGCTCGGCATGGAGTTCACGTTGCGCCATCCCTATCCGCTGGAGGCGTTCCTCGCGTGGCGACCCGCCATCGTGGCCGACACCGAGGCGCGCTATCGCGCGGCTCTCGCCGATCCGTCCTTCCGCGCCGGGCTCAAGCAGGAGATCGGCCAGCCCGGCGTGCCCAACCGCTTCAGCGACAAGAACTGGGATCACCTGACCATCATGGAGGTGCGGCGGCCCGAGCATCGCGGCCTGGTGGGCCGGACCATCGGCGCCCTCGCGCGCGAGCGCGGTGAGCATCCCTGGGACACCTTCCTCGACTTCGGTCTCGACGGGGAGCTGGACGCCATGCTCGAGTGCCGGCTCTTCAACATCGACGAGGACGACGTGAAGAAGCTGCTGCGCCACGAGCACGCCGCGGTGGCGCTGTCCGACGCCGGGGCGCATCTGTCCTTCCTCTGCGACGCCGGCTTCGGCCTCCACCTCTTCGGCCACTGGGCGCGCGAGCGCGGAGACCTGACGCTGGAGGAGGCGGTGCGCGCGGTGACGAGCCGCGTCGCCGACGCCTATCGCATCCCCGGGCGCGGACGCCTCGTCCCCGGCGCGTGGGCCGACCTCCTGCTCTTCGACCCGAAGACGGTCGGCCGCGGGGAAAAGCGGCGCGTCCACGATCTGCCCACCGGCGCCAGCCGGCTCGACACGCCCGCGGTGGGACTCCACGGCGTGTGGGTGAACGGCGTGCGCACGGTGGACGACGGCGGCGCGATCATCCCGCAGTGCGGCCGACCGGGCCGGCTGCTGCGCGAGTTCACCGCCTGACCGGCCCGCCTCCGCCGGGCGCCGCGCCCGCGGCCGGCCCGCCGCGGGCGATGCCGCCGCGGCGCACCCTTGCGCGCGCGATCCCGCCCATCGTGGTGGGCTTCGCCATCGCGCTGGTCCCGACCCCGGAGGGGCTCAGTAACGCCGCATGGTCGTACTTCGCGCTGTTCGTCACGGTGATGCTCGCGATCATCACCGAGCCGGTGCCCGCCCCGGTGGTCGGGCTCGCCGGCGTGGTGGGCGCGGCCATGCTCGGTCTCGTGCAGCCCACGCCGGCCTTGTCCATCAACTGGGCGCTCGGCGGCTTCTCCAACCCGCTTGCGTGGCTCATCTTCTCCACCGTCGTGCTGGCGTCGGGCTACGAGAAGACCGCGCTCGGCCGGCGCATCGCGCTGCGCCTGATCCGGCGCCTGGGCCGCCGCACGCTCGGCATCGGCTACGCGATCGCCCTCACCGATCTCGCGCTGGCTCCGTTCACACCGTCCAACACCGCGCGCAGCGCCGGCACCATCTACCCTGTGATCCGCAACATCCCGGGGCTCTTCGACCCGAGCCCGGAGACGCAGCCACGGCGCATCGGCGCCTATCTCATGTACACCGCGCTCGCCGCGACCTGCGTCACCAGCAGCATGTTCCCCACCGCGATCGCCGGCAATCTGCTCGCGGTGGCGATCGTGGCGGATACGCTCCACGTCGACATCGGCTGGCGGGAATGGGTGATCGGCTTCGCGCCCGTCGGTCTGGTGCTCCTGCTGCTCACCCCGCTGGCGATCTACCGCCTCTATCCGCCCACCCTCACCCACGCGCCCGACGCGCCCGAGTGGGCGGCGGAGGAGCTGCGCAAGATGGGACCCATGAGCCTGGTCGAGCGCAGCATGCTCGGCGGCATCCTCGTCGTGATCGCGCTCTGGGTGTTCGGCGGCCGCTTCACCGATCCAACCGGAGCGGCCATCCTCGGCGTGGTCCTCCTCGTCGTCCGCGGCGTCGTGACCTGGGAGGACATCACGAAAAACAGCCAGGCGTGGAGCATCTTCGTGTGGTTCGCGACGCTCGTCACCCTCGCTGGCGGCCTCGCCGAGGTCGGCGTGGTGCGCTGGGTGGCCGACCAGATCCAGACCCCAGTCGCCCGCTTCGCGTTTCCCTGGGCCATCGTGCTGCTGATCGTCGCGTTTTTCTACCTCCACTACTTCTTCGCGACGGTGTCCGGGCACGCGGCGGCACTGCTGCCGATCTTCCTCTACATCGCGACGGGGCCGCTCGGCATCAGTCCCCGCGCGGCCGGGCTCGGGCTCGGCTTCACGCTCGGCATCATGGGCATCCTCACGCCCTACGCGACCGGCCCCGCGCCCGTCTACTACTCCTGCGGCTACATCCGGAAGCGCGAGTTCTGGTGGTTCGGCCTCGTGATGGGAACCCTCTTCCTCGCCGGGTATCTGATCGTCGGCCTCCCCTGGCTCATGTCGCGCACCTAGCTGCCCTCTCCCCCGATGGGGAGAGGGCAGGGTGAAGGGCCGCGCTATCCACCGTAGAAGGTCTTCTCCCCGAGATCCTTCAGCCACAGTACGGCGTCGTCGGGGCGGCCGGCGGGCGCGCTCGTGAGCCCGGCGTCCACGACCTCGCCCACGAACACGGAGTGATCGCCCTTCTCCACCGTGGCGATCAGGCGGCATTCGACGTAGGCGGGGAGATTGGTGAGGATCGGCGCGCCGGTGCTCCCCGCGCGATAGGGCTCGCCGGAGATGGTCCCCCCCTGCTTCTCCGCCGTCTTGAAGAACGTGAACGCGATGGCCTGCTGGCCCTTGCCCAGCATGTTGAGCGCGAACGCGCCCGACTCCTTGATCACCGCGTGCGCGCCCGAGTCGGCCTTCACGCCCACCGCAATCAGCGGCGGCGCGAACGAGGCCTGCGTCACCCAGTTCACGGTGGCGGCGGCCACGGCGGAGCTGCTCTCGCCGGTGAGCACATAGAGTCCGTAGGGAATCATCCGCAGCACGGTCTTCTTGGTATTGGGATCCATTGGCGTCCTCCTCGCCCTCACTCTAGCACCGGGCTGCCGCGACCAGCGGCGCCGCGTGCCTGCGCGCGCCGATGCGTTACCATGCTTCAGGTGACCACTGCCGACGACGCGCCCGCGCGGCCCACCCGCCTCGGCCGCGTCGCCATCCTCCTCACCGCGGTAGTCGGGCTCGGCGCCCTCTCCATCGACATGTTCCTGCCGTCGCTGCCCGACCTGGCGCGGGCCTACGGTACCGACGCCGCCACCGCGCAGCTCACGGTGACATTGTTCCTCGCGGGGCTCGCCCCGGCACAGCTCGCCTGGGGACCGCTCTCCGATCGCTTCGGCCGCCGCCGCACGCTGATCGCCGGCCTCGGCCTCTACGCGGCGGCGGGACTCGTGTGCGCGTTCGCGCCCAGCATCCGCACCCTGGTGGCCGCCCGGGTGCTGCAGGCCTTCGGCGCGGGCAGCGGGCAAGTCATCTCGCGCGCGATCGTGCGCGACGTCTATCCACGAGATCGGGCGGCGCGCGTGCTCGCGCTCATGGGCACCGCGCAGGCGCTGAACCCCATCCTGGCCCCCATCATAGGCGGGTTCCTTCACGCGCTGTTCGGCTGGCGCTCCGTCTTCTTCGTCCTCGCCGGCTTCGGCGCGCTGTTCCTGGTCGCCACCACCGTCGTCGTGACGGAGACCAACCTCCGGCCGGACGCCACCGCGCTTCGGCCCACACGCCTCGCGGAGAACCTCGGCACCGTGCTTCGCGACCCGACGTACCTGGGCTACGTGCTGGTGGTCACGTTCATGTTCTGCGGCCAGTTCGCGTTCATCTCGGGCTCGTCGTTCGTGCTGATCCAGGGCCTCGGCGTCGCTCCCGCGGTCTACGGCTTCTGCTTCGCCGCCGTCGCCGTCGGCATCATGAGCGGCAGCTTCGTCACGTCACGGCTGGCCGGCCGCGTTCCCGGCGACCGCCTCATCCTGATCGGCACGGGACTCGGGGCCACCGCCGGGCTCGTGATGGCCGCGTTGGCGTGGTCCGGCCTCCGCGGCGTGGCCGTGGTCATCGCGCCCATGTTCTTCTTCTCGCTGGGACTCGGGCTCGCCAACCCCAACGCGGTGGCGGGGGCGGTCGGGCCGTACCCGCACATGGCGGGGCTCGCCGCCGCGGGCCTCGGCGTGATCCAGATGACCGGCTCTGCCGCCTACGGCATCGCCGTCGGTCGTCTGGCCGACGGCACCGCCGCCCCCATGGCCACCGCGATCGCCACGGCGGGGCTCGCCGCCTTTCTCGGATTCAGCTTTCTGCGTCAGCGCCGCCAGACCTCGCCCTGATCTTCGCTTCTGAAGCCCTTCTCTCCTTTGCCTGGTTCTTGCAATCTGCTTCCTGGAGGAGGAGAGATCATGCGAATCGTTTTTGGGTGGCTGCTACTGCTCGCGCTGGCGGGCTGCGCCGGTCCCTCGACCAGGCCCTTCGATGCTCCCACGAAAGCAGACTGCGAGAGCTCCGGCCGGGTCTGGCACGCCGACCGGAGTCACTGCGGCGGGGACGACTAGCGCCGGCTATTTCCTCAGCGAACGGAGATAGTGGACGACCGCCCACCGATCGTTCTCAGGAAGGTGTCGCCAGGGCGGCATCGCACCGCGCCCGCTGCTGATCTTCCAGAAGAGCTCCCCGTCCGTCTCGTCCTGGACCTTCTTCGCGGTCCAGTCCGCCGGCTTGGGCGTGAGCGCCGCGGCCGCCGCTCCGCTCCCCCTTCCGTCGGCTCCGTGACAGGTGACGCAATTCGCCGAGGCGACCCGCTTGCCCTGCTGGATCGACCTGGCGCTGACGGGTAACGGGTTCTTCCTTCCCTTCTCGGCCTCCGGCGCCGTCCACGCGCCCTGGGCCGAGGCTACGGCCGCCACCCCCATCACGGCGACGGCCGCCCCGGCCGCGACGAGTCCATGCATCCATCGACTCGTCGCGGCGCCCATCAGTGACCTCCCGTCCCGCCCGCACCGGGTGTCAGCACCCGGAACACCTCGGGCTGCTCGGCGCCGGCCACCTGCAGCACGCCGAGGGCGCCCTTCTCCATGGCGCGGACGATGCTGTGGTCCACCATCAAGAACCGGCCGGGCATCTGCACCGTCATCTCCACGATGGCCGCGCCGCCCGCCGGGACCAGCGTGGTCTGCACGTTCCGCGCCGGTGTGCCGCCCATCGCCGCCTCCGTGTACACGGTGTCGAAGATCTCGCCGATCACATGGAAGGACGAGATCAGGTTCGGTCCGCCGTTGCCGACGAAGAGCCGCACCGTCTCGCCCACCTTGGCCTTGAGGGCGCCGTCATCCATGAGCGCGCCCATCCGGCCGTTGAACACCACGTACTCCGGCCGCTCGCTCGTGAGCTTCGCCGGATCGAGCGCCTGCAGGCCCGGCGCCAGCGTCTTGCCGCGCGTGTAGAACTCGCCCTGCATCACGTAGAACTCCCGGTCGACCCGGCTGAGGCCCTTCTCGGGCTCCACGAGGATCAGCCCGTACATGCCGTTCGCGATGTGCGCGGGCACGCTGGGCGTCGCGCAGTGATACACGAAGAGGCCGGGGTTCATCGCCTTCCACTCGAACGCGCCGGACTGCCCGGGGCCGAGCTGCGTGACGGCCGCGCCGCCACCGGGGCCGGTGACCGCGTGCAGGTCGATCGAGTGCGGGTTCCGGCTCTCGTGATGATTGCTCAGCCGGAGCTCGACGAGATCACCGACCCGCACCCGCACGAACGGGCCGGGCACGGTGCCTCCGAACGTCCAGAACGTGTACTCGACTCCGTCCGCGAGCGTGCCCTTCAGCTCGCGGGTCTCCAGCGCCACGATCACCCGCGCGTTGCCGGCCCGATCGATCGGCGGCGGCACCAGGGGTGGCGACACCAGCACCGCGGTCACCTCCGGCAGCGACCCCGACGTCGCCGCCTTCTGCTCGCCGCGCTCCTCCCCCAGCCGGACGCCGGCCCCCACCGCGGCCATCGCCGCCACCGTCAGTGCCACGATCACCCACGCTCGCCTCATCGCGCGCCTCCTTGTGCGCTACGTTGCTGACCTCAGCGTAGGGCGAGCGCACGGGAGGCGTTATGACGGCGGTCATACGCAAGAGGTCTTCGTCTTCGAGGACTTAGCGGCCGGCCGCGGGCGGCATGCGGACCCGCGACCACATGTTCGCCACGAACAGGAGGGCGCCGGTCACCTGTCCGAGTCCGCCCGCGGCGATGAGCCAGCCGAGCGGATGGACGCCCGTATAGGCGAGGGCGAGCTCGCCGACCGCGCGAAGAGCCGTGCTGAGCGCCATGAGCCAGTAGACGGCCACCGCGAGCTCGGGCCGATAGCGCGTGTCTTCTCGCGCGGGGCGCGGAAACATCCAGGTGGCGACACCCATCACGATCATCAGCATGAAGCCCACCAGCAAGAGGTGCACGTGGGCGGTGACGAGGAGGCGCGGGGGATAGGCCCCGACCCCGAACTGCGCCACGATCAGATACGCGCCCAACATCAGCCCGACGACGAGGAAGGCGAAGCTGGTCTTGATGTAGCGGCGGACGAGCGGGGTCACGCCTCCACCACGACGCGCGAGCGTCCGTCCACGTGGCGCAGGCTCACACACCGCTCACCCTCGAAGCTCAGGCGCAGCTCCCCGCCGCCGGGCACGTCCGCGATGGCGAGGCTCAGCAGGCGACGGCCCACGAGTCCGTGCGCGGCGCCGAGATCCGTCACGGTGTAATGGTGCCGGTCCCCGTCAGGGCTGTCGAGCGCGTCCACCGCGTGCCAGAACACCACGCCGGCCTCGATGAAGATCCGGTGCCAGGCTCCCCGGCTCATGCGGAGGAACAGCACGTTGGCGTCGTTCACGAGCTGACCCCGGTAGTAGTGCGCCTGGAGCATGAGCGCCTCGCAGATTTCGCCCGCGACGCGGGGAAGGGCCTCCTGACAGACGAGCCGGGATGACGCGCCCGGCTCCATCACTGCGCGCGGGCGACGATGAAGAGGCGGCGGAAGGGGAACAGGGTGCGCCCGTCCGCATGGCGCGGGTACGCGCGCGCGGTCAGCGCGGCGTAGGCGGACTCGAAGCCCGAACGCTCGGGCTCCTGGAGCGCGTCGAGCAGCGGCTTGAGCCACGTGCCCTTCGTCCACTCCTTGACCGGATTCTCGCCCTCGAGCACCTGGAGATACTCCGTCTCCCACACGTCCAGCGCGGCCGCCCGCGGAGCCAGAATGTCGTAGTAGAGGGCGGGATCGCCCACCGGCGTGGGCCGCAGCAGGGGCTCGAGCCGCGCCCGCCAGGGTCCGCCGCGCGCGGCGTCGCCGATCAGCGTGTGCGACGGCGCGTTGAAGTTCCGCGGCATCTGCACGGCGAGGACGCCGCCCGGGTTCAGGCTCCCGAGCAGCGCGGGAAACAACGCCGTGTGCCCCTCGACCCAGTGCAGCGTGGCGTTCGAGTAGATGAGATCGGCGGGCCGCGATGGGCGCCAGGTCGCGAGATCGGCCCGCTCCCACGTGATCTCCGGCGCGGTGGCGGCGGCCTTCGCGAGCATCTCCGCCGAGGAGTCCACGCCGGTCACGCGCGCCTCCGGCCACCGGGCCTTGATGAGCCGCGTGACGTTCCCGGCCCCCGCTCCGAGGTCGTACACCTCGCCGGGCGCGGCCAGATCGACGCGCGAGAGCAGATCCACCGCCGGCCGGAGGCGGTGATCGGCGAACTTCAGATACTGCGCGGGATCCCAGGCCACGTCCCCGCTCAGGGCCGCATGCCGTGGGCCCATGGCCCCGGCGTGCGCAGCGGCGCGGCGAGATTGGCCCACTCGCACAGGAGCGGGCGCGTGTCGCGCGGGTCCACGATCTCCTCGATCCAGAACGTCTCCGCCGAGCGGAACGGCGAGCGGAGCTTGTTGAGGCGGTCCTCGATCTCCACCATCTTCGCCGCGCGGTCCGGCGCGGCGTCGAGGTCGGCGCGGTACGCGGCCTCGATCCCGCCCTCGAGCGGCAGGGAGCCCCAGCGCCCCGAGGGCCATGCGTAGCGCGTGCAGTAGCGGCCCCCGTTCTGATGCGCGGCGCCCGCCACGCCGAACGAGTTGCGCACGATCACCGAGAACCACGGCACCGTGCACTGCCAGATCGCCGACATCGCCCGCACACCTTGCTTGATGGTGCCGGTCTGCTCGGCCGCGAGCCCGATGAGGAAGCCGGGGCAATCCGCGAGGTACGCGATCGGCAGGTGGAAGGTCTGCGCCAGGTCCACGAAGCGTTCCACCTTCTGGCAGGTGTCCGCGGTCCAGGCGCCGCCGTAGTGGAAGGGGTCGGAGGCCATCACCGCCACCGGCCAGCCGTCGACGTGGGCGAGCCCGGTGATCACGCTGCGCCCGTAGAGCGGCGCGATCTCGAGGAAGGAGCCGCGGTCCACCACCGCCTCCACGATCGCGCGCATCTTGTAGACTTTTCTCACGTCCCGCGGGATGGCGTCCGCGAGCCACTCCTCACGGCGCGCGGGATCGTCGGCGATGGGACCGCGCGGGGGCACGTCGTACACCGAAGAGGGCAAGTAGGAGAGAAACCGCCGCGCCAGCGCGAACGCGTCCTCTTCCGTGTCCACGGCATTGTCCACGCCGCCCGCCCGCAGCTGTATCTGCCAGCCGCCCAGCTCGTTCTTGCTGAGCTTCTGACCCAGGCGCTCGACGACGGGCGGACCCGCGACGAACATCGCGGCCAGGTCTTTGACCATGATCGAGAAATGGGCCGCCGCGAGATGCGCCGCGCCGAGCCCCGCCACCGAGCCCAGCCCGAGCGCCACGCGCGGCACCGTGGCCACGTTGGCGACCACCGTCTCCCATCCCGCGACCCCGGGCACGTTGGCGCGGCCGGTGGTCTCGATGGTCTTCACCGAGCCGCCCCCGCCGGACCCCTCCACCAACCTGATCAGGGGCAGGCGCATTTCGTTGGCCATGCGCTCGCACATGAGGTGCTTGCCCTTGATCGTCGCGTCGGCCGAGCCCCCGCGCACGGTGAAGTCGTCACCGCCCACCACCACCGGCCGGCCATCGACGCGCCCGCGCCCGAACACGAAGTTCGAGGGCGTGAGGTTCACCAGGTCATTGCGCTCGTCGTAATGGGCGCGGCCGGCGATCTTGCCGACCTCGTGGAAGGAGCCCGCGTCGACGAGCCGCTCGATCCGCTGCCGGATCGTCAGGCGCCCGCCGTCGTGCTGCCGCTTCACCCGCTCCGCGCCGCCGAGCGCCTCGGCGAACGCCTCGCGGCGACGCAGCTCGTCCATCTCCGGCTTCCAGTCCATGGGAGGCGATGGTAGCATGACGCGCGATCGCTCACCGCCAGGCGGATCGGGCCACGCAGCATCGGAGGTCGCCTATGGTCACCCTCACCGTGAACGGCACCCGTCGGAACGTGGACGCCGCTCCCGACACTCCGCTCCTGTGGATCCTGCGCGAGCAGCTTGCCCTCACCGGAACGAAGTACGGGTGCGGCATCGCCCTCTGCGGCGCGTGCACCGTGCACGTGGACGGGCAGCCCACGCGCTCGTGCACCACGCCGCTCTCCGCGGTGGCGGGCAAGCGCGTCACGACCATCGAGGGACTCTCTGGAAAGAGCGACCATCCGGTGCAGCGGGCCTGGATCGAGCTCGACGTCCCGCAATGCGGCTTTTGCCAGTCAGGGCAGATCATGTCCGCGGCGGCACTGCTCGCGCGCATGCCCAATCCGACGGACGCCGACATCGATGACGCGATGTCGGGGAATCTCTGCCGCTGCGGCACCTATCCGCGCATTCGCGCGGCCATCCACCGGGCCGCCGCGCTGCGCGCGGGCGCGGTGCCCGCGCCGAAGAAGGGTGGCGCGTGATGGCCACCCTCCGCGTCTCGCGCCGCACCCTGCTCGCGGGAGGGCTCGCCGCCACCGGCGCCCTCCTCATCGGCTTCGAGGCGCCGCTCGGCGCCGCCCGCGCGCGGGCGCAGGGCGCCGGCGTCTTCGCCCCGAATCAGTGGATCCGCATCGACCGCGATGGTGTGGTGACCATCGTCAACTCGGTGCCCGAGATGGGCCAGGGCTCGCTCACCACCATGCCGATGATCGTGGCCGACGAGCTCGACGCTGATCTGGGCTCGATCAGGATCGAGCAGGCCCCCGCTGATCCGAAGCGCTACGCCAATCCCGTCACCGGCAACCAGTCCTATGGAGGCAGCCGCGGCGTGCGCGATCATCTCGCCATGCTGCGCAAGGCCGGCGCGGCCGCGCGCGAGATGCTGATGCAGGCGGCAGCGCAAGAATGGGGCGTGTCGGTGAGCGAGGTGACCACCGAGCCCGGCGTCGTCGTGCAGAGAGGCAGCGGCCGGCGCCTCCCCTATGGTCAGCTCGTCGACCGGGCGGCCACGCTCCCCGTGCCCCAGAACCCCACGCTCAAGACGCGCGCCGAGTTCCGCTACATCGGCAAGAAGGTGTCGCGCCGCGACACGCCGCTGAAGGTGAACGGCTCGGGCGTCTACGGCATGGACGTGCGGGTGCCCGACATGCTGGTCGCGTCCATCGAGCGGTGCCCCGTGTTCGGCGGCAAGATCGCCGCCATCGACGACGCCGCGACGAAGAAGATTCCGGGCGTCCGGCACGTGGTGCAGGTCAGCCACGGCGTGGCGGTGGTGGCGGACACGTTCTGGATCGCCCTGCAGGGCCGGCGGGCTCTCAAGGTCACGTACGACGCGGGCCCGATGGCGCAAGTGTCGAGCGCGCGCATCGATCGCGAGTACGCGGAAGCCGCAAGGCAGCCCGGCCAGGAGGCGCGCAAGGAAGGCGACGCGGACGCGGTGCTGGCGGCCGCCGCCAAGACCGTCGACGCCGTCTATCAGGTGCCGTTCCTTGAGCACGCGTGCATGGAGCCGATGAACGCGACCGCCCACGTGCGCGCGGACGCCTGCGAGATCTGGGCGCCCACGCAGAACCCCGGCGGCGCCCAGGCCACAGGGGCCCGCCTCACCGGCCTCCCCGCGAGCAAGGTCACGGTGCACACCACGCTGCTCGGTGGGGGCTTCGGCCGCCGGGGCGAGCAGGACTTCATCGTCGACGCGGTCGAGACCGCCAAGGCGGTGGGCGTGCCCGTCAAGGTGATGTGGACGCGCGAGGACGACATCCAGCACGGCTTCTACCGGCCCGCGACCTACAACGTCTTCCGCGCCGCCCTCGATGAGACGGGCAAGCCGACCGCCTGGTGGAGTCGCGTCGTGGGCCCCGGCATCCTCGTCCAGAAGGGCCGCGGGGCCCCGGGCATGACCATCGATCCGGCCGCCATGGAAGGCGTGCGCAACTTCGCCTATGCCGTGCCCAATGTGCGCGTGGAGTGGGTCAACAAGGACCTCGGCATTCCGCTCGGATTCTGGCGATCGGTCGGCCCGTCGCAGAACGGCTTCATCGTGGAGAGCTTCGTGGACGAGCTGGCGCACGCCGCGGGCGCGGATCCCGTGGAGTACCGTCGGATGCTCCTGAGCAAGTCGCCCCGTCACCGGGGCGTCCTGGACCTGGCCGCGCAGAAGGCGAGCTGGGGCACGCCCCTGCCCCCGGGCCGCGCCCGAGGCGTCGCCGTGGGCTTCTCCTATGGCAGCTATGCCGCCCATGTGGCGGAGGTGTCCGTAAACGAGAACGGCCGGCCACGCGTCCATCGCATCGTGGCGGCCATCGACTGCGGAATCGCGGTCAATCCCGACCAGGTCCGCGCCCAGATGGAGGGCGGGGCAATCTATGCCCTGACCGCGGCTCTCCATGGCGAGATAACGATCGACGGTGGGCGCGTCAAGCAGTCGAATTTTCACGACTATCCGCTCCTGAGGATGAGCGAGTCACCCGCCATCGAAGCGTATATACTGGATTCAGGGGAGCCGCCGGGGGGCCTGGGAGAGCCGGGCGTCCCCACGGTGGCTCCGGCAGTATGCAATGCGATCTTCGCGCTCACGGGGAAGCGGATCCGGCGACTGCCGATCCGGGTTGATGAGCTGAAGAAGACCTGAGCGTGGAGGCAGGAGGAATTGGCGATGCGTAAGCTAGTCGCGGTGGCGTTGATCGTGCTGGTCGCGATCGCGATGATGGCGCCCACGGCGGATGCCTGGGTGCGTGGTGGGCACGGTAGCTGGGTACACGGAGGCCATGGACATTTCCACGGCGGCCGGGTCTTCGTGGGAGTTGGCGTCGGCTTCCCTGGCTGGTGGGGTTACCCGTACCCGTATCCTTATTATGGCGGTTACCCGTATTACTCGTATCCGCCGCCGGTGGTCTACACGGCGCCCGCGGCACAGTATCAGTACTCGGCGCCCGCACCGGCCACGTCGGAGCCCGCGGCCGTGCAGCGCGAGGTGGTGTACCCGCACGGCAAGTACGTGCTCGAGGGCGACGGCGTGAACACGCCGTACAAGTGGGTCTGGTTCAGCAACGGCGATCAGTCGCAGCCCCGCTAGCTCTTCCGCCCCTTCGCGCGCCCGACATAGCCCAGCGCGCGGTCCCGGCCTCGCGCGGCCGGATCGCGCCGGCTGGGCGCGCCATACCCTCCACCCCCCGGCGTCGACACCAGCACGCGGTCGCCGCGCTCCAGCACCCACTGACGCCGGTGATCGATCTTCTTTCCGTTGATGCGTACGTCGCCGACCCCGCCCGCCCGGCCGCCCGCGAGGCCCGGCGCGGGGAATCGGGTGCGCTCGGCCATGAAGCTCAGCACGATGGGGCGCGCCGACTCCGACTCGAATAGCACGTCCTGGCCGAGGCCCCCGCGGTGCTTCCCCGCCCCGCCCGACCCGGGCCGCATGCGCTTCCAATGGAAGAAGAGCGGAGCGTTGCGCTCGGTCACCTCCACGGGGGTGCTCGAGATATTGCTGGGCCACGAGAGCACGCTCTCGCCGTCCTTGCCCGGGGTCGCGCCCATCCCGCCGTTGTAGAAGAGCACGTTGGTGTAGGGACGCCCGTCGTCCCGCACGCCCGACTGGGCCACCGCCCAGAGCGGCGAGCCCGCGCCCGCCATCACGCGGTCCGGGATCACCTGGTGGAGTGCGCCCAGCACCAGCACGGGGACATAGTGGCCGGTCTGCGCCCGGCTCACCACCGCCGCGGGAAACTTCGGATTGAGCAGGCAACCCTCGGGCGCCACAACCGTGATCGGCCGGTACATGCCTTCGTTGTTGGGGAGCCCGGGTAGCAGCGCGCAGCGGACGGCGTACGCGGTCATGGCATAGGTGTAGGCCATGACGCAGTTGATGGCGCGAGGCTGGGCGGGCGAGGTGCCGGTGAAGTCGGCGACGATCTCGTCGCCCTTCACGGTGAGCGCGAGCCTGAAGCGATACGGCTTCTCGAAGCCGTCGGTGTCCAGCGCGTAACGGTAGGTGCCGTCCGGCACTCCACGAATGGCCACGCGCATCGCGTTCTCGGCGCGGCTGAAGAGCTCGTCGCCGAGGGCGTCGAGCCCGTCAAGACCGTAGTCGTCGAGCAGGCGCCGCACGCGGGCGTCCATCAGCTCGTTGGCGCTCACCTGCGCCCAGATGTCGCCCACCGTCTGATCCGGCGTGCGGACGTTGGCACGGACGAGGCGGAGCAGCGTCTCGTCCGCCTGATCGCCCCGCCTGAGCCACGTGAGCGGAATGTGCAGGCCCTCCTCGAACAGCTCGCGCGCCTCGATGGCCCGGATGCGTCCGCCGATGTCGGGCATGTGCGAGGTCGTCGAGGAGAAGGCCACGATACGGTCCACGCCGTTGACGCGGTGGAAGATGGGCTTCACGAGTGATACGTCGCTCATGTGGCCCGTTCCCTGCCAGGGGTCGTTGGTGATTAGCACGTCCCCCGGCCGCATCCGCTCCGGGCCGATCTCGCGCAGGAAGTGGCGCACCGTCGCCGGCAGCGTCCCGATGAAGGACGGGATGCTCCCCGAGTTCTGCGCCAGCGCATTGCCCCGCGCGTCGGTGAGCACGCAGGCGAAGTCGTTGGCCTCATTCGAGAGGGTGGAGAACGAGGTGCGCACGATGGCCTTGGCCGCCTCGTCCACCACCGAGATGATGCGGGTCCAGAGCACTTCCAAGGTGATGGGATCGAACGGCGGCGCCGTCTCTGCCTTGCCCGCCATGGCTGCCCTCACCGGCCCCGCCCGAACGCGCCGGGGTCGAGCGTCATGATGATGTTGCCGGACGCCGCGACGCGCGCGGTGGCGCCCGGACCGACGACCAAAGTCGAGCCTTCTTCCTCGACCACCGCCGGGCCGGTGAGCGTGTCCCCGATCCCGAGGCGGTACCGGTCGTAGACCGAGGCGGGCACGAAGCCGGCCGCGTCGGGGAAGTACACCGGCCGCTCACCCTTGCGCGCCGCGCCCGCGTCGCCGCCCCGCCGCCCCGCCAGCACCACGCCCGAGCCCGCGACGGGCGCGCGGGCCGCCACGCGGATGTTGAGGAACTCGACCGGCACGCCAGGCGGCGTGAGGGCGAATTTCTCTCGGTAGGCGGTCTCGAACGCGGCGGTGAGCCGGGCGCGGTCCTCTCGCGTGTCCGCGTAGGGTCCGTCGGGCAGCGTGACGACGAGGTCGAAGCCCTGGCCGAGGAAGCGGCCGTCGGCGAGCCGCTGGATGGTGGCACGCTCCAGCGGCAGGCCGGTGTCCGCCATCACCGCGCGCGCCTCGTCCTCGAGGCGGCGAAACGCGGCCTCCAGCGCGCCCACGCTGCCCTCGTCGAGGCGAATGCCGACGGTGGCCACGCGATCTACGCGGGCCGGCGCGACGAGGAGCCCGAGCGCGGAGGCCACGCCCGCCGAGGGCGGGCAGATGACACGGGCCATTCCGAGCTTCTTGGCGAGCGACCAGGCGTGGACCGGCCCCGCGCCCCCCGTGCAGAGCAGCGCGTAGTGGCGCGGGTCGCGGCCGCGCTCGGCGATGTGCACGCGAGCCGCCGAGGCCATGCTTTCGTTCACCACGTCGTGGATGCCCCACGCCACCTGGGTGGAGGGCAGGCCGAGCCCGCGGGCGAGACGGTCCACCGCAGCGCGCGCGGCCGCCACGTCCAGCGCAAGCTCGCCGCCCGCAAAGTAATCGGGATTGAGATAGCCGAGGAGGAGGTCCGCATCGGTGACGGTCGGCTCGGCGCCCCCGAGCCCGTACGCGGCTGGCCCCGGCTGCGAGCCGGCGCTGCGCGGGCCCACCTTGAGGAGGCCGATCGCGTCCATCGACGCGATGCTCCCGCCGCCCGCTCCGATCTCGATCAGCTCGATGGTGGAGATACGGATGGGCAGTCCACTCCCCTCGATGAAGCGCCGCTGCCGGGCCGCCTCGAAGGAGTAGGCGGTCAACGGCTCGCCGCCGTCTACGAGGGAGAGCTTCGCGGTGGTGCCGCCCATGTCGAACGCGAGCACCCGGCCCTCGTCGGCGTCGTCGCGGCCGAAGAACGCGGCGGCGATGGCGCCGGCCGCCGGCCCGGACTCGAGCATCCGCACCGGCGCGCGCTCCGCCTCCGCCACGTGGGTGAGCCCGCCGCTCGACAGCATGAGAAGGAGCGGCGCGGGGATCCCGGCGGCGGCGATCCGCCGCCCCATCAGCTCGAGATAGCGCTGCGCGAGCGGCTTGATGTAGGCGTTGGCCGCGGTGGTGGAGGCGCGCTCGAACTCGCGGATCTCCGGCGCCACCTCGTGGGAGGTGGTGACAGCCAGGCGCGGGAAGAGGCGCGACACGATGCGCGCGGCCTCCGCCTCGTGGCGCGGGTTGGCGTAGGCGTGGAGGAGCACGATGGCGAGGGACTCCGCGCCGGCCGCCACCGCCCGCCGGGCCTTCGCGGCGACGTCGCGGGCGTCGAGGCGGCGGCGGACACGGCCGTCCGCGCCTACTCGCTCCGCCACCTCGAGGCGCAGATCGCGGGGCACGAGGGGCTCGGGCTTGGTGATGCCGAGGTCGTAGAGCTCGTACTTCCGTTCGCGGCCGATCTCCAGCGTGTCGGCGAAGCCCTCGGTGGTGAGGAGGCCGGTGCGGGCGCCTTTTCGTTCGATCAGCGCGTTCGTGAAGAGCGTGGTGGCGTGGACCACCCGGGTGAAGCGCCGTGGCTCGAGTCCGCCCTCACGGAGGATCGCGCCCACGCCGGCCGCCACCGCGCGCGCCGGATCATCGTGGGTGGTGAGGACCTTGCGGCTCCACTGCCGTCCCGTCTCGTGGTCGTAGACCACGAGGTCGGTGAACGTGCCGCCGATGTCGACGCCGAGGGCGTACTGGGGCACCCGGGGCCTACTTCCTCAGCCTCACGTCCTCCATCGGGGCCGAGTACGCGTAGCCGGGAATGAGGCCGGCCCCGCTCTCCTCGACGCGCGGCCCCACGCCCCAGATGAACGCCAGGTCGTAGATGGGCACGTTGATCACCTGGTCGTGGATGATCGTCTGGATGCGATGGAGGAGCGCCTCGCGCTTCTTGGCGTCGCCCTCCCGGCTCTGCTGCACGAAGAGATCGTCGATCTCGGGATTGCTGCCGTAGGCGTAGATGCCGTTGCGAATCACGTAGGGCTCGAGCTTCGTCGCGGTGTTGCCGTAGGCGGCGCTCACCACGAGGATCACGCCCCTGAGCTTCTTCTCGCGCCACGCCGCGAAGTAGGCCGCGCGCTCCATCACGCGGCTGCGCGTGCGGATGCCCACCGCCTGGAGATACCCCTGGATCGCCTCCCCCATGGAGTTGTAGGGCGGGAACGGATAGAACTCCCCGCCGTCGACGCCGCTGGGATAGCCGGCCTCGGCGAGCAGCTTCTTGGCGCGGTCCGGATCGTAGGCGGGCGGGTCGTAGGGCACCGCGAACTGGAAAATGCGCGGGACCATGTTGCCGGTGAGCCGGGAGAAGCCGAGCGTCTCCGCCTTGTTCACCGCCCCGCGGTCGATGGCGTGGCTCGCGGCCAGGCGCACTCGGCGGTCCGCCCATGGGGACTTGGGATCCCACTGATCGGGCAGCTCCAGCCAGAAGGCGCCGGAGAGCAGCGGGGCCACCAGCTTGTAGCCGGGAAGCTTCTGGATGCTCTCCGCGGTGGGCCCCGTCAAGAGATAGGCGATGTCGACCTCGCCGGCGCGCAGGGCCGCCGCGCGCGTGGCCTCGTCGACGATGGAGCGCATCACGAGGCGCTTCACCGCCGGCGCCTTGCGCCAGTACCCGTCGAAGGCCTCCAGCACCAGCTCGACGCCGGGCTTGAGCGACACCACCTTGTAGGGTCCCGCGCCCACTGGCGCCTTGAGGAAGCCGTCGTCGCCCACCTTCTCCACGTACTTCTTGGGCACGATCCAGCCCGCGCCGGTGGCGGTGGTCCCGTAGAACGTCATGAAGTCCGGCCACGGCTCCTTCAGCACGATGCGCACCTGGCTGGGCGACACCGCCTGCACCTCTTTCACCTTGCTCTTGAGCAGCGTGGCGGAGGCGCCGCGGTAGCGCTCGAACGAGAACTTCACGTCCTCCGCGGTGACGGGTTCGCCATTGTGAAAGCGCGCGTTCTTCCGGAGGTTGAACGTGTACGTGAGGTGATCGCGCGACTCCGACCACGATTCGGCCAGGTTCGGCGTCAGCGCTCCACCCGGCATGGGCCGCACGAGCGCATCGTGCACCGCGTACATCACCATGTACGGCGTGTTGAACGCCTCGGTCTCCGCGGGATCGAGCCATTTCGCGGCGAGGGTGACGTGGAGCCCCCAGCGCATCTCGCCCTCGGCGGGGAGCGCGGGCGGCGGCGAAACGGCGAGAGCGGCGACGAGCAGCGCGGCGAAGGCGACGACGACGTGTGGACGACGCGTCCGGAGTGGGGTCATGGCGTGACCCTAGGCCGCAAGGGCCCGCCAGGTCAAGCCCGAGCGCCAGCGCGCGGCGCCGGGCGTGCTATACCGAAGCCGATGCGCGTCACCATCGTGGGCGGCGGGCCGGCCGGACTCTACCTCGCGCTGCTGCTCAAGCGCGAACACCCCGCCCACGAGGTCCGCGTGATCGAGCAGAATCCCGCCGGCGCGACCTACGGCTGGGGCGTGGTGTTCTCCGAGCGGGCGCTCGGCTTCCTCGCCGAAGCCGACCCGGAGTCGTATCACGACCTCGAGGCGCGGCTCGAGGTGTGGAGCGATCAGGCCATCGTGCATCGCGGGGAAGCGGTGCGCATCGACGGCCTCGGCTTCTCCGGCATCGCGCGCCTGACCCTTCTCTCCGTCCTCCAGGCGCATTGCCGCCGGCGGGGCGTCATCCTCGAGCTCGATTCGCGCTGCGAGGATCCCGGCGGGCTGGCCGGCGCCGACCTCCTCGTGGGCGCGGACGGCGCAGGCAGCGTGGTGCGCGAGCGCTATCAGGAGGCGTTCGAGCCCGACGTCACTGCGCTCACCAACCGATACATGTGGTACGGCGCCGCCCAGGCCTTCGACTGCCTCACCCTGACCTTCCGGGATACCCCGCACGGTCCCTTCGTGGCGCATCATTACCGGCACGCGGCCGCCGCAAGCACGTTCGTGGTGGAGTGCGACGCCGACACCTGGTCGAGGGCGGGGTTCGAGGCGATGTCGGAGGACGCGACCCGCCGCTACTGCGAGGCGGTGTTCGCGGCGGATCTGGGCGGCCATCCACTCCTGAGCAACCGCTCGGCGTGGCTGCGCTTCCGCATGGTCACCAATCGGCGCTGGCATCACGCGAACGTCGTGCTCCTGGGTGACGCGCTCCGCACCGTGCACTTCTCCATCGGCTCGGGCACGCGGACCGCGCTCGAGGACGCGATCGCGCTGGCCCACGCGCTCGCCGAGCACGGCGCCACGCGCGCCGCGGTGCCGGCCGCTCTCGCCGCCTTCGAAGCGGCGCGGCGTCCCGCGGCGGAGCGCCTCCTCGACGTGGCGCGACAGAGCGGCCTCTGGTACGAGTCGTTCGGCGCCATGATGCGCCTTGACCCCGTGCCCTTCGCGCACTCGTACCTGACCCGCGGCGGCCGCATCACGCCCGAGCGCCTGCGTGCGCGCTCGCCGCGCTTCGCCGCCGCGTACGAGGCCTACCGCGCTCGATGACGAGCCGCTCGCCGGGCTGGCTCCTCTTCGGCTATTTCCTCGGCATCACCGTCGTCATCACGCTGGCTCCCTTCCGCTTCGCGTGGGCGCCCGCCGTG
>Ga0207428_10000356_pt1 | contig 59032 bp, 55 predicted proteins | sample RhiMethybrSRZTD1_FD_187600 | JGI IMG/M metagenome (GOLD analysis project Ga0207428, IMG submission 187600) | Populus rhizosphere microbial communities from Tennessee, USA - Rhizosphere MetaG P. TD hybrid SRZTD1 (SPAdes) (version 3) | ecosystem: Host-associated > Plants > Roots > Rhizosphere >...
GCATGTTCGCCACCCAGCGGATTCCTCATGGCAGGCTGGGGCACATGAGTCAATACTGGAACGAGGTGCCCGAAGAGTCGGAGCAGCTGGACCAGCTTGAGGAGCAGCGATCTCTGGTAGATCGCGGCGTGGATGACCCGTTGGATGAGGGCTATTCGCCGCCGGAGCGCTACTCCCAGCTGATCCGCGAGGGGGAGCACGAAACGCTTGATGAGCGGCTCGAGGACGAGGTTCCGGAGCCCGATCCATACGCGCCGCAGGAGGAGGAAATCCTCGATGACGGCGAGGTTGGCGACGAGCGGGCCGGCCGCCTGGTCGAACCGAACGAGGGCATTGGACCAGACGTCGAATCCGACCTGGTTGGCACTGACGTAGGCATTGACGGTGGCGCGGCCAGCGCGGAGGAGGCCGCCGTGCACATCGTCCCCGACGAGGAATGAACGACCCGCTCTATCCACCCATCGAGCCGTACGCCACCGGGATGCTCGATGTCGGCGACGGACAACAGATCTACTGGGAGGAATGCGGCAACCCCTCAGGTAAGCCGGTCGTCTTCCTGCATGGCGGACCTGGAGGGGGTATCCAGCCAAAGGTTCGGCGGCTCTTCCACCCAGCTCGTTATCGCATCGTGCTGTTCGATCAGCGGGGCTGTGGTCAAAGCCGTCCGCACGCCAGTGAGTTTGGAGCCGATCTCAGCAGTAACACGACATGGCATCTCGTTGCCGACATCGAGCGGCTTCGCGAGTACCGCGATATCGAGCGCTGGCAGGTCTTCGGAGGCTCGTGGGGAAGCGCGCTGGGTCTGGCGTACGCCGAACAGCATCCGGAGCGGGTCACCGAGCTGGTGCTGCGCGGCATCTTCACGCTGCGACGGAGCGAGCTTGATTTCTACTACAACGGTGGCGCCGGACAGCTGTTTCCTGAGCGGTATGAAATGTTTTTGGCTCCGCTGGGCGGTTGGTCCTTTGCCGGCGACACGATTACGGCCTATCACGACTTGCTGTTTGACCGTGATCCCGCTGTACACGAGCCGGCTGGCGTTGCCTGGAGCACCTGGGAGGCCGCCACCATCACGTTGGAGCAGGACGACAGCCTGGTCGCCGATTTCGGTGATCCGATATTTGCTCTTGCCTTTGCGCGTATCGAAAACCACTACTTCTACCATCACGGCTGGTTGTCAGAAGGTCAGCTCATCGCCAATGCGGACCGACTGGCAGGCATCCCGGGCGTCATTGTGCAAGGCCGCTACGACGTCGCAACGCCTGCCGTGACGGCATACGAGTTACATCAGGCCTGGCCGCAAGCTGAGTTCAGGATTGTGCCCGCCGCCGGTCACGCGTTCTCCGAACCTGGCACCCTGGACGCTCTTGTCGCGGCCACCGATCGCTTTGGGTATTGATTGGGTCGCCCCAAACTATTGGGGGTCGGTTGGGCATTTGACCTAGGATGGGTTGTTGACATTTCCTGCCGACTGCGAGGAACCAACTGAGTAGGTCAGAGTTCACGGCCAGCGCTCCTGACGCGTCCAGCGCACGCCATCGAGAATCGCCTGCCTCCAATTCACTACGAAAGGCATCGGGCCAGCGTGGCGGCGACAGCGGCCTCGAAGAACTACGCCGAGTGACTGTTCCGGCCTCAGTCGAGATGGTCAACATCCTTGGCCCCCGCGACGAGTTCTTGCACATACTGGAACGCGAACTAGAGGCCGGGATTCACGTGCGCGGCAATGAGATCACACTGACCGGACCACCGGCAGCCGTTGAACTCGCCATCGACGTGATCACAGAGCTGGTCACCGTATTGAGAACCGGTCAGGGCCTGACCGCCGACGCCGTGGAACGTACCTGCTCCATGCTCGCCGGGCGTGAGGACACCCGGCCCGCGGACGTGCTCACGCACAACATCTTGTCCGCACGAGGCAAGACGATCCGCCCGAAGACGCTCAATCAAAAGAGATACGTCGATGCCATCGACAAGCACACAGTGGTCTTCGGCATCGGACCAGCCGGAACGGGGAAGACATATCTGGCAGTCGCCAAGGCTGTCCAGGCGTTGCAGAACAAGCAGGTCAACCGAATCATCCTGACTCGCCCAGCTGTCGAAGCCGGTGAGCATCTTGGTTTCCTCCCGGGCACCTTGAGCGACAAGATCGACCCATATCTGCGGCCGCTCTATGACGCACTGCACGACATGCTCGATCCCGATTCGATTCCACGGCTGCTGACTGCGGGAACCATCGAGGTTGCCCCGCTGGCCTACATGCGCGGTCGGACACTCAACGACGCCTTCATCATCTTGGATGAGGCGCAAAACACCTCGATGGAGCAGATGAAGATGTTCCTGACCCGTCTTGGATTCGGCTCCAAGATGGTGGTTACAGGCGACATCACCCAGGTCGATCTGCCCGGTGGGACACGCAGCGGTCTTCGTGTGGTGCGCGGCATCCTCGACAAGGTCGACGACATCGCGTTCTGCAACCTCACCAATCACGATGTCGTGCGTCACAAGCTGGTGGGCCGGATTGTCGCGGCGTACGACAGGTTCGAGGCGGATCATGCCGATCCGTTGCGGCCCGAGCAGGGGCTCGCTGCACCGTCACATCGTTCGGGTCGCTAGCCGAATGGCTGGAATGATCTGAGCGCTAATGGAAGCTCGGATATGAGTATCGACATCAGTAACGAGTCGGGGATTGACGCTGACAATGCGGCGTTGGTCCGACTTGCCACTTTCGCCCTCGATCAGCTCAGAATCCATCCTCTGGCCGAGCTCTCGATCCTGCTCGTGGATGAGGACACCATGAGCGCATACCACGAGAAGTACCTCGGCGAGCCAGGGCCGACCGACGTCCTGAGCTTCCCGATGGATGAGCTACGCCCACCGACTGACGGCGAGGAGCCTTCAGGAGGTCTGCTCGGTGACATCGTGCTGTGTCCGGCAGTAACCGAGCGGCAGGCGCGGGAAAATCAACGCTCGAGCAGCGAGGAGGCGGAGTACCTACTCGTGCACGGGTTGTTGCATCTGCTTGGATACGACCACTCCAATCCCGAAGAGCAGGCGGAGATGTTCAGGCTTACCGACAAGATCATTACGGCGTGGTCCGCGCAGCGTCCCGATCCGCAACGAGGCTCACGATGACATCGGCCTATTGGCTGCAACTGGGCATCGCCTTCGTCCTGATGATTCTCGCCGGATTGATTGCAGCAGCCGAGGCAGCTTTGTCCTCGTTCTCCAAGGCCCGTGCGAACAAGCTCGTCGAAGAAGGCAGGCCTGGTGCGGTACGAGTCCGTAAGATCGTGGAGGATCCACCGCGATATCTCAATACCGCGCTCTTTCTCCGGAGCATGATCGAGATCTCGGCGATCGTTCTGGTGGCAAATGTGATCTTCGGCCTTATCCCGAAGACGTGGCAGGCCGGCGCGGTGATATCCGGAATCATGATCATCGTCTCTTACATCGCGTGGGGCGTTGCGCCAAGGACACTCGGCCGCCAGCACGCGGACAGGGTTGCCTGTGCCGCTGCCGGACCGATCGTAGTGATCACCACAGTCCTTGGGCCATTTCCACGATTGCTGATCATGATCGGGAATGCGCTGACGCCAGGCAAGGGATTCACCGAGGGGCCATTCGCTACCGAGGCCGAGCTGCGCGAGCTGGTCGACCTGGCCGAGGCCACCGAGATGATCGAGTCCGGGGAACGCAACATGATTCACTCGGTCTTCGATCTTGGCGACACCATCGCTCGAGAAGTCATGGTGCCGCGTACCGACATGGTTTTCATCGAGGAGTACAAGACCCTACGGCAGGCCGTGTCGCTGGCCCTACGATCCGGCTTCAGCCGGATCCCGGTTATCCGCGAAGGGATCGACGACGTCGTTGGGGTGCTGTATCTCAAGGACGTCATAAGGCGGATCTACGACGCACCGGACGCGCAGTCCACAGAACGAGTCGGATCGGTGATGCGCCCACCGGTTTGGTGCCCGGACTCCAAGCCGGTCGACGAACTGCTTCAGGAAATGCAGGCCAAGCGGGTGCATCTGGTGATCGTGGTCGACGAGTTCGGCGGTACGGCCGGCATGGTCACAATCGAAGACATCCTGGAGGAGATCGTCGGTGAGATCACCGATGAATACGACGAGGAGAACACCGACATCACCCAGCTGGCCGAGGGACGTTACCGGGTGTCCTCGCGGCTGCCGGTCGATGAGCTGGGCGATCTTTTCGGCTTGAAGCTCGAGGATGACGACGTGGAGACGGTGGGCGGGTTGATGGCCAAGCAGCTCAACAAGGTGCCGATCGCTGGCTCGGTGGTCAAGTACGACGCCTTGGAGTTGGTCGCGGAGCGGTCGGCCGGCCGCCGGAACAAGATCGGCACCGTGATCGTCACCAAGGTCTCCTCGGCCGATTCTGAAGCCGACGCCAGGGCTGAAGCGGCCACCCGGATCGTTTCTGAGCAGGCGCGCGCCTCGTGAACGGTGCCGCGGCTGACCAGACCCCAGCTCCTGACGATCCGGAAGACCTGAAGCTCATCACCCTGGCCCGTGCGGCGTTAGCGCGTACCGGCGCCCGTCAGGGTGCGGGTCTTCGCGACACGACTGGACGCGCGTACGCTGCCGCGAGCGTTGAACTGGAACACCTGAGGCTGTCCGCTGTCGCCGTCGCCGTGGCAATGGCAGTGTCGTCAGGTGCTGATGGAGTCGAGGCCGTTGCCGTGACCGGAGAGGCGCCCTCTGAAGATGATCTTGATGTGATCCGCGACCTGCAGCCCTCGGAGGTCATAGTCTGGTCAGCCGATGTCCACGGCAAGGTGCTCCAGGCGAGTCAGCTGTGACGCGCTCCCATAGGTACGTTTCGCAGCACGGCCGTCAAAACGACCCCCGAGACTGGTCGCTGGAGGGGTCGTCTCGCAGCACAGCCGTCAAAACGTTCACGGGATCGGGATCGACGCCAGTGACGGAGACCCAGGCACCGTTTCGGTCCGGTTTTGCATGTCTTGTCGGCCGGCCCAACGCGGGGAAATCGACGCTTACCAATGCGCTGGTCGGCCAGAAGATCGTTATCGCTTCATCGAAGCCGCAGACCACTCGTCACGCCGTACGCGGCATTGTGCATCGGCCGGATGCCCAGCTTGTGCTCATCGACACACCTGGACTGCACAAGCCCCGCACACTGCTGGGCGAGCGGCTCAATGATGTCGTCCGGACAACCTGGTCAGAGGTCGACGTGGTCGGCGTATGCCTTCCGGCCAATGAGCGGATCGGTCCAGGTGATCGATATCTGGTCGGTGAACTTGCAGCGCTGCCGAGAAAACCGAGCCTGATAGCGATTGCCACCAAGTCCGATCTTGCATCGCCCGATCGCATGGCCGAGCATCTGGGCGGCATCGCCGCGCTCGAGGCCACGGACGACATCACGTGGGCCGACATCATCCCCGTCTCAGTGCCCCAACGCTTCCAGCTCGATGTCTTGAGCGATGCCGTCGTTGATCTCTTGCCCGTGGGGCCGCCGCTGTATCCCGAGGGCGAGATCACCGACGAGCCCGAGGAAACACTGGTTGCTGAACTCATCCGCGAAGCCGCCTTGGAAGGTGTACACGAGGAGCTGCCGCATTCGATCATGGTCACAGTGGAAGAAATGGGACTCCGTGACGAGCGACCCGCGGACAAGCCACTGCTCGATGTTTATGCGTCCTTGATCGTCGAGCGCGACTCGCAGAAGGGAATCATGATCGGCCGCCGTGGAACTCGGCTGCAAGAGATCGGCGCCGCCGCCCGCCACCAGATCGAGGCCTTGCTTGGCACCCCGGTCTATCTGGATCTGCGGGTCAAGGTGCTCAAGGAATGGCAACGCGACCCGAAACATTTGAACCGACTGGGGTTTTGATATTACCTTTTTGGGTAAGAGGCTATTTTCATCGGTATGTCATGTCATGCGATCATGCCTGGTAAGACTTTCGAAGGTCTCAGCTCACCGGTGAGTATCCACTCGACCGTGTGAGCTCGCCGAGGAGAGGATTGCCAGCCCATGGTCGCTCATCCGCTTGACCCGCTCTCAGGGACAGAATTCCAAAGCACGGCGGCGATATTGCGGAGAGACCAAGGTGTGACCGAGTCGTGGCGTTTCGCTTCGATCGAGCTCAAGGAACCACCCAAGGCTGAGGTCAAGGCCTGGAGGCCGGGCGATCCAGTGCCGCGGCGGTCATTTTCGGTTCTATGGGACCGCGAGACGAATGAAACCTACGAAGCTGTGGTCGATCTTGTCGGTGATCGAGTCGATTCGTGGACTCACCAGCCGGGTGTGTGTCCCAACTTCACCCTTGACGAGTATCACGACGTCGATCACGCGCTACATCAGCATCCAGAGGTGCTTGCCCGACTAAGTGCGCGAGGCATCACTGACCCGTCACTGGTGCTCTTCGACGTCTGGACCTATGGCAAGGCAATGATGCCCGAGCAGTGGCGAGATCGGCGTCTCGGCTGGTGCGACTTGTGGATGCGAGAGACACCGGAGGGCAATCCGTACGCCCATATCATCTCCGGTCTCAAGATCATCGTCGACGTGAACACACTCGAAGTGCTCGAGATCGAAGATCACCACGACTATGGCCTGCCGAAGGTCGATGGTGAATACGATCCCCGTGTACGCGGCACGCGAGAGCGCACTGACCTCAAACCACTCGAGATCAGCCAGCCCGACGGAGTCTCTTTTACTGTCGATGGCAACGAGCTCCGGTGGCAGAACTGGTCAATGCGGTTGGGCTTCAACTACCGGGAAGGCCCGGTGATCTACCAGGTCGCCTTTGATGATCAGGGCACTCGGCGCGACGTGGCATATCGGATGTCGTTTGCCGAGATGGTCGTACCGTACCGGGATCCAGGCTTCGATCACTACCGGCGGACCGCGTTCGACATCGGTGAGTGGGGCCTCGGCTACATGGTCACCTCGCTGGAGTTGGGCTGTGACTGCCTCGGCGAGATCGTGTACGTCGATGCCGTGATGCCCGATACCAAGGGCGATCCGATGGAGATCCCGCGCGCCGTCTGCCTCCATGAGGAAGACGCCGCAGTGCTGTGGAAGCACGTCGACGCGGAGACGGGCGCCCAGGTTCGTCGGATGCGCCGGATGGTCGTCTCGACGCACGTAACGGTTGCCAACTACGAATACCTGGTCTATTGGCGGTTCTATCAGGATGGAAACATCGAATGTGAGGTGCGCGCCAGTGGCCTCATGGTGACAACGCCCATGCAGAACGATGGGGACAGCTCGCCGTACGGCACCACGGTCGACACCCGGACGTACGCCCCGTTCCACCAGCACTTCATCATCGCCAAACTCGACCTCGACATCGACGGTGAAGACAACACTGTGGTCGAGGTGGACTCAGTCGCCGCTCCTATCAGTGATGACAACCCGTACGGACTGGCGATGTCGACAGAGTCCACGACGATTGAGACAGAGAGTCAGTCGGCCAGAGACTTCAACTGGGAGACACAGCGAGTCTGGAAGGTGATCAACCCCAACAAGGTGAATCGGCATGGGACCAACACCGCTTACAAGCTGGTACCCGGGGCGGCGATCCCCTCGCTGCTCGACTCCTCCTCGCCGGTATACCAGCGCGCTCCAGTCGTTGATCACACCGTTTGGGTAACTGCCTACGACGATGCCGAGCGCTGGCCGGCGGGTGACTACCCGACCCAGTCAAGTGAGGACACCGGCATCACCCGTTGGATTGGTGAGGACGCTCCACTGGTGGGAACCGACGTGGTGCTTTGGTACGTCTTCGGGATCCACCACATCACACGAATCGAGGACTGGCCGATCATGCCAGTCGACATCATCTCGTTCTGGCTCAAACCATTTGGTTTCTTCGACCAGAACCCGTCCCTCGACGCCCCCAGCACCATGTCCAGCGCCGGCGGCCATACCCACCCTGAACATGCGGGGCGATGACGGATTTCCAATCAAACAAGCCTGAGAGGTTAGGCCATGACGGAGAAGAAGGTCTTTTCGAACATCATCAACGGTGAAGAGCGCCCAGCGGCGTCGGGGGACACCTTGGACATCTTTAACCCCTCCACTGGCGAGGTTTACGCAACCTCGCCCAACTCGGGCCCAGAAGACATCGACGCTGCGTTCCGTGCGGCGGCCGAAGCCTTCGAGTCGTATCGCTGGACCACCCCGAGCGAACGGCAGCGTTTCCTGTTGCGGCTGGCCGACCTGATCGAATCGGAGGCCGAGGAGCTGGTACGCCTCGAAAGTGAGAACACCGGCAAACCCTATTCACTGACCTTGTCGGAGGAGATCGTCCCTATGGTCGATCAGATCCGATTTTTCGCCGGCGCATGTCGGGTGCTGGAGGGAAAGTCTGCCGGCGAGTACATGAGAGGCTTCACCTCCTACGTCCGCAGAGAGCCTCGTGGTCCGGTCGGTCAGGTAGCGCCGTGGAACTACCCCATGATGATGGCGGTCTGGAAGTTCGCACCCGCACTTGCCGCCGGCGACACCGTCGTACTCAAGCCTTCGGACACCACACCCGCCTCGGCGGAGTGGATGGTGAGGAAGATGCAAGAAATCTTCCCCAAGGGCGTAACAAACCTGATCTGCGGTGATCGGGATACCGGTGCCGCGTTGGTATCGCACAAGACTCCGGTGATGGTCTCGATCACTGGGTCCACACGAGCTGGCATAGCCGTGGCGACTGCGGCGGCAGCCGACGTGAAAGTCGCTCACCTCGAGCTGGGAGGCAAAGCCCCGGTTGTCGTGTTCAACGATGCCGATCTGCCCTCCACTGTCGAGGGCATCAAGGTAGCCGGCTATTTCAACGGCGGCCAGGACTGCACGGCAGCAACCCGTGTCATCTGCCAGTCCGGTGTCTATGACGATTTCGTGACCGAGCTCGGCAACGCAGCATCGGAGACTCGAACCGGCTATGACCCCGAGGACGAGGACTTGTTCTATGGGCCGATCAACAATGCCAATCAGCTGCGGCACGTTTCCGGGCTGGTGGAGCGGGCCCCGGAGCATGCCAGGGTTGTGACTGGCGGCAAGCAGGCAGGCGAACGCGGCTACTTCTACGAGCCAACGGTGATCGCCGACGTTCAGCAGCGCGACGAGTTGATCAGCACGGAAATCTTCGGACCGGTGATCACGGTGCAAAAGTTCAGCGACGAGGACGAGGCAGTGAGACTCGCAAACGACAGTGAGTACGCGTTGGCCTCCTCGGTCTGGACATCAAACGCCGGCTCCGCGGCGCGGATGTCAGCCCGCCTGGACTTCGGCTGTGTGTGGGTGAACTGTCATATCCCACTGGTGGGCGAGATGCCGCACGGCGGCTACAAGCACTCCGGCTACGGCAAGGACCTCTCCTCCTACGCGTTGGAGGAGTACACCCGGATCAAGCACGTCATGCAATACCACGGATTCGAGGGCTGAATCCTTCGTCATAACCCCACAATTCAAAATCCAGCTCGGAAGGGTCGTCGAGATGGCAGATAAGGGCTTGAAGAGCAACGTCGTCGGCTTGTTCGGTGGCACCATGCTGGGGATTTCCTCGGTGGCACCGGCGTACGCCTTGACTGCCACGCTTGGCATCCTGGCTGCGAGCGTCGGCGCGAAGACTCCGGTGGTGATCATCGCCGGATTCTTGCCGATGTTCTTTGCGGCGTACGCCTATCGCGAGTTCAACAGAGTCATGCCCGACGCCGGCACGTCGTTCACCTGGACGTCGAAGGGGTTCGGTCCGTACATCGGCTGGCTGGGTGGCTGGGCGGCAGTGATCGCGTGCGTCATCGTGCTCTCCAACCTCGCGGGTGTGGCCGTCCAGTTCTTCTACCAGTTCATTGGCAGCGCGGCGAACTCGGAGATGATCAGCGGTCTGTGGCAAAACAAGTGGATCAACGTAGCGACGTGTTTGGTCTTCATTGCGATAGCGACATACATCGCCTATCGGGGCATCGACACAACCGAGCACGTGCAGATGGTGCTCGTCATCTTCCAGCTCGTCATGCTGCTGGTCTTTTCCGTACTCGCAATCGTCAAGTCGGGCAGCTCCGAGGTAGGCGAGGCGTTCAGCTGGTCCTGGTTCAGTCCTGCTGGCCTCACCCTGTCCGCGTTCATCGCCGGGCTCTCCGGCTCGATTTTCGCATTCTGGGGTTGGGACACCGCCCTCACGGTGAACGAGGAGTCCAAGAACAGCGACACAACTCCCGGTAGGGCGGCATTGCTGTGCGTGCTGTCGATTTTGCTCACCTACCTGCTGGTGGCCGTCGCCACCGAGATGTATGCCGGACTCGGAGAGACCGGGCTCGGCCTGAGCAATCCAGACACCTCAGACAATGTCTTCGGTGCCCTTGCCATACCGGTCCTTGGCCACCCTCTCGACCTCGCCTTATTTCTTGCGGTGCTTGCCTCCTCGGCCGCAAGTTTGATCACAACTATCCTGCCCACCACACGAACCTTGCTCGCTATGGGCGCATATAAGGCCATCCCTGCGGCTTTCGCCAGGCTGCATCCGGTTCACAAGACACCGTCGTTCGCCACGGTAGTAGCTGGAATTGGAGCGGGCGCCTTCTACGCCATCATGACGTGGCTCAGTGAGCGTGTGCTGACCGACACCATCTACTCCCTGGGCATCATGATCTGCTTCTACTACGGACTGACGGCATTCGCCTGCATCTGGTTCTTCCGCCATCAGCTCTTCAGAAACTTCAATAACTTCATCTTCAAATTCTTGTTCCCGTTGCTCGGGGGACTCGGGTTGTTCTTCGTCTTCATCATCACGTTGCGGGACAGTGCGAGCCCGGATTACGGCAGCGGCGCGAATATCGGAGGCGTCGGACTTGTGCTGATCCTCGGGCTCGGATTGATCTTGCTCGGTATCGTATTTATGTTGATCATGCGCGCCCGCCAGCCGGAATTCTTCCGCGGAGAGACTGTGATCCACGAGTCGGCACACGAGCACATGGCCAAACACGAGCATCTCGTGGCGTGATCATCTTGTGAAGCAATTTTGGACTGACTACCAGCTAAGGAAGCGAGCAGCGTCATGACCCGTTACGGCGCTCAATTCGGTCCCGACTTCACATTCCTCGGGGTACCGGAATGCGACCTGGAGGATGAAAGCAGCTATGCGGATGCCGATGTGGTGATCTTGGGAGCGCCTTTCGATGGCGGCACGTCCTATCGCGCAGGTACGCGCTTCGGTCCCCAGGCCATTCGAATGACCGACTACTTGCCGCATGACGGATCCCGGCCTTCGCTGGCTCTACGGACCGATGGCCTGGCTGATCTGAAGGTGTACGACGCCGGTGATGTGGAGATGTATTCCGGTGATATCGAAGTCGCTCTTCCGGCGCTCGAAGCGGCGGTTGAGAAGGTGGCTCAAGCTGGCGCGATTCCACTCTCCCTGGGCGGGGACCACTCGATCGCCTACCCGGACGCCAAGGGCTGTGCGAACGTGATTGGTGCCGGTCGGGTCTCGATGATCCATTTCGACGCCCATGCCGACACCGGCGACATCGAGTTCGGCTCGCTCTGGGGTCACGGTCAGCCGATGCGCAGGTTGATCGAGTCAGGTGCCGTTCGCGGCGACCGGTTCTTACAAATTGGGTTGCGCGGCTACTGGCCACCACCAGAAACCCTGGACTGGATGGCCGCACAGCACATGCGCTCCTATGAAATGACCGAAATCGTCCATCGGGGCCTAGCCGAGTGCCTGACTGAAGCGTTCACGATCGCTACCGACGATTGCGACGGGGTTTTCGTCTCTGTGGACATCGACGTATGCGACCCGGGCCACGCGCCGGGCACCGGAACTCCCGAGCCGGGAGGTTTATCCGCACGGGAGCTGCTCGATGCTGTGCGGCGAATATGCCTCGAACTCCCGGTGGTCGGTGTCGATGTCGTCGAGGTCAGCCCGCCGTACGACCATGCCGACATCACGGCGGCACTCGCCAATCGGGTTGTCCTGGAAGCGCTGTGCGCGATTGCCCGGAAACGCCGAGATGCGCGCGACGGCACGCGGTGGGATCCGCTGCTTCCGCTTCTCAGTGAGCGGGCGGCGCCGATTCCAGAGGGGACGATTGCTCATCACCATCACACCCATCTCGGTCACGATCGGGAGGATTGAGGACGACCATGAGCGAGATCTCGCAATCGGACATCGAGATCGACCTCGTCCCGCCCGACGGGCCTCGGGCTCCGGAGGTAACGGTCGGCACTGACGCAGCGTATGCAGCACCGGCTACTCATGGTCTGGGTCGGCCGCTGCGGAACATCTCCGAGGTGCGGCACTTTTTCCGCACCAATGAGGTGCCGATCTATTTCGTCGGCGCGACTCCATTCAACCTGCTGGGCCTGGATCGCTGGATACGGAACTTCTCCTATATCACTTATTACGACGGTTGGGATGGCGCGCATCCACGGGTGTTCACGCCCAAACACAAGCCCTACATCGAATTCGAGTCGGGCGAGGAGATCAACAACTGGCTGCTCGTCAATCCCGAGGTTCGGGCTCATATGTCCCGCCCAGCCCCGCGCGGCCAGCGACCGAAGGTCGCCATGGTGTTTTTCGATGCCGAGACCGAACGGATCTGCGACGAGCTGGGGTACGACCTCATCCTCCCTTCCGCTGAACTCCGTGAGCATTTGGACTCCAAGCTCGTGACGACCCGCCTCGGCAACGACGTCGGCGCAGCGAGCGTGCCCAATGTCATGGTGACGGTCGAGGAATACGACGAATTGGTCGGCGCCGCGACAGACGCCGGCCTCGGCACTGATCTTGTCGTCCAAACCGCGTACGGCGATTCAGGCAAGACAACCTTCTTCATTGATGATGAGACCGGCTGGAAGCGGCATCGCCGCGACATCATCGGCAATGAGGTCAAGGTGATGAAGCGGATCAACAACCGCCCGGTCGCGGTCGAAGCGGTTCTCACCCGCAATGGCACAGTGGTCGGCCCGTTCATGTCGGAGCTGACCGGACACGCACAGCTCACGCCGTATCGCGGCGGCTGGTGCGGCAACGAGATGTATCCAGAAGTCCTTGATGAGGACCTTCGGCGCAAAGCAGGTGGTCTCGTCGGGCGGCTGGGTGATCGTCTTGGTGCCGAGGGCTATCGAGGCTTCTTCGAGGTCGATGTGCTGATCGATACCGACACCGACGAGGTCTACCTCGGGGAGCTCAACCCCCGAATCAGTGGCGCCTCGTCGATCACCAACGTCACCGCCGGTGCGTACGCCGACATTCCGCTCTTCGCGTTTCACCTTTTGGAGTACTTCGACGTCCAGTTCGAGCTCGACATCGAAGAGATCAACACGCGGTGGCGCGAGCTTGCCGCTGCGGACCTGTGGAGTCAGATGGTGATCAAGGAAACCTCGCCCATCGTGCAGTTGATCACCTCTGCTGCGCCCACCGGGCAGTACTCGTACAACGCCTCTGGAGCGTTGGTGTATCGGCGGGCGGCATTGGACTGGCATCAGCTGCAAAACGAATCCGAGGCGTTCTTCTTGCGCATCTATGGGCCCGGCGACTACCGCTGGAAGGGTGCTGACCTGGGGGTCTTGGTCACCAAGGGGCGCTTACAGCGACGAGCAGGTGATGGAACGGATGCACTGACCATCCGCGCGAAGCATCTCATTGATTCGATTCGCGAGCAGTACACCGGCCAGCCTCTGGCCGACGCCGACGCAAGCGCCGCGCCACTGGCGACGGCAGTCTCAATGGCGAAGTGAGAGACGCGGCGTGATCGGCTCAACGGCCAGCCGTCCGCCTTTTCCTGTCACGCTGGATAACTGGCAGACAGCGGATCGGGTCGGTTGGACGTTCTGCCACATCGCGGAGATCTTTCCGACAGCGATCATCTCGCGCGGTTCTGGCCGGGCGGCTCCGCTCCCGAAGCGCATCACATCGTTAGTCGACGTGCGCTGCCGAGATGCCGACGGAGAATCTACGACGGTCGGTGCGGTCATGAAGGCCACCGAGACCGACGGCTGGATGGTGGTACACGACGGCAAGCTCGTCGCAGAGCAGTACGCCGGGGAAATGGAGCCCGACACGCTGCACCTGCTCATGTCGGTCAGCAAATCCATCGTCGGCATCCTGGTCGGTGCGCTGGCCGCGCAAGGCGTCCTCGACCTCGAGGAGCAGGTCACTGCCCTTGTGCCGGATCTCGAGCGCAGCGGTTACCGGGGGGCCACAGTGCGCCAGCTTCTTGACATGCGCTCTGGCATCGCCTTTTCAGAGGACTATCTGGATCCAGATGCCGAGGTCCGGGTGCTCGAACAGGCGGTCGGCTGGGCCCCACGTCGCTCACCTGATGTGCCGAAGACGCTTCGTGGGTTTCTGCTGACGCTCCGCCAGGCCCGCGAGCACGGCGGCCCCTACGAATATCGCAGTTGTGAGACTGACGTATTGGGCTGGGTGTGTGAGGCTGCGACTGGTCAGCGCTTGCCCCGGTTAGCGGGGAAACTGATCTGGTCGCGCCTCGGGGCCGATTTTGACGCCAATATCGGAATCGACGCCGAAGGCACCGGCCTGTTCGACGGCGGCATCTCCGCTGCGCTGTGTGATCTTGCCCGCTTCGGCGTGATGATCGCCCAAGAGGGCACATCAATGACCGATCAGCAGGTGGTGCCAGGGGCTTGGATCGAGGACAGCTTCGCTGGCGGCCCTGACTCGCGCGAGGCATTCGCGTCAAGCCCGGACGACACCCGGATGCGCGGTGGCATGTATCGCAATCAGTTCTGGTTCCCATGGCCAGACCGTCAGGTGCTGTTGTGCCTGGGCATCCACGGACAAATGATCTACGTCGACCGTACGACAGGCCTTGTGGCGGTTAAGGTCTCGAGCTGGCCAACGCCACAAGATCCTTGGAAGCTCTTTTCAACGCTGGCCGCCTTCGATGCAATTAGCGCTGAAATGGCCCCACACCCCGGATAAGGGAGCGCTCATATGCAGTGGCGCAGCAAGGACACCTAAAAGAGCCGTATGACGATGGAGGTCAGACGTGAGCGACGGACAGAGCACAATCTCAAAGCTGTTCGGATCCAGAAAGCTGAAAGGGATTTCGGACATTCGAACGTTCTTCAGGACGAATGCGCAGCCCATCTTCTTCATCGGTCCCACGGCGTTCAATCTGCTCGGCATCGACCGGTGGGTGCGCAACTTCGGGTACATCGTCTACTACGACTCCTGGGCCTCGGGCCATCCTCGGGTCTTCACACCCGCGAACAAGCCGTACGTCGAGTTCGAAAGCAGTGAGGAGATCAACAACTACCTGCTTCGGGATCGCGAAGTGCAGGCGTTCATGGAGTCGAGATCACCATCGGGCCTCCGCCCGATGGTCGCAATGGTCTTCTTCGACGAGGAGACCGAGGAGATATGCAGGGAGCTCGACTACGACTTGATCTTGCCCACGGACGAGCTGCGCCGTCGCCTCGATTCCAAGATCGTCACCACAAAGCTTGGCGAGGAAGCCGGCGCTCCTTCGGTGCCAAATGTGCTGGGTCACGCGGACAGCTACCTGAAGCTGAGCGAGCTTGCAAGCAATGCCGGCCTCGGATCAGACCTGGTTGTCCAGACGCCTTATGGGGATTCTGGCAAAACCACCTTCTTCATCACCTCTGAGTCGGACTGGGCACGCGACAGCGAGAACATCATCGGTGAAGAGCTGAAGATCATGAAGCGGATCAATAATCACGCGGCGGCTGTCGAGGCAGTGAACACCAGCCAAGGAACCGTGGTCGGTCCGTTCATGACTGACCTGACGGGCTACCCGGAGCTGACTCCTTATCGCGGGGGTTGGTGCGGTAACGACCTGTTCCCAGAGGCTCTGTCAGAAGCCCATCGTGCCACGGCGATCAGCCACGTGCGACGGCTTGGCGACCGCCTCCGCCGGGAGGGCTACAAGGGCTTCTTCGAGGTGGACGTGCTGATCGATATGGATTCGGATGAGGTTTACCTCGGGGAGCTGAATCCGCGCATTTCCGGGGCCTCGTCAATGACCAACGTGACTGCCGGTGCCTATGCCGACATCCCGTTGTTCCTCTTCCACTTGCTTGAGTTCATGGACGTTGACTACACGGTCGATGTGGACGAGATCAACGAGCGATGGCGCGAACTCGCTGCAGTCGACGTCTGGGCCCAGCTGATCATGAAGGAGCCGAACGACTCCGTGGAGCGGATCCTGGCGGCGCCCCAAACTGGCACGTACCGGCTTGACGAGGACGGCAATTTGACCTTTGTGCATGTCAGCTACGACTGGCATGAGGTCACCCATGAAGACGAGTGTTTTTTCATGCGGGTGTACGGGCCGGGTGACTATCGGTTCAAGGGTGCCGACCTGGGCATCCTCGTCACCAAGGGACGGATGCAGACCGCCGAGGGCCTGACCAAACGTTGCCGGAGCTACATCGAGGGCATCCGTTCCCTCTATACGAGCGAAGCGATTCCGGAGCCGCCATCGGTCGCGCCTATTGGCTACGTCAAGTGACATGGAAAGGATTCAACGCGTAAGTGAGCGCGTTTGGAGCGGACCTTTGAAGGTCAACTGTGCCCGCGCTCGCGGCCCTCGACGATACCGATAGGCCCGTGGACGTTCCTGACATCACCGGCCAAACCCGCTAGGTGACGTCCTGCTGCGACGAACGCCCGAATGGTGTCGATCAACGCCGTGGGGTCTTGGGCGGTCGGCCAGGAAGACATCTTCACCGAGACCGTGCGGGTCGCCTGGTCGACCAGCACCATCTGGCCATGGATGCCTAGGCACAGCTGGAGGTCGCCGAGCGGTCCCGGTACGAACCAGAACTGGTTGCGATACCAGCCACCAGTGAGGATCGGCTCCGAGTCAGAGGCTGCAAAGGCAGCCCTGATGTCTGGATCGAGCGCGCGGGCCTCCTGCAGCCACCGTTCCGGCACGATCGAGGTGTCCTGCACATAGCCGTCGTCCAAGATCAATTGACCGAACCGGGCCGCGTCTCGTGCGCGAGCCGACATGCCGCCATCATGGATGGCCGAGCCGAGGCCGTCGCAGGTGATTTCGGCGTCGAACTCTGCACCCATCGGCTGCCACATCAACAGTGAGATGAGCTCGGCCATGCGGGTACCAGCGGCGCGTTCGCACACCCAGCCGAGCATGTCGGTGTCTGCTGATCGGTACACGAACGGTCCGCCGTGATCGGTGTCCCTGCCCAGCTGGGTGAGGTAGAAGTACATCCCCCGCACCTCGTCATGGTCCTCGCCCGGTCGCCAGCCCATGTGTCGCTCCATCACCCGGACTTCGGCGTCGCGATTGGTGTATTCCTCGCGGAATGCGACTCCGGTACGCATGTTCAGGAGGTGCCGGACGGTTGCACCGTCATAGCCTGAGCCGATGATCTCTGGGACGTAGCTGCTGGCCTGGGCGTCCGGGTGGAGCAGGCCTTGTTCGACAAGGATTCCGGCGATGCAGCCGACCACAGATTTCGTCACCGACATCAGCAGATGGGGAGTCTCATCGGACATTCCGTTGAGGTACTGCTCGTACACGATCTGGCTGTCGTGCAGCACCACAACCGCATCCGTCCACGTCTGCGCAATCACTTCACCGAATGTCGACGTCTCTCCTGCAAGCCGATGTACGGTGACGTCGTCCGGCAGCCCAGCAGCACCGTGCTGCACGAAACGCCGAGCATCATGCCAGCGGGAGATCCGCTGGGTCGGTATCAGCTCGCGCAAGTGTTGGAACGACCACCGGTTGTACGGGGGGTCCTGCCAGTTGGCAAGCGTGACCCGCGACTCCGCGGACGGTGGAAAACCGGACATCAGTGGCTCACGCGCCATGCCGGGGACCATACCCTCTGGCGTGGTTTTCAACTGATGAAACGACGCAGGTCGGTTCAACTCTCTCCAGAGCGACGCAGGGCTGCTGCGGTTCGGCGGTGCTCGCGGCAGACTGTGGGCGGTCCCTGGCCGTCGACCTCAGCCCCCTCGGCTACGTCGGTAGGTGCTGCGGCTCTGGACCGGTTCGTGCCGCCAGTGACCTATCAATCGTTGAGAGATGAGTGGCTGCCAGCGGCGCTGCAAGCTGCAAACCCTTGGAGCGTTCCCCGTCGGGTCAATGGTGTGCTGCAACCGCCTGCAACCGCCTGGGTGAAGCCATAAACCTGGCCTTAGAAGGCCCGCGAGTCGCCACTTGGCGTTTCGTTCCCACAAGATCGGTTCGCAATCTACGTGCACGTAGCTTCCTTACCGTCTACATAGGTTGCAACCTGTGCAGACCGCAGGCAACCTACGTCAACGTAGGTCGCCGCGAGCGAGGCTCTGGCTCAGGCGGACGCCTCAAGATGCAGCTCGTACATGTTGAAGATGCGAGACAGTCGATAGCCCAGAGCCTCGTTTACCTTGATCATGAAGTTGTTGTCTACGTTGTTCCAGGTCTCGATGATCTTCAGCTGCGGTTCGACCTCGGCCAGCCAGCGCATCATGTCGATCTTGAGCAATAGACCTAGCCGGTGACCCCGATGCTGGCGGGCGACCGCGGTGTCGCCCTGACCGCCCACATCAGGCTGCAGCGGATGGACCCCGACGATGGTGTGACCGCCCACCTCGCCAGTGGTGCGGTGGCGCGCAATAACGCGATAGGCCCGCACCCCACGGGCCATCAGTGCCGTTTCCCGGTCTTGGAGCCGCTGCAGATCAAACTTCTCATTTTCATAAGTCAGGTCGCCCATTGGCGCATCGTTGATCGCCGCGGTTACCTCGAGGAGCTCGCCAAGCACCGCATCCGCGATCGGCGGTTGCAGCCGCTCTAAAAAATAGTCAGACGCTGCGGCCTCGGCGACGGTCCACAGCCGACGCATCGCAGTTTCGTCGACGTCGGCAAGTACCTGGCGGCGACGAGCGTCGTGACTGGCGTAACTGAAGCCGAACCCTTCAACGAACTTGCGAGCGCCTTGATCATCTTCAGCTGTGCCAACCCAGATCGTGTTGCGGCCCGCTTCTCGCGCACGCCGCAGTGCCTCATTCATGATCGCCGAGCCATGGCCGCGGTGACGATGATCGGGATGAACCCGAATCTGAGCCCAGATCAGATGCAAGTTGTCGCGAGTCGGCATGTCCAGCGCAAGTACGCCAACAGGGTCGGCGGCCTCCGAGGGTGCGTAGAGATAGCACTCTGCGGGGTCGAGGTCCCAGCCGTAACGCAGGTCATCAGCCAGCATCTCGGGAATGATCAGGAACGCTTCGGAATCATCGATCTGTCGCGCCGCCTCCTCGATGCAGGCAACCGCAGTGACCTGAGTCATGTCGTCAGGATCGACGCGTACGAATGGCATCCAACAAGGGTGACGTACCCGGTCGCGGTCCCGCCACCGAATATTCCAGACAACGCTTTGGGTGACAACGACAGGCTCTGTTACAGTGACGACGTGGCAAGCGTCCAGCGCCGTTTGGCGCTGCTTCTCCTCCGCTGCCGCAGCGAGGCCCATTAGGGGGGCCGGCATCCTCGCTGCGGAGTCTTGACGTGCTTCCGGTCCGCTCCACATCCACCAGCGAGGAATCATGTCAGACATCGCCACTTCCGTTACGTCAGCGGGCTCTAGTGCGTTCGGTACGAAGGTGCAGCACGTACCAGTGCAGCAGCCCAGCCCGATGCCCTTCCACCGGTATCGCGCGTTCACGCCAATTGATCTTCCGGATCGCACCTGGCCGTCCAATGTGATCACCAAAGCGCCCCGTTGGCTGTCAACCGATCTTCGTGACGGCAACCAGGCGTTGATCGATCCGATGACCCCAGCTCGCAAGCACAAGATGTTCGAGCTGCTGGTTCAGATGGGCTACAAGGAGATCGAGATCGGATTTCCCTCTGCTAGCCAGGCCGACTTCGACTTCGTCCGACAGCTGATCGAACAGGACAAAATTCCCGACGACGTTGTCGTTTCGGTGCTGACCCAGGCCCGTGAGGACCTCATCGAGCGCACGGCGGAGTCCATCGTCGGTGCCAAGACAGCAACCATCCACATGTACAACGCCACAGCGCCGTTGTTCCGCCGCGTGGTCTTCCATGTCGACAAGGCAGAATGCATCGCCTTGGCTACGCGTGGCACAGAGCTGGTGATGAAGTACGCCGAGCAATACCTGGGCGACGTGGAGTTCGGCTACGAATACTCGCCGGAGATCTTCACGGGCACCGAGATGGAGTTCGCGGTCGAGGTGTGCAACGCGGTGATGGATGTCTGGCAGCCGTCACAGGGCCGGGAGATCATTTTGAACCTGCCTGCAACCGTCGAGATGGCGACGCCGAATGTGTACGCCGATCAGATCGAATGGTTCAGCCGGCATGTCCATAGCCGCGAGCATGTCGCCATCTCGCTGCATCCGCACAACGACCGCGGCACGGCGACTGCCGCGACCGAGCTGGCCTTGATGGCTGGCGCGGACCGGGTCGAGGGCTGCCTATTCGGTCATGGTGAACGCACCGGCAATGTGGACCTGGTGACGTTGGGCATGAACCTGTTCTCACAAGGAATCGACCCCAAGATCAACTTCTCCAAGATCGACGAGATCCGTCGCACGGTGGAGTACTGCACCAACCTGCCGGTCCACCCGCGCCACCCTTACGCGGGCGACCTGGTCTACACCGCGTTCTCCGGCAGTCACCAGGACGCGATCAAGAAGGGCCTGGAGGATCTGGAGAAGCGGGCCGAGGCACAAGGCATCGGCGTACGCGAGATCGCCTGGCAAGCGCCCTATCTGCCGATCGATCCCTATGATGTTGGCCGCACGTATGAGGCGGTCATCCGGGTGAACTCCCAGTCCGGCAAGGGCGGAGTCGCCTACATCATGAGGTCCGAGCACAACTTGGATTTGCCGCGGCGGCTGCAGATCGAATTTTCCAAGGCCGTACAGGCACATACTGACGCCGGCGGGGGAGAGGTCAGCCCGAGCAGGCTCTGGGAGATCTTCCAGTTCGAGTACCTGGAGCCAGACAGCCCGCTGCGACTCGTGAGTGTGTCGACAGCATCCACAGCAGACGGCCAGACCTCACTTACCGCTCAGGTCGTGGCACGAGGTTGGATGCAAACGGTCACTGGCGAGGGCAACGGCCCAGTGTCGGCGTTCGTGGACGCGATCTCCACCCTTGATCATCACGTACGCGTACTGGACTACACCGAACACGCGCTATCTGCCGGTGGGGATGCGCTCGCCGGCGCTTATGTCGAGTGCGAGGTCGGACGGGGTGAAGACAGCGTAGTTGTCTGGGGAGTAGGCATGGACGCAAACATCGTCACTGCCTCACTCAAGGCCGTCACCTCGGCCATCAACCGAGTGGGCTGAGGCCTACTTCCCAGAAAGCGATGGAGGTTCCCGCCGTGATATGCGGCGGGAACCTTCATTAGCGGAAGCCGTTGGCGGCTGTGCGCGCGGGCACCGTCGGCGAGTAGATCCAGGCCTGGAAGAACGGTCCAAGATCGACTGTGGTGTCGGACTGCGCATCGGCCATCCACTCCTCGAGAGTGCGACTCCCTGGATCTTGAGCCCAGTCCCTGGACAATTTGAAAAAGGCCTCGTCACCCATCACGTTGCGTAAAGCCTGCAGCGCCATCGGGCCGCGTATGTACACCACATCGAAAAGATGCGATCTGCCGGGATCGATCATGGTGATCTTCCAGAACTTATCGTCGTCCTTCAGCCGGTCGTACGCGCGATTCAAGACATCATTGGCCTTGCGGCCGCCTGTCCGCTCGGCCGCACCCCATTGCGCCCATGACGCGTAGCCCTCGGTGGTGAAGATGTCGTTCCATTGCCGCACCGTGACGTTGTCGCCGAACCACATGTGAGCCAACTCGTGGGTAAGCAGGCCCGGCTCGAAGTCGCGGTTCAGGATCGCCTTGGCGTCATAGACCGGCCGGGTCTGCGTCTCCAGCCCGCCGAACCACAGCTGATGTACGGGGACGATCCCGCCGATCTCGGTGAACGGGTACGGGCCGAACATCGTCTCCAGCGTCCTAATTCGCTGCCCGGAGGTCATCAACGCCGCCATGGCCGTCTTCCGCTGATCCGCCGGAAGTTTCTCAGACACCGCATAGACATAGGGCAAGCCATGATCAATGCCTTGCTTCACCTCGTAGTGGCCGATGGCCATGAAGTTCAGATAAGACGCCATTGGCTGGCGGGCGACCCAATGCCAGGTGTTGAAATCCTTCTCATTTCCCGTGTCGGCCGACTCCAGCCGACCCACGCTAATGGCCTCCATACCGGCCGGCACCCTGATCGAGACGTCCATGAGGGCGGGATCCGATGGATGATCATTAGCCGGATACCACCACGCAGAGCTCTCCGGCTCTCCAGCCACGATCCACTCGCCATCGGCTGCCGACCACGGCCCCACGTCACCCTGCTTGATGTCACCCGGCTTGCCCGAGTAGCCGACGACCACCTGGAACGTGCTACCCATTTCAATCGCTTGCGCCGGCTTGACATAGACGTCGGAGAAACCTCGCGCGATCGCCTCCGCAGGCACACCATTCACAGTGACTTTGTCGGTGTGCAGGGCAAGGTCGAAGTAGAAAGAGTTGAGGTGCTGGGTGGCTTGTGCACTGATGGTCGTCGTGCCGGTGATGGTCTGACTCCGTGGGTCCCAATTGATCACGATCTGGTACTTGGCCACGTCGTAGCCGCTGTTGCCGGCTTGCGGATAGTAAGGATCGCCGAGTCCAGGTTCGCCATCAGTGGCGTTGGGATCATGTGGTGGCGGCGTCGTCACACTGCTCGGAGGCTGTCGCTGCCGAGTGGTCAGCGCCCAAGCCAACCCGAGTGGCGCCGCCATGATGACCAGCAAGACCACCGGCAGGATGACCGCGAGCAGGTACGCCACCCGATGCGGCCGCTGGACTGCCGGCTGCTGGACTGGCGGCCGCTGCGGCGAGACTGGGGCCGGTGCCGGATCTGTGAAGGGTTGTGCCTGGGGCGGCGACCACCTCGGATCAACGCTCGACATGTACCAAGGATTTGAGGCCGCGGTCAAGGTGCCAAGCAAGGAAGGCCGCTGTCATCCCGCTTGCTTCCTGCGCCACATGATCAGCTACCTGGCGGGTATCGGGCCACCGGCCCTCGAGCAGTGCCCCCAGCAAGACCAATGTCTCTGGAGCAGGCCGCGCCGCTCCGGCCGGGCGGCAGCGCTCGCATACGGCACCGCCTAGCGCGGGAGAAAATGCCCGGTGCGGCCCAGCGACGCCGCAGCGTGCGCAATCTGCAAACGACGGAGCATACCCGGCGGCGGCCAGCGCCCGCAGCAGGTAGGAGTCCAAGATCAACGTTGCTGGACGCGGGCCGTCGGAGGTTCCGTGGTTGAGTGCTCGCAGGGCTCCGACGAGGAGCAGGTACTGCTGAAGTGCTGGTTCGGATTCCTCGACGACGAGGCGGTCGGCGGTCTCCAGCATGACTTCCCCAGCTGTGTACGCGGGATAGTCGTCGGTCAGCGGTTGCCCGAAGGCATCCAGCGACACCACCTGGGTGATCACATCGAGCGTGTGCCCGACAGCAAGCTGGAGGTCGATGTGGGAAAACGGTTCCAGCCGAGCGCCGAATTTTGAGGTCGTGCGGCGTACCCCTTTAGCTACGGCTCGAATCTTGCCGTGGCGGCGGCTCAGCATGGTGATGATCCGATCCGCCTCGCCGAGCTTGTGCGTGCGAAGAACCACTGCTTCGTCACGGTAAGTCGGCACCTCGATATTGTCCCTGACGTGGCCAAGCTTTCCAGGAGTGCGCCGCGTCCGACACCGGGTCGCAAAACGAACGCGGAGCCATTCTCTGGTGCTCGGCCGCCGAGTCCGCCGGCCTCACATCCCAGCGGCGTCCAGCCGCCCCAGATACCACAAGATCGGCTGCCGAGGCATGTAGCCATCGTGATGGACGGCAATGGGCGCTGGGCCAAGGCTCGTAACCTGCCGCGCACCGAAGGTCATGCCAGGGGTGAAGCGTCGCTGTTCGACGTGATTGAGGGGGCCATCGAGGTCGGCGTGAAATACCTCTCGGCGTACGCGTTCTCCACCGAGAACTGGAACCGCTCCCCGGACGAGGTCCGCTGGCTGATGGGCTTCAACCGTGATGTGATCAGAAGGCGGCGGGACCAGCTCGATGCCATGGGGGTGCGGGTGCGCTGGGCCGGCCGGAGGCCGCGGCTGTGGCGGAGTGTGATCAGCGAGCTCGAGGATGCGGAGCGGCGTACTGTCAGCAACAACGTACTTACGTTGCAGTTTTGCGTGAATTACGGAGGCCGGGCCGAGATCGTCGACGCAGCCCGGCGTGTGGCACTACTGGCCGCTGAAGGGCGTCTCGATCCAGGCAAGCTCACCGAGGAGCGATTCCGGCATTTCCTGGATGAGCCGGACATCCCTGACGTCGATCTCTTCGTCCGTTCCTCAGGTGAGCAACGGACGTCGAACTTCCTGCTGTGGCAGAGCGCGTACGCAGAGCTGGTATTCCTTGATCGACTGTGGCCTGATTTCGACCGCCGCGATCTGTGGCGGGCGATTGAGCTCTACGCCCAACGGGACCGGCGCTACGGCGGGGCGGTGCCGTAGTTTGATTGCTCCGCTCGCTGGCGCTCGCTCCGCGCGGACCGCGCCTTTTGAGTGCGCCTACTTCGTCACGCAGCTCGCCGCTGGGGCTGGTGCTCGCTTCGCTCGCGCGTTCTTGATCAGTCGCTCGGGGACGGAGAAGCGTGTCCCTTCCCTCCTCCTCAGCACGGCGCGTGGCGCAATCCGTCGCCGTGATCAGCGAGACCTGAGCCTTTATGCGGATTGAGCGTCTTCGCACTTCTGGTGGGAAACGTACCCCTCAACGCGTGTAGAGCCGGACGTTTCGCGACTTCTGGTGGGAAACGTCCACGCCGCCAGTTGTCACAGACCGGCGTTCTTGCCGAGCCACCCAAGTGCTGGTGCAACGGTCGGCGCGTAGGTGTCGAAGTTGTGGCCACCGCTCGGCAGCACGATTGTGCTCACACCTGGTATGCCGCTTGCTGCCGCGATGGCCCGCTTGGCATCGGCATAGTGGACGCCGTCCCAAGACTCGCGGTCACCTTTCGAGGTAATGATCAACAGGTGAACCGGATAGCTCAAGGTATGTCTGATCAGCCACAGCGGAGAGTTTTCGTTGCGCAGCACTCGGCTGTGGTTGAACAGATTGCCGGTGGTGTGATCTTCTTCGGCGCCGAAGTAGCCGCCAATGCTGACAGCGGCGACGAACGATGTCGGATGGCGTAACAGCATCTTGCTGGCGCAGAAGGCCCCAGTGCTCCAGCCGATCGTCGACCAATGCCCTGGCGTAACGCGGAAGTGTTTGATCACCGCCTCCTTCACGTCGGTGGACAGCCAGGAGTCGGCCTGTGGACCATGAGGAACGTCGGTGCACTCGGTGTCGCGCGGTTGCGCGATGGACAGCGGTGGTATCACCGCGACGAATGGCTTGACCTGACCTGATTTGATCGCCTGCGTGGCGTTGCTGCCCAAGGTCAGGGTTTTGAAGATTCCCGCCGGAGTGCCGGGCTGCCCGGGCAGCACCATCAAGACCGGGAATCTGGTGTTCGTCTGCGCGGCAGCCTCGTACTCAGGTGGCAGCCAGACAAGTACCTGTTCCGTCGCACCCGAGACCTTCCCACGCACAGTCAGGATGCTGACGCGGCCCTGACTGCCATCGGGGGGAACTAGCTGTCCGGCGTCGGCGACGGCGACGACCGGCCCACCGCCGTGTTGATGCCCCAGCAGGTCGTCCCATGAGTCGTAGAACATGAACGCGCGGTTCAGGGCAATACCGGCAGCCAGCACAGCGACAGCCTGACAACACAGAATCATGCCAATTCGTAGCGCCGCTCCGGCGACTCGACCGGGGAGGCGCCGCCAACTGAGCGCTAGTGCAATCGGCAAGGCGATAGCCACGATGACGAGCACGATCGTCAAGGGAGCCCCAGTCAGACTCACATTAAATAGCACGGCTAACGATTTGGTTACGTTCCCTCACGGGCTGGCGACGAGTCTGGCAGCCTCAGCACGTGTCGCAGGTGCCGAAGATCTCCAGGTCGTGGCTGATCTCCCGAAAGCCGTATTGCTCCGCAACGGCATTCGCCCACCGCTCTACGGCCGGTCCAGAGACTTCGACCGTACGACCACAGACGCGACAGACCAGATGATGATGGTGTCCGGTCGAGCACCGGCGGTACGCCGTCTCACCCTCGTTGGTTCGGATGGCGTCGAGGTCCCCAACATCGTTCATGAGTTGCAGAGTCCGATAGACGGTGGTCAGGCCGATGCGTTCGCCGTGATGACGCAGGTCGTCGTGAATCTGTTGCGCCGTCCGAAAGTCGTGTTGATCCGCCAGGATCTCCTCGACCGCGGCGCGCTGCCGGGTACGGCGCTGGGCACCTGACGGTTTGGCCGTCTCAGCTTTCGAAACAGGCCTCGTCTCCGTTTGCTCCTCGGCGGCAACGGCCGGGCGCGGCTCAGTGCTCATCGTAGTGATCGGCATGGACGGCGTGCCGATGACCTTCATGGATGAAATCGGTGTGATCACCGTGCTGCACCGCCGGATGCCCACAGCCTGGCGCATGGCGGTGAGGATGGTTCTCGGTGATCGTGTGAGGCGCCACAAGTTCATCGTCGTCGACCAGCTCAGGGAGCACGGCTGCTGCGTAGCGCCGTCGCAGGAGATAGGAGACGGGCCAACTCAGCATGAAGACCGCGATGGCCAACAAGACGATAAAGGCGCCAGGCGCAGCATTGACATAGAACGACGCAGCGGCGCCCCCGACTGCGGTCGCAACGCCAATGCCTACGGCGCAGAGCAGGGTGGCAGTGAAGCCGCGTACCAGGTTGCGCGCAGCGGCAACCGGAATCACCATCAGCGCACTCACCAGCAGTAAGCCAACCGTCCGCATTGCCAACGCGACCGTGACGGCGGCGAGACTCACCACGGCGATGTTGTAGAGCCGTACCGAGAGGCCTTGGGTACGAGCGAACTCTTCGTCGGTGGAAACCGCGTACAACTGCGGGGCCAGCCCAAGGGTGGTCACCAAGATCACGATAGCGAGCACCGCGATCAGCTGCACATCCCCTGGAGTCACGGTGGTGAGGGAGCCGAACAGGTACTGCGCCAAGCCTCCGGCGCCGATACCGGAGATGCCCGAGAGGAAGACTCCGGCCGCCAGGCCGCCGTAGAACAAGACGGCTAGGCCGACGTCGCCGGTCGCTTTGCCGCGCTGCCGGAGGATCTCGACAACGACTGCGCCTGCGACGCAAGCGGCGACGGCAATGGGAATGGGTGCCGAGCCGGTCAGCAGCGCCAAGCCGACGCCCGCGAGAGCAACATGGCCGAGGCCATCCCCCAACAGACTCAGCCGCCGTTGCACGATGTAAGTGCCGATGGCGGGTGCGATAAGCCCAGTGAGTAGCGCCGCGATCAACGCGCGCTGCATGAATGGGTAGGACAAGATTTCGATCATGGCGCACCGCCTAAGAGCGTTTCCGCACCTTGATCGTGATCATCCTCAGCCGGCTGACCATGATCGTGATGTGGGTGGCTCCCGAAGCGACGATGCTGACCAAGATCACCTAGTGGCCCGTCATGAACAACGCGGCCGGCGCTCAAGACGACAGCGCGGTCAATAAGGCTGCCGAGCGGCCCGACCTCGTGCAGTACAACCAGCACGCTGGTGCCCGCCGCCAACAGTCCGGCCAATACCTCTGCCAGTACTCGCTGATGCTCCAGGTCAACTCCAGAAGTGGGCTCATCCAAAATCAAGAGATCGGGATCACCGGCAAGCGCCCGGGCAACCAGCACTCGTTGCTGCTGGCCGCCTGACAGTCGAGCGATATCGCTGTTGAGGTGGCCGGCCAGTCCAACGAGAGTGACGGCGTTGTCTACGGCGTCCCGGTCGGCTCGGCTCAGTGGACGGAAGGGCCGTCTGCGCGCCAGGCGACCGGCGGCGACAACCTCTTTCACCTTCGATCCAGCGAGCTGGGCCAGTGAACGTTGCGGCACATAACCGATGCGGGACCAATCTCGGAAGTCGCGCAATGGTGCGCCGAAAAGTGTCACTGCACCCCGCTGGTAGGGGAGCAGCCCGAGCAGTGTACGGACCAGGGTCGACTTTCCGGAACCGTTGCCGCCCATCAAGGCCACCGCCTCGCCCGCGCGTACCGAGAGGTCGACGCCGCGCAGCACCGGAAGTCCGCCACGTTCGACCGTCAGGTCGTCGGCCTCCAGTACCGTACGTGCTCCTATGAGCATCCCCCGGCCTTTCGCAGTGCCGCCAAGTTGGCGGACATGACGGACAGGTAATCGGTTCCACGCGAGCGATCAGTGATGCCCTCGATGGGATCCAGCACATCGGTAGCCAAACCAAGATCACCAGCAATCGCGTGGGCGACCGCCGGCGACACCAGTGTCTCTGAGAAGATCGTCGTCAGCCCGTGTTCTCTGGCCACCCGCTGAACCTGGGCAATCCGTGCCGGTGAGGGCTCGGTATCGGGGTTGAGGCCAGCGATAGCAATCTGGGTCAGGTGATATCGCTGAGCCAGGTACCCAAAAGCCGCGTGAGTCGTAATGAACTCAGTTCGTTCACAGTCACCAAGGCCCAAGCGGAACGAGCGATCAAGCCGGCGCAGATCATGATTGAGCTCGGCCGCGTTCCTGCCGTAGTCACCCGCATGATCGGGATCGATGGCCGAAAGCCGTTTCTCCACCGCCTGAGCAATGCGACCAAGCGCTGTCGGATCCAGCCATACATGCGGATCCAAAGCGGGGTGATCATTACCGGACAGTGCGTAGCCGCGATCGTCACCGGTCGCCGCCAATGGCCGTAACGGCACGATAGTCGTGGTGTCGATCACCTGCGCGTTTTCGCTCTGCACCACAGCCTCATCAACTGCTGGCTGAAAGCCCTTCTCATAGATCACGAGGTTCGCAGTGGTCAGGCTTGCGACCTGCCGAGGCGTCAGTTCGAGATCATGCGGCTCGGCTCCTGGCTGCGTCAGATTGGCAACCATGGCGTGATCGCCAGCGACGCGCTGGGCGACGAACTGTAGTGGATAGAACGCGGTGACGATGGTCAGCTCGTCGCTGGTTTGTGTGGACACAGTGCTAGACGATCCGGACGTTGCACATCCCGTCGCAGCGAGCAGGACGAGCATGCCGGTAAGCAGGCTCAGCCTTTGAACCCTAACCGACATGAGAACCATTTTCATTAAAGTACTCACTCAAGTCAAACGGCCATCTCTCCACCGACCTGTCAGCTTCTCAGCGTGCTATAGCCCTCTGAAAAGCTGACAAGTCGGAGTTGGCAGAGTGCCGCCTATGCCCAAGAACCATTTCGGCGAGCGCATTGCCGAGCGCTATGACAAGACAGCTGCCGACATGTTCGATCCTTCGGTTGTCGACCCAGTCGTGGACTTTCTAGCCGAGCTGGCATTCGACGGTACGGCGCTCGAACTAGGCATCGGCACCGGCCGGATCGCGCTCCCGCTTGCCGAGCGCGGCATCCGCGTACACGGCATCGATCTGTCCGAGGCAATGGTGGCGAGGCTGCAATCCAAGCCCGGTGCAGACCAGATCAGTGTCACGATTGGTGATTTCGCCAAGACAACGGTCGACGGTCGTTTCTCGGTTGCCTACCTGGTCTTCAACACGATCATGAATTTGACGACGCAGGACGAGCAGGTCGCCTGCTTCCAGAATGTCGCCGCCCACCTGACGCCGGGCGGCTGTTTCGTGATCGAAGTCGGCATACCGGATCTGCAAAGGCTGCCACCCGGTGAAACTGTCCGAGCCTTTACAGTGAGCGAGAACAGGCTCGGTTTCGATGAGTACGACATCGCGTCCCAGGGCTTGATCTCCCATCATTACTGGGTCGTCGATGGAAGGCTCGAGGTCTTTTCGCCACCCTTCCGCTACGTCTGGCCGGCTGAGCTTGATCTGATGGCACGGCTTGCCAGGATGTCGCTACGGGAGCGCTGGGGTGGCTGGAAACGCGAACTCTTCAGCAGCGAAAGCACGAGCCACGTCTCGGTTTGGCAGAAACCCGCTTCGCCCTCCCAATAAGTACTTGGGCGTGAAGCCCATGGTGTGCGCCTTCGACAGGCTCTATGGCGCATGACTGGGCTCAAGGCGCATGAGCGGAGCTCATGGCGCATGGGCCGGACGAAGTCCGCGCTTGGTCACCTCGGTGAGCCGCTCAAGCAGTCGGTCGAAGACATGCGTGCGGTCAAACTGCAGCCCATGAGCACGAGCCCGCTCAGCCATCTCAGTCTGCTCATTACTGGGCATGGTGACCGCCAGATCCAGCGCGTCGGCGATCGAGTGCGGACTGCTAACCGGAACGATCATGGCAGTGTCGCCGACCGCCTCGCCGATCCCACCAGTGTTGGTGGTGATCACTGGACCACCGCCAGCCAACATCTTCTCCACCAGGGCGATGCCGAAGGTCTCGACGAACTCAGGTCGCGGCTTGCTCGGCAGCACAAAGGCAGAGCAGCCAGCCATCAGGTGCGGTTTCTCGTTATCACCGACATCGCCAAGAAAGCTGGTCCGATCCGCTACGGGAGTCGCTGCGGCGAACTCGCGGAGATACTGTGCCTCGGGTCCATTACCGGCGATCACTAGCCGCAGTTCCTTGCACGCTGGGCTGGCGGTAAACCCGGTGATCAAGTCATCGACACCCTTGGCGTGGGTCAGTCTGGATAAGAAGAGCACATAGCCATCCCGCATCAGTCCTCGCCGGCCGAGAGCCTCCGCCGTCTGCCTGGGGTTGAGGTCGAGATAGGCCGCGGTGTTGATGGCGGGGTAGGAGATCGCGACCCGCTGCCGGCAGCGTTCTGCAAAGCAGGTGCCATGGCGTCCGTCGATCTCCTCAGCAGAGGAGATGATCAACTCCTTGGTGTACTCCGATACAGCAACAGGCAGGTCGTTACCGAGATAGGCCGACAGCACCTGCGCAGCCGCGCCAAACCGTCCATCGCCAGCACATGAGCGGACGACGTTCGTGACATCGGAGCCAACCGCCTCCGCGATAGTGGCGACAGGGACCGGCAGACCTGTGGAACGGGCGATACCTAGCGCCTCCGACACGGCAAGCGTGTGCGGGCTCAGATAGAGCGACATGCAGACTGTCGGAACTCCGTCGGTGAATAACTCGACGAGACGTCCGGTGATGCCTGCGAGATGGCGACCGTCAGGCACCTTATAGTCCCCGACCGGGTTGGGGCGTTCCACTTCGATGCCGGTGCTATATGGCAGAACGCCGTCCAGCGGCTTCAGCGGGAGGCCCGACACGGCCAGCAGATCTAGCGGCCAGGTGACAATCCGGACATCTGTGAAGCCGCGTTGCAATGCGACCTCGGCCAGATTCCGTGCCTCACCTGAGTGTCCGCAGATGACCGGATCGGCGCGGACAACGATCACGAGCCGACGCTGGTACAGCCTCGAACCTGACGTTGTGTTCCTCGACGCTGTCATCATTTGACCCCCTGAATGATCATCGGTGTCGCTGTGGCGTGGTTGCTGGAGCCGGTACGACCGCGGAGACGCTGGGATTGCCGGCGTCGATTTGTGACATTGATGGCGGGCGGGTTGTGGTGCCCCAGTCCGAAGGTTCTGACCCAAGGTGCAGTCGCAGATGCCCACCGCGGTGCAGCTCACGTGCGGTCAGCCACGTTCGATCCAGGGTTTCTCCGTTGAGGACGGCTGACTGCACATACTGCGTTGGACCACCGGCTGCAGGCTCGACGAAACCTGAACTCTCGATCGCCAGCTCTCTGTCGGCGAACGCAATCTGGGACTCGGCAAACGACGGTGAGTTGATCAGATAGAGGCTCTGGCCCGCGACGGGAAAGAGGCCGAGCGATGCCCAGACATACCACGAGCTCAAGCCGCCGGAGTCGTCGTTGCCAGGCAGCCCGCCTCGGCCCAGACCGAACATGTTGTTGACGGCGGCGTGCACCACCTCTGCCGTCCGGTCGGGCCGGCCGGCGTAGTGATAGGCCCACGGCGCTTCCATGTCAGGTTCGTTGTTGAGCCCTTCGAAACGATTGAGCGCGTACCCTGCTGCCAAGTCCGCTCCGCTTGGGCGTTCGCCCAACTGCTTGACAGGATCGGCGCCGTAGCCGAAGAAGCGGTCAAGCAACCCGACGAAGACGTCATCGCCTCCGGCAAGGTCGATGCGCGCCTTCATGTCGTGTAGCAGGCGGAACGAGTAATTCCACTTTCCGCCTTCGTAGTAGGTCGAGTCGAGGAGCAGGCCATCGGCACGGTTGAATGCGTTGGCCCACTGGCCGGCCAGCCGTTCGAACTGCATGGCGAGCTGGTTATCGCCGACGTAATGGGCAACCTTTGCCGTGCATTGGTAGCCGCAGGCCAGGTCGAGGGTATGCGCGATCGGCTCAGCAAGACCTCGGAACAGATAATCCTCGCCGTAGCTGCGTCGCAGGTCGGCGTCCATGTGACACAGCGCCCAATCCCAGTCGATGCCCGGCACTCCGAGCTGGCAGAGATCGGCGAGAAAGGTGTGGGCCAATGCGCTGCCTTGCCGGGAGAACCGGTCTGCGCCCTTGGCCATCCGGTAGCCGATCGGCAGGTTGCCTTCTTCCTCGCATATCGACAGCAGTGCGTTGGCCAGCTCAACAGCCCGAGCTGGAAACAGTGCAGTGATCAACGGCAGCTGGGTGCGATAGATGTCCCACATCGTGCAGATGTCGAACACAAACGGCCCGTCACCAGGCCACATCGGGCTTTCCTCGGGCGCGAAGCATGGCTTGATCAGCGAATGGTAGACAGCGGTGGAGAAGATCGTTTGCCGCGTCGTGGAGGGCGCGTCGATCTTGATCTTGTCGAGATGTTGCCGCCAGGCGGTTGCCGTCTTGCGGCGTCGGCTGTCGAATGCGGCCCGTCCGGATCCGAAGTCGGCGTGAAGGTTCTGCTTCGCTTGATCTACGCCGCGCAGCGAGAAACCGAATCGCAGCTCGAGCACCTGCCCGGGCTGGGTTGGTCCACGCCACATCAAACCGAAGGGTCGCAGCGTGGTCGGTCGTATGCGGTCGAAATCCAATCGGGTGCCTCCGGGCATCAGGCGCCGGTCGTACCACAACAGCTGCCGCCAATCGCCCGCGTCACACTCCAGGTGCACCGCGAGCGGGGCACCCTCTACGACGATCTCGGCTTGGGCCACGCCAGGCGCAAGAGACTCGATATGCGCACGCAGCGGCACCGTCGCGCCGTACGGAATGGCCAGCCCGCCCATGGAGAAGTCGATCACCAGCCGTGCGTCGCGATGCGCTGGAAAGGTGTAGCGGTGTACCGCGCTCTTAGGGCCAGCGGTGAGCTCGCAGCGTATGCCCGAACTGAGTGTCGCGGCGTAGTAGCCCGGTTCGGCCCGCTCGTCGAGTAGCTCCCAGGTATTGCCGAGATTGTCCAGCGGCTCCTCCATGGGAGTGACCCGGAAGTAGTTGTAGTACTTGCGGATCGCTCCGGTGCCGGACTGCTGAAAGTGGGTGAAGCCGGAGGCGATCTGGGTGTCGTAAAGCTGGGAAGGCACTCCTTCGGTGCTCAGCTGATAAAGCCCGTAGCCGGTGGGGTAGGCGCCGGAGTACGCGCAAACCGACACCATGCCGAAGGGATAGGTTGCGCCTGGATGGGTGTTGCCAACCTGCGGCTTGGGCCACCACCAGGTTCCGGCCAGCCCCTGTGGGGCAGGGATTTCTGTTACCGAGCTGCCAATGAACGGATCTACGTGCTCGAGCAAGGCTTCCCCCTCCTTGTCGGGCGGCGATCTCCCCGACCGTAAGGGTGCTGCGTTTCAAACGGGTTTCGGTGGCATGACAGTCTCGTGGACCACGACCCTCTGCCGAAACCTACGTTCACGCAGATTGCCTACGGTCTGCATAGGTTGCAACCCATGCAGACCGTCAGGAAACTACGCAAACGTAGGCTTCAGCACCGGGTCCCGGAGCATCCGGCCCGGCTGCTACCTGAAGCGGCTATGACGGTGTGCAGCGAGCGGCTGAGCGGCATCCGATGACGCGACTGAGGCCGGTGCTCCTACGCTGAGGGGCGATAACCTAGTGCGCTGGACTCCATCCCAGCCGGGGATGGCGCCGCGATACGTCTGGAGAACAAGTACGTGACCCCGACCAGCCGCCTCGACAGTGTGATCAATCTGTGTAAGCGCCGTGGCTTCGTCTTCCCTGCGGGAGAGATCTATGGCGGCACGCGCTCGGCCTGGGACTACGGACCGCTTGGCGTCGAGCTGAAGGAGAACGTCAAGAAGCAGTGGTGGCGGTCGGTGATCACCGAGCGCGAGGACATTGTCGGTATTGACTCGTCAGTGATCTTGCCTCGTCAAGTGTGGGTCGCCTCCGGGCACCTCAACGCCTTCCACGACCCGCTCACCGAATGTCTGTCGTGTCATCGACGCTTTCGCGCCGACCACCTCGAGGAAGATTTCGAGGCACGTAAGGGCCGCAAACCCACTGGCTTCGACGAGATCACCTGTCCGCACTGCGGCACCCGCGGTCAGTGGACCGAGCCGCGAGACTTCAACATGATGCTCAAGACCTATTTGGGTCCGGTCGAGGACGAATCCGGGTTGCACTATCTGCGACCAGAGACCGCTCAGGGCATCTTTGTGAACTTCGCCAACGTCGTTCAGGCGACGCGTAAGAAGCCGCCTTTCGGCATCGGGCAGATTGGGAAGTCTTTCCGCAACGAGATCACGCCCGGCAACTTCATCTTCCGTACGCGGGAGTTCGAGCAGATGGAGATGGAGTTCTTCGTCAAGCCGGGCACCGACGAGGAGTGGCACCAGTACTGGATCGACGAGCGCACACGCTGGTACACCGATCTTGGCCTGGCGCGTGAGAACTTGCGCCATTTCGAGCATCCCAAAGAGAAGCTCTCGCACTACTCGAAGCGGACCGTCGATATCGAATACCGGTTTGGCTTCCCGGCCGGCGACTGGGGTGAGTTGGAGGGCATCGCCAACCGGACCGACTTCGACCTATCGACCCACAGCCAGCATTCCGGGGTGGATTTGTCCTACTTCGACGCAGTAAGCGGCGAGCGGTACGTCCCGTACGTCATCGAGCCGGCAGCCGGACCCAACCGGGCGATGATGGCGTTCCTGGTGGACGCCTACGACGAGGATGAGGCGCCCAACACCAAAGGTGGAGTCGACAAGCGTACGGTGCTGCGGCTCGATGCCCGGCTCGCGCCGGTCAAGGTTGCCGTCTTACCGCTGTCTCGCAACGAGGCCCTGTCGCCCAGAGCGCGGGACCTCGCGGTCCGGCTGCGGCAGTTCTGGAATGTCGAGTTCGATGACGCACAGGCCATCGGCCGTCGCTACCGCCGACAGGATGAGATTGGTACGCCGTACTGCGTCACGGTCGATTTCGACACTCTCGACGACCATGCGGTCACCGTGCGTGAGCGCGACTCGATGACTCAGGAGCGAGTGTCGGAGGACAAGGTGACCGAGTACCTCCTGCAGCGGCTGGTCGGTTGCTGACGCGTATGCACCCTGAGCTTGTCGATATGCGCCCTGAGCTTGTCGAAGGGCCAATAGCAGGGCTTCAGGCTCAGCCCGCATCACTCAACATCGGGCCTATCGCAGTCGATCCGCCGGTGGTCCTGGCGCCGATGGCTGGCATCACCAACGCGGCGTTCCGTCAGCTATGTCGGGAGCAGGGTGCGGGGCTCTACGTCTGCGAGATGATCACCTCGCGCGGACTCGTGGAGCGCGATCGCAAGACATTGTCGATGCTCCAGTTCGATCCGGGGGAGCGCGTCCGGTCCGTCCAGCTGTACGGCGTCGACCCGACGATCATGGCCCAGGCCACCGACATCCTCTGCAATGAATACGGCGTAGGTCACGTCGACCTGAACTTCGGTTGCCCGGTTCCCAAGGTCACCCGAAAGGGCGGTGGCGCAGCGCTGCCGTACAAGCGCGACCGACTCCGGATGATCTTGGAGTCCACGGTCAAAGCGGCGGGGCGTTACGGCGTACCGGTGACGATCAAGACCCGGATCGGCATCGATCATGATCATCAGACGTTCCTGGACGCCGGCCGGATTGCTGAAGAGTCCGGTTGTGCGGCAATCGCACTTCATGCTCGGACCGCGCAGCAGGCGTACGCGGGACAGGCCGACTGGAACGCGATCGCAGCGCTGAAAGCACACGTCTCGATTCCGGTGCTCGGCAACGGCGATATCTGGGAGGCTGCCGACGCACTGCGGATGATGCGCCAGACCGGAGTCGACGGCGTCGTCATCGGCCGCGGCTGCTTGGGCCGGCCGTGGCTCTTTCGAGATCTGGCCGATGCCTTCGCTGGCCGCCACGCCCAAACTCTGCCCAACCTCGGCGAGGTGACGCGCATGCTGCGTCGCCATGCCGAACTGCTGGTTGGCTTGTCAGACGAACTACATGGCCTGAGTGACTTGCGTAAGCACATGGCCTGGTACTTCAAGGGCTTTCCCGTCGGCGGCGAGCTGCGGCACCGCCTCGGGATGGTGGCCTCATTCGCCGAGCTGGATGATCTGCTTTCCCAACTCGACCCCGACGTCAGCTTTCCGACTTCGGAACTGGGATCGCCGCGGGGTCGGCAGGGCGCGCCACGTGCACGGGTGGCACTGCCTGACGGCTGGCTGGTCGAGACGTCCGGTCGTGATCTTGACCTGGGAGCTGCGGAGCAGGGCATTTCTGGTGGCTGAGGAGCTCACTCCTCGCGCCAAGGCCTGGGCGGAAACCATGGCTGGTCACCGTGATGGAGAACTGGTACGTGCCCACTCGGGTTTACCGGCCAGGCCCGGGCCGGGGCCGATAATGCATCGAGAACTCCGGGAAAAGTACGAGCGGGCGACGCTTCGACCCGGGTCGGCTTTTGCCGAAGGAGCGGGAAATCGGACGATCGCTGAGGAGCCGGACGACGAGCGCACCTGCTTCGAACGTGATCGTGATCGGATAGTGCACTCGACGGCCTTTCGCCGGCTGGCTGGTAAGACCCAGGTCGTCGTCTTCCCCACTGACCACCAGCGCACCCGACTTACACACGCTCTCGAGGTGGCTCAGGTCGCGACATCGATCGCCCGCGGCGTGGGCGTCAATGTAACCCTCGCCGAGGCGATCGCTCTCGGACATGACTGTGGTCACGGCCCTGGAGGACACGCCAGTGAGGATGCCTTTGATGTCTTCCTCCCTGAGGGATTCGACCATGGGCCATGGGGCGCCGACGTCGTACTGCAGAGCCTGAATCTTTGTGCCGAGACATTGGACGGCATCCGAAACCACTCCTGGTCACGGCCTGCGCCGCTCACGGTCGAGGGTCACATCGTCAGCTGGGCTGACCGAATCGCCTATTGCGCGCATGATCTTGAGGACGCGATCCGTGCTGGGATCATCGCCCCTGGTGATCTTCCCCAGGAAATCGTCGATGTGTGCGGACGGACCCGGCGAGACCAACTCAACACCTTTGTCCGGGCCATAGTCCGCGGGGTCGAGGAGCATGGAGAGGTTGGCATGCCCGCCCTCGAAGCCGAGGCATTGGCGAGGCTGCGCGCGTTCAACTATGAGCATATTTACGTCCGGCCTGCCTCACTCGCCCAGTCGCGGGCCGTCATCGATGTGCTGCATGCGCTGGTTGACTTCTACAGCGAGCATCCGGAACTGATCCCTGACGCGCCTGAGATTCAGGCGAAGTCCGACCCTGCCGTACGGACGGCGGTGACGTACGTGGCTGGGATGACGGACCGATACGCCTTCGACATGGCTGTGCGCCACCTCGACTGGCCGCCGGAGCGACTACCGACCGGCATCGACCGGGATACCTAAATTCCTTTCCAAGCTGCGAACAGCCAGCTCAGCCAAACGGCCGTGATAGCGGTCACAGGTGTGTTGTAATCGCCGCGTGGGGAAGCAGCGCGTACGCGGCATCAGCCGGGGGTCGTACGCCTGGCGGATCGCCGCAAGCCTGATTGGTATCGGCTTGCTGCTCAACGGCTCACTGCGCATGAGCGACGACGTCTGGCCGGTCGGTCCGCTCTCCCAGTACGCGTTCTCACCCGCCAAAGACACGACCATCGTGATCACCCGCGTTGAGGGTCTGCTCGCGGATGGCCGCCGGATCGACTTGCCGCTTCGCGTCGAGACAGCAGGGATCAGTCGCGCCGAAATTGAGGCGCGCATCCCAGAGATCACCACTGATCCATCCCTGTTGCGTTCGGTGGCTGACGGATGGAGCTCTCGACATCGAGGTGAACCGCCGCTATGGCGGGTTTGGCTAGTCCAAGATCAGACCCGGCTGGTCGACGGACGTGTTGGCACCACCCGACTAGTTGAGCTCGCGGCCTGGGAGCTGCCCTCATGAGCATGCTGCGGTCGGTCGGCTCCTGGTTCCTGCCCGTACTCCCGGAGTCCCGGGTGGCCGTGCTGCGTACCGTGTTCTATCTCTTCGTGATCATCGACATGCATCTGTTTGTGCGGGACCCCATTCCGCTGAGCAGACATCCTGAGCTGTACCGCCCGCTGATGATCGAGCGGGTTTTTCACCTGCCGCCACCCAGCCTGCCGTTGACGCTCACCCTCTATGTGATCTTGATGGTGTGTTGTCTGGTGGCGGCGGCCAACATCATGCCTCGACTGGCCGGTGGTGTGGTTGCCGCGGCCTTCACGTGGTGGACGGCGATCGGCATGAGCTACGGCAAGGTTGACCATGATCATCTTGCGCTCGTGGTGGCGTTGTGGGTGTTGCCGACGGTAGGTGTGATCGCGGACCGCTGGCGCAGCACTGAGCGCTCGGCACAAGCCGGATGGGCGCTCAAGTGCATTCAGATCGCTGTTGTCTTCACCTATTTCCTGTCAGCACTCACCAAGATCCGGAGTGGCGGTTGGAGCATCACTAGTTGGCCGGAGAGCTCGATCTTGCTCTGGGCGATCGTTCGGCGACCACACGGGCTCGGTCAGTTCCTGTTGCCCCATCCAGAGCTTTTGCACCTCATGCAGTGGTTTTCATTCACTGCCGAGCTGACGGCGGTAGTGGTCTTATGGCTGCGCGGGCGAGCACTGCTGGCCGCCGCCGTGTTCTGGATGGGCTTCCATGTCTTCACCTTGGCGATGTTGTACATCCACTTCGCGCCGACCGCGATCTGCTGGCTGGCGTTCGCGCCGCTAGAGAGACTTGGTCCTTGGCTGCGTGGGGTCAGGGCCAGTCGGAGGGCCAGTCGGAGGCAGCGCGCAGGCCGGAGATCCGCCCGGCATCCGGTGCCGGTTCTTCGCGATCAGGCGGTAGACGGCGGCGGCTAATGCCTGGATGCCAGGGAGATTCATCAGGTGGCCAACGGCTGCATAACTGCCACCGCGGAATTTGAGCCACTCGGCGAAGACCGCCGCGCCACCGTAAATGGTCCCGTCCGGGGTGATCCACAAGGCTTCGCGTTGGGTCCGCTCCGCCGTGGTGCCGAGTGCTGCGAGATCCGTGAACTGCCACGGCACCAGCCGGGGATTGGGCACCTCCGGCCGGTGCAGCCGGCGGGCCAGCCAGTTCGCGCTGGAGGTGCAGAAGGCGCAGTCTCCGTCATAGATGATCCACGGCACGTCACGAGCCATCCCGGGTTCGGACCTTTCTCTCTGGCCGCGCTTTGCGGAAACCTACGTTCACGTAGCTTGCCCGCGGTCTGCGTAGGTTGCAACGTATGCAGACCGTAAGGAAACTGTGCAGACCCTCGACCCAACAGAATCCGGTCAACGTTTGGTCGCCAGGTGATAAGTGACCACTTTTGCGTGAGGGGGTCGCTTAGTCGGGGGCCCGAAATAGACTCCCGACCGTGGGCGGCCGGATCAACGAAGAAGACATCGCCGCCGTACGCGACCGGGCCCGGATCGAGGAGGTGGTCGGCTCGTACGTGACGCTTCGCAGCGCGGGCGGCACGATGAAGGGCCTCTGCCCCTTCCACGACGAGAAGACTCCCAGCTTCCAGGTGACACCCTCTCGGGGCTACTGGTACTGCTTCGGTGCCTGCGCCGAAGGTGGCGACGTAATCGACTTCATGCGCAAGATCGACAACTTGAGCTTTGTGGAGGCGGTCGAGCGGCTTGCCGATCGGGTCGGCATTCAGCTGCGCTACACCGACGAATCCGGGCCGCGCCTCGAGGCCGGCGCGCGTACCCGGCTGGCGGAGGCGGTGCGGCTGGCGGCGGAGTTCTTCGCCGAAAGTCTTTCTAGCCCGGACGCTGTCGTTGCCCGGCAGTTTCTGTCCGACCGGGGTTTTGATCGCGAGGCGGCGGAGCGATTCCAGGTTGGCTTCGCACCCCGGGACGGGCGCGCGCTCATGCACCATCTCCGCGGCCGTGGGTTCTCTGATGTCGAGTTGGTCTCGGCCGGTCTGGCGCGGGAATCCGGTTGGGACTTCTTCCAAGGCCGCGCAATGTGGCCGATCCGCGACTCAGGCCGGCAGGTCGTTGGGTTTGGGGCGCGCAGGCTGTTCGACGACGACCGGATACCGGCCAAGTACATCAACACTCCGGAAACGCTTCTCTACAAGAAGTCTCATGTGCTCTATGGGCTGGAGCTTGCACGCACCGCGATTAGTAAGAAGAGTCAGGCGGTGGTCGTCGAGGGCTACACCGACGTGATGGCGGCCCACCTGTCGGGCGTTGACACCGCAGTTGCTTCGTGCGGCACCGCCTTCGGTGATGATCATGCTCGATTGCTGCGGCGCCTGATGGGCAATCATGACGCCTTTCACGGCGAAGTGATCTTTACATTCGATGGCGACGAGGCGGGCCAGGCCGCTGCGCTGAAGGTCTTCGCTGGTGATCAGAACTTCGTGACCCAGACCTATGTGGCCATTGAGCCGACGGGCCTTGACCCCTGCGACTTACGACTGCAGCGTGGGGATGCGGCTGTTCGCGAGCTCGTTGCCCGCCGAATCCCGTTGTACCGCTTCGTGATGACCAACATCTTGAAGCAACATGATCTTGATCGCGTCGACGGTCGTATTGCAGCGCTGCGTTCGGCGGCCCCCCTCGTCGCGAGCATTAGGGACAATGCGCTGGTTTCTGGATACGCCCGCGAGCTGGCTGGTTTGCTAGGCATGGATATCGATGAGGTCCGTGCCGAGGTCATGCGTGCCGCAGCCAAGTCCGGCCGGCGGCCGGCAGTGGGCAGGCAAGCGGTCGGTGATTCCCAGCACGCCACCCAGCCGGGAGCCGGCCCAGCGCTTCCGTTACTGCCGAGCCCCAACGATCGGCTGCTCGTGACCGAGCGCCAGACGGCCAAGCTGTTGATTCAAAATCCTGACCTGTTTCCCGACGCTTGGGACGGCCTCACGACAACCGACTTCACTCACCCGGCGTATTCGGCCGTCTTCGCGGCGGTGGAGAAGGCGGCGGTCGAGCTGGGCGGTGCCAGGGTGACCGCCGACACCGAGTGGGTGCATCGGGTCTCTGAGGCATGCGAGGCGGATGAGATTCGTTCCCTTGTTGCATCTCTGGCTGTCGAGCCGCTGCCCGTTCAGGGTGGTGTCACCGCGCGCTTTGTGACTGCCAATTCATCGGCGCTGCAGCTGCTCACAGTGATGCGTACGATCACGGCGTTGAAGTCCAAACTGCAGCGTACGAATCCGGTCGAAGCGCAGCACAAGTACAACCAGATGTTCTCCGAGCTGGTGGTGCTGGAAGCGCGGCGCAAGGCATTGCATACTCGCAGCATCGGCGCCGAAGACTGACTGTCGGGCGTTTTGACGCCTGTGCTGCGTAACGACCCCTCGAGTCGCTGTGTGAGCGGTCTTTTTGCCGGCTGTGTTGCGAAACGACCCCGCCCAAAGAAGCAACCGACACGCGGAGATCATTACGCTCCGAGCTGTTCAGCTCCCATACGATTTGATCACCGTTGAGTCGAATTGGGGGGTACGGGTGGAGCTGATGCTCGTTGCAATGCAGCTCAGCCCTGATGTCGCCCTCGTCGTGGCGGTCGTGATCATCGGGTACGTCGTTTGGGCCTTGTTCCGCTGATCTGAGGCGCGAGCCCGGCCCCTTCAGCAGCAGCCCTTGCTTCCGAGTCTGCTGTCGGTAACCCGAAGCCAGTTATCCACAGATTTGCTGCAACCAGGTGTTGCAAGTGCCCGTGATTGCCGCACAGTGTCGGCATGACCCAGCCCTTTGACGATCTAATCACTGAGCCGCTGCTGACACCGACTGACGTTGTGGAGCTGCAGCGCCTCATCGAGGCGGGCCTGCTGGCGCGGGACGTCCGGCTATCCGGCGGCCGTTTTGGCGATGCAACTGATCAGGAACTGTCAGCGCTGGAAGATCAAGGAGTGCTGGCTCGGCAGCGCTTCATCAAGGCCAATCTTGGATTGGTCGGCATGATCAGTCGTCAGCAGGCAGCCCGCAGTCAGCTGCCGGAAGCCGAATTGTTCCAAGAGGGATGTTTGGGCTTGATCACGGCGGTCGAACGATTCGACTACGCGCAAGGCAATCAATTCTCTACCTATGCGCTGTTCTGGATCCGCGCGTTCGTCAGCGCGGCCACAGCCAAGCTGTTGGGAGCAATGAACCTCCCGACTAGCCGGGCGGAGCAGCTTCGAGCCGCACATGGACTGGAGGCAGAACTCACCCAAAGCCTGGGTCGCCCGCCAACGCTCAACGAACTCGCTGTCGCGCTTGGCCGAAGCGAGGATTGGACGGCCGGGCTGCTTTCTCATCAGCGGCCGCGATCACTGGAGCTTGTCGATGGCACCACATTGGAGCGCCTTCATGCATCCGATGAGCTGGACCGAGCACTTGCCGAGCCCTTCGAGATGCGGGAGCTGCTCTTTCGGCTGGACGAACTGGATCGCCGCGTACTGGAGCTTCGACTGGGATTCGCCGATGGCGAGGCCAAGACGTACGCCGACACCGCCCGGATACTGGGCATCTCAGTGACTCGCGCCCGCCGTATCGAAGCGCGGGCACTGGAGAAACTGCGCGCGTTTTGTCCACAGCAGGCATCCGCCCAACTATGAAACATTCAGTGTCTTCGCCGAGCACAATGGGCCGGGTGGGTAGCAAGCAGGCGCGCCGTTCAGCCTGGTGGTCGCGCAGCCGTGGGTTGCCTTTGACGGCCTATGACTCCTGGAGGACATCGCTTGCCGCCGAGTCGGGCCCACCCAGTCGAATATTGGCGTGGGCCACGAGTCCGACAGGGTTCTGTATTGCCAGTCCGGCCACATTCTCGTACGGCAGTGAGAATGCCTGGAAGCACATCGGCTGGCACGAGATCGAACGCGGCGGCTGGAATGCTGAGCTGCGTCGGCTGAACTGGGTGCTCTATACGGCTCCCGGGGAGGCGCCGGCACGGGGCTCGCTCGAGCTGACAGAACCCGGCAGGATGCCGGAGCTCTTCCGGGAGCGCGTCTTGGCAACGATCGCCGTCGAGAAGTTCGTGCCGCTTTCCGGCGAGCGCGGCGTCACTGTTACTGCGCGTCGCGATCTTGGTCCTGGTGGCGTGGTGTCTTGGCATGGCACCCTCACCCGTGGCCTGAGTTGGCAGACCCAGGGCGTAGCCGCTGCTGTTGATCAAGCAATGGAGGAGGTCAGAGCGGAATACGATCTAGGTTGACCTGGCTGCTAAGGTACGTAGCCGCGTGGTTGTCAGTCCCCTGTAGCTCAATTGGCAGAGCATTCGGCTGTTAACCGAAGGGTTGTTGGTTCGAGTCCAACCGGGGGAGCTTGGCTGGGAGTTTACTATCTCAAGCCCCGCCCGCCCTTCTTGGAATGCGATGCACGATGCAAGCCACGGAGTGCCGCAGCGCAGGCCAGGCCCCCGCCGGCTCGAGGGATGCAATATTTGAGCTTGATGATCGGCTCCTCAGATATGCCGCTCGATTCCTGGTCGGCGAAAAGCGGGAGCACCGCCGGTGCTCCAGGTGCGCTACCCCGGCCGCCGACGAGTTTTGTGGGACGGGAGCACGAACTGGCCGATGCGCGACGCCTGTTAGTGCATAACAGGCTGCTGACACTGACCGGACCGGGTGGCTGCGGCAAGACCAGGTTGGCCATCGAGCTGGCGGCTGGCGTCGACGATGAGTATCCAGACGGCGTGCACTTCGTTTCCCTTGCCGGCATTACCGATCCGGCGCTGGTACTGCGATCAATCGCCCAAGGCGTCGGGCTGCAGGACTCGCGTGGGCGGCCCCTGCTGGAGCATCTCAGCGGCTACGTGCAGACGCGGAAGCTCCTTCTTGTCCTGGACAACTTCGAGCATCTACTGTCGGCCGGCGGGTTCGTCGCCGAGCTGCGCAACGCGAGCACCCAACTGCGGATCCTGGTCACCAGTCGTTCACCGCTGCACTTATCGGGCGAGCAAGAGTTCCCCGTGCCGCCGCTTGTGATGCCGCAAGCTGAGTCTGCTACCTCGCCAGCGGCCGTCGTTGCTTGTGACTCGGCGCGACTCTTCGCCGTACGCGCCGCCGCATCCGTGCCTGGATTCGTCGTGAACGATCAGAATGCCGACGCAATCGCGCGGATCGTGCACCGCCTCGACGGGATGCCGCTGGCGATCGAACTCGCGGCAGCGCGAGCCAAGATGCTCACGCCCGAGGCGATCTTGGGGCGCCTGGACCATTCGCTGGGCTTCTTAGTTGGCGGCGCCCAGGACGTACCGGATCGGCAGCGGACGTTGCGTGCCACGATCGCATGGAGCTACGACCTCTTGAGCGAAGGAGCGAGGCGGTTACTGGCGGCCTGTTCGGTGTTCCGCGGCGGTATCAACCTGGAGATGATCGAGACCGTTTGCGCGGAGGCGATGGACCTCGGCGTACCGATCCTGGACTCGCTGGCAGAGTTGGTCGACCAAAGCCTGCTGTCTCAGGCGCCAACGTCTATGACCGTGCCGCGGTACACAATGCTGGAGACGGTTCGCGAGTTCGCGGCGGAGTGGCTGGCTGAGATGGATGAAGTTGCCAGGATCCACGGGGCACACGCGTCGGCGTTCCGGCGCATTGCCGATGATCTTGATCGTCCTCCGTGCTGGCCCACGAAGCCAGGGTTGGACCATCTCGAGCTTGAGCACGACAACTTTCGCGCGGCCCTTGACTGGTATCAAACCGACTACCCGGCGGCCGCACTGCGTCTAGCCAACATGCTGACCGCATTTTGGTCCGCGCGCGGCCACTTTTCCGAGGGCAGGCGGCGTCTGGAGAACCTCATTGAACTCGTCCCAATCCAGGACAGCGAGCGGCTGGCCGGATTGAGCGGTCTGGCCTGGCTCGCCACCGATCAAGGCGACTACGCCGTCGCTCTTGACCTTTTGGGACAGAGCATTGCCCTCTCCCGTGCCAGGCACGACGTGATTGGGGAGGGATATGCACTGTTCTATAGAGCCCGCGCCACGATGGCCAGTGGCAGAGTGTTGGAGGGTGGCAAGGATGCCGCAGACGCCCTCGAGTTGTTGACGCAAGTCCGGGACGCTGCAGGAGTCGCGTCCGCACTGTTCTTCTACGCTCTGGCCACCCAGTACTCCGGTGACCTCGAGCTCGCCTGCGATCGTTTCACCCAATGTGCAGCGACATACGAGGCGAGCGGGCTGCCGTCCGGGGCCGCACGCGCCTTGCAGCTGCTTGGCATTGCGCGCTTGATCTTGGGTGACTTGCCCGCTGCCCGAGCGGCGCTGCAGGAGGGCTTGCCCGCCGTGGTGGAGATCGGCGATCGTTTCGCCATCCCATCCGGGCTGACTGGCATGGCCGGACTTGCGGCGAAAAGTGGCAGGCCGCGACTTGCGCTGAAGCTGGCGGGCGCCGCCGCGGCGTACGAGGAAGTGAATCAGACCCATCTTCCCGAACCGCTGCGAGGCCTCCTCGACGAGTGGCTCGCGCCCGCGCGAAGGACGGCTGGCGGCGCCGCGGCGAGGCTCTTCGCCGAGGGGCGTCGGATGACGCTGGAAGATGCGGTTGAGCAGGCGTTGGCCGACGAGCCCGAGGATCCGTGGCGAGTCGGCCGCGGAATCAGCCTCACCCGACGCGAATCTGAGGTCGCATCGCTGGTGGCTCGTGGACTGACCAACCGCGATATCGCTGACAGGCTGTATATCTCCGTCAGGACTGTCGAGGTCCACGTCGATCGCATCTTGTCGAAGCTGGGATTTCGAACTCGCACGCAGCTTGCGGCTTGGGCGCACGAGGAAGGTTTAGCCCCGCGGAATACGTAGTCACTGGGTAGTTCTTCTGACGACTCCAACCGTTCGCCGGTCCAGCGTTGTTGCCATGAACACAACGACTTCTTCCGACAGCCAGGTGCTTCAATTAATAGCCCAGCCCCCGCCGCCTGAGGCGACCGCGCGGCTGGCCGCCATCGACGGCGTAAGCATCTTTCCGACGGTTCTCACCAAGCAACAAGGGCCCGACGGTCATCTAGGTCCTGAGGCGGCGGGTGCCGTGCTGATCCTGCAAGGCACGTTCGTCGATGAGCGAGGTTTCCGAACGTTCTGGGTACGCGCGGCCGCGGTCTTTGAGCAACTGGCAACGGCACCTGGTTTCATCCGCCGATTTACCTTCGCTGATGGCCCGCTCGGCTATCTGATTGCCTTCTGGCGTACGCCGGCCGACGCCTACGCGTTCTTCTCCAGCGATGTGCACCAGGCGGCAATGCGTGATCTCTATCGGGAGCGCTGGGGCTATACCCATTTCGCGGCGCTCTGGGAGATGACGACGCCACGCCAACGCGTGATCTTCTGCCAGAACTGTGACGGCGTGACGCCCGCAACCGACCGCGTGTGCGTGGGATGCGGGACCGAGCTGTTCGATCCCTTTGCGATCCCGAGCAATGTCACATCTTGATCGATAGCGATGCTCGCGCGACCGTCAGCGATCGGAGATACGCAAAGTGTGCCGGGCGTCCATGGCCTCAGAGCCAGCGCCGGACCTCGGATTGGTAGCGCTCGTACTCGGCACCGAACCTGCTCTTGAGGTACTCCTCCTCTGGGGCAATCACCCACCGGCGCGTGGCAAGCACCGGAAGCGGTGCGATGGTAAGGGGCCACCATGTTCCGACCCAGAGGGCAGCGCCCACGTAAGTGGCGGCGAGGCCGGTGTACATCGGATTGCGGCTGAACCGGTACGGGCCAGTGGTCACCAGCGTCGACACCGGGTGATGCGGTACGACTGTCGTGCGATTACGTCGGAAGGTCGCTGCACCGGATCCGCTGAGCGCAAGTCCGGCAATGGTGAGAACCGCGCCGATGGCTGTCGTCGCCGGCCGGCCCGGCAAAGGCAATGGCAGCCACTTCTGCAGCGCTAGCGTTGCCGCGAGCGGTGCGGCGAAGAGTAGCGGCGGGGCAGGGAAGCGGACGGCGGCGCCGCTCTCACGCGTTGCGGCGGAGGGTTCGGGGCTGTCGCTCATAGTGCGCCTCCTGGGAATCTGGACTCACTGTCGATGCTCAGCTTGCCACCCCAGCTACTGCGCAGTTGCCACCGCCAGCCCAGGCGGGTTAGCCGTTTCAGGCTGGCGGCTTGTTGCGCGTCTTGACTGTGCTGGCCTGGGCGAGCAGATCACGAATCTCTGTCAGCAGCGCAATGTCGGCGGGCTCGCCCTCGGGCTCATCTGGAAAGTAGCGGTTCTTGGCCGCCGCGTACGGCTTGACGATCAAAAAATAGACCACAGCTGCGAGGACGAGAAAGCTAATCATGGCGGTGAACCAGAGACCAACGTGCACTCCACCAGGTGCGTAGTTGCTGAAATCAGGGGCGCCACCGATCTTGCCGATGACGTCCATGATGACGACGACGGTAGCCGTGACGACGGTCGCGAAGGCGCCAGCCATGATGAAGGCGACCGCCAGTTCGACGAGATTGCCGCGCAAAATGAATTTCTTGAATCCGTTCATACGGCCCCTCCTCCAGGGGCTCCACCCGTCCCCGGTCGCTGATGGATCGCCCTCACGCTATTCGGTCAGACTGACGGTGAGGAAGAGTGACACTGCGGCACGGAGACATTGGGATCGGACGTACGAGTTGCATGACCCCAGTCAAAGCAGCGCCATCTGGGCGAAACCGGTAGCCAGGATGATCAGTCGATTGGGGTAGCCTCAACCCGCGGCTTGGCTGGCGGCTGGCGTCTGAGTCAATCTTTCAAGATCGTCAAGAAATGTGTTGGCCCACTTGTAAATGTCATGCTCGACCACTTGGCGGCGCATCGCCCGCATCCGCCGGGCCTTGCTCTGCGGGGAATCCTTCATGGCTTCCACCAGGCGATCTTTGAGCCCATTGATGTCGTGAGGATTGACGAGGTACGCCTGGCGCAGCTCGCGCGCCGCGCCGGTGAACTCACTGAGCACAAGTGCGCCGTCGTCACGCTGCCGGCAGGCGACGTACTCCTTGGCAACCAAGTTCATGCCGTCACGTAACGGCGTGACCACCATGACATCAGCCGCGCGGTAGAACGCGGCCATTTCTAAACGCGGGTACGACACATGCATATAGACAATGGGCGGTCGCCCGATGCGCTGGCTCTCACCATTGATTCGGCCAACCACCCGATCAATTTCGTCCCTGAGCTGCCGATACTGCTCGACTCGCTGGCGTGAGGGGATAGCCAACTGGAGGAATACGGCCTCGTCCGGGTCGATGCCGCCTTCGGCGATCAGTTCGCCGAACGCCTGGATTCGCTCCAATATCCCTTTCGTGTAGTCCAACCGGTCGACGCCGAGAAACAACACGCTCGGGTCGCCAAGCTCCTGCCGGATCTCAGTCGCGCGATCGGCCGCCTCCTCACTGGCCGCCAGCTCACTGAGGCTCCTCGCGTCGATCGCGATGGGATAGGCCCGAGCCAGCACGTCACGCCCATCAGGCATGCGGATCAGGTCACGCTGAGTGTCCAGACCAAGCCGCTGCCGCACCAATTGCACAAAGTTCTGGGCGCCGCCTGGCAGCTGAAAGCCGACCAGATCTGCGCCCAGGAGCCCTTCCAGGATTTGCTGTCGCCACGGAAGTTGCACATAGAGCTCGCGTGGCGGAAACGGGATGTGGAGGAAGAAACCGATCCTCAAGTCAGGTCGCTGAACCCGTAGCATCCGGGGAACAAGCTGCAGGTGGTAGTCCTGAACCCACACGACCGCCCCGTCAGCGGCAACCTCTGCTGTGCGATCCGCGAACCGTTGATTGACAGTGACGTAGCTGTCCCACCATTCGCGATGGAATTGCGGCGTAGCGATTGCATCGTGATACAGCGGCCACAACGTCGCATTTGAGAAGCCCTCGTAGTACTGCTCAACTTCGGTTGTTGAGAGCGGGACCGGAACCAACGTCAGACCATCGTCCTCGAACGGCTCCAATTTCTCATCGGGTGCGCCGTGCCAGCCGACCCAAGCGCCGCGGCGCTTGTGCATGATCGGATCGAATGCGGTGACCAGTCCGCCCGGTGACGGCCGCCAGTCTGCGGTGCCGTCAGGACGTTCCACACGGTCGACTGGGAGTCGGTTCGCTACCACGACGAAGGAGGCCGGCTCGAGTTTCCATCCATTGTCTTGCGAATTCATGAACGTCGCGACCTCCCTACGGCGTTTCCTTGACCTTAACGGCACGCTGTGACTGAGACCAGCGCGACCTGACGCGATAAGACAAACAAGGACTGGCCAACCCGGCTCGGTCGCAGACAGCTCGAAGTGTGGCTAATGCGCCGCGATGTCTGACAGGCTCCCCTTATGAGTCTTCCCGAGCCGCTGTCGGCCGCTGGGGCTGCGCGTCTGGAGGCCACCGTGAGATCCCCATCTGAGACCGTTGACGGACCTAGCGGGCTGGCTGGGTGGCTTAACGAGCTTGCGGATCGGTTAGATGTTGATTCACAATGACCGGCTCCGCCGCAGCTCCGATAAGTTCCGGCATCGCTGCTGAACCTCCTGAGCAGCGCCGTACTCTCGCTGTTTTGCTCTTGGCGCAGATCTTGAGCGGCGCTGGGCTGGCCGCCGGAATCACAGTCGGTGCGCTACTCGCGGAGCAAATGATGGGCTCCAGCCGCTTGTCCGGACTGCCGACCGTCTTTTTCACCATTGGCTCGGCTGCAGCCGCTGTCGGTCTAGGTCGCATGAGCCAGCGTTTCGGCCGCCGTGCGGGACTGAGTGCCGGCTACTTCACCGGTGCGGTTGGCTGTGTCGGAGCAGTGGTCGCGGCCGCCATCGGTAGCATCACCCTGCTCTTCGCCTCGATGTTGATTTACGGCGCCGGCGCGGCCACCAACTTGCAAGCCCGCTACGCGGGAGCGGATTTAGCGGCGCCATCCAGGCGTGGCCGAGCCGTGAGCATCGTGCTTGTGGCAACGGCGGTCGGTGCGATCCTCGGCCCCAACCTGGTTCGGGCTACCGGAACGCTGGCCACCAAAATCGGCTTCCCGGCTCTGGCCGGGCCGTTCATGCTTGCTGCGCTGTCGTACGTCTCGAGCGCCCTGGTGCTCTGGCTGCTGCTGCGACCCGATCCGCTGTTGCTGGCACGCCGACTTGCTGATGATGCGTCATCTCGAACAACTCCGCACGCAACGACCGAATCACAGGCTGCGCCGACAGCCGCCGCTGAGTCACGGCAAAAATGGTCATGGCCATTGGCGAGCGGCGCTGGCATCATGATCATCGCGCAATTGATCATGGTCGCGATCATGACGATTACGCCGATTCACATCGAGCACCATGGGCATGGCATCGAGGTCACCGGCATTGTCATCGGTGCCCACGTTGCCGGCATGTTCCTCCCGTCCCCGTTCTCTGGCTGGCTTGTCGACCGTTTTGGTTACCTCGCCATTGCCGTCGCATCGGGCGTCACGCTGCTAGCGGCAGGACTCATTGCCGCGTGGACACCAGTCGACTCGGTGGCGATGCTCGTACTGGCCCTGGTGCTGCTGGGAGTCGGCTGGAACCTTGGACTGGTCAGCGGCACAACGTTGGTGACCGACGCCGTGCCCTTGGCTACCCGGGCACGCACTCAAGGAATGGTCGATCTCGGCATTGCGCTGGCCGGCGCTGGTGGCGGGCTCAGTTCTGGACTGATCTTCGCGGCGACGAGCTATGCCACGCTCACGCTCGCAGGCGGCCTGCTCGCTTTGTTGGTCATTCCGATTGTCGCAGTGGCACGACCGGCGGCGATCAAGCGGGCATGAGGTTCTCCCGGCATTCCAGTCGAGCCAGAATCGGCGTGGTGGCAAACCGGCAGCAGGACACCGGCCCCAGTGAATGATCTGGACCGTCGCTGTTGTTGCATTAAGCATGAAGAAGATCGGGTTCCTCTCTTTCGGCCACTGGACGGCGTCGCCACAGTCACAGACGCGGTCGGCCTCCGATGCACTGCTGCAATCCATTGATCTTTCGATCGCCGCGGAGGAGCTCGGCGGAGACGGTGCGTACTTCCGGGTACACCACTTCGCACGCCAGTTGTCCTCTCCGTTCCCGCTTCTCGCCGCTATCGGGGCTAGAACCAGCCGGATCGAGATCGGGACTGGCGTCATCGACATGCGCTACGAGAATCCGCTGTACATGGCCGAAGACGCCGGTGCGGCGGACTTGATCTCCGGTGGGCGGCTTCAGCTCGGCATCAGTCGCGGATCACCGGAGCAGGTGATCGACGGTTTTCGCTACTTCGGCTACGCGCCCGCCGAGGGCTCCGATCACGCCGCCATGGCCCGGGAGCACGCCGCGGTGTTCCTCGAAGTGATCAAGGGCGAGGGCTTCGCTCAGCCCAACCCTCGACCGATGTTTCCCAACCCGCCGGGGCTGTTGCGGGTAGAGCCGCATTCACCGGGACTTCGCGATCGGATCTGGTGGGGAGCCGGCACCCGGCGAACGGCCGAGTGGACTGGGGAGCAGGGCATGAATCTGATGAGTTCGACGCTGCTCACTGAGGACACCGGTGTGCCGTTCCACCAGCTGCAGGCTGAGCAGATCCAGCTGTTCCGTGACGCGTGGACTGCCGCCGGCCACCAGCGGGAGCCGCGGGTTTCGGTGAGCCGCAGCATCTTCCCGATCGTCAGCGACGTAGACGATGCGTTGTTCGGTCAAGCCGATAGCCAAGACCACGTCGGCTACCTGGATGGTGGCCTGGCCAGATTCGGCAAGACCTATGCCGGAGAGCCGGACCAGCTCGTGAAGGAGCTCGCCGACGATGAGGCAATTGCGGCTGCTGACACACTGCTGCTCACAGTTCCGAATCAGCTTGGTGTTGAATACAACGCGCATTTGATCGACAGTGTGGTGCGTTACTTGGCACCAGACTTGGGTTGGCGGTGAATCTGTCCTTGTCAGAGCCCTGTTGACGGTTGCTGCTGCTATTCCGCATCGCTGCTGACAGCCTCAGGTGCTAGCAATGTGTGAGGAATCAAAGCCGCGGCGTTGTTCGCAGCCTCCAATGCGGCGGTCCGTCGTAGCTGCCGTGCCAACAGTGCGCCCACCGCTGCATCTGACAGGTCTAGGGTGCGTTTGCCAGCTGTGGTCTTTGTGCCGTTCTGTTCGATCCAAGACCGATTGTGTTGCAGGAGTTGCGCTCCCTGTAGTCGAGACTTCCGGCCTGTAGTTCGCTCCTTCAGGCCAGGCCGGCGGAGCGAGAATCCCACGGTGGACAACCGCTCCTGGAGTTTTTGTGCTTGGCTCTCACTTCCTCCAGAATCCCGTCACGGTTTACGGCTACGTCCCCACTTGCTGCTCATTCCTCAATACCAATATTTGTGTCCACCCACGGGGTGACCGAGGGCAGCGGAAAGGGAAAAGGCCACCCCGAGGACAAAGAAAACAAAGCCCGTCGTCGACAATAAACTCATTTTCAATTGAGCGGACAAGAGAAGCAAGAACATGGCATACGCAATCATGGTCACTCCTTCGCAGCCCGTAATACCCTGCGACGGCGGCCGCCACACCCGCCGAGACTGCCGACCCAGCCGATAGTTCTTGCGTGGCTCTTCCTCTCTGAATCGTCAGCATGTTCTAATCGAACATGGATTTGAGCGACGCTTGCCTGGAGCGCATCCCCGAGGCAGATCGCCGCGAAGTGAACCCACAGTCCCGGTAGATGCTGCCACGTGGTCCAAGGCTGGCCAGCTCGACTGGTGGGTTAAAGAACGGCGGGAATGGCTCGGCCGGGTGCGTGGTGTAGATGGCCGCAACGGTGGATTAGGGCTGCTGATCTGCGTCCTGCCAGTGGTCGCGTTCGTGACCTAATCGACTGCCGGGCCCGATTTATTGCCCGAATCAGGGACGACGCCTGAACTATTTGACTACCGTGACGGCAAGCAGCGCCGCTTCACGGTCCTCCCGGCTCACTCGGTTGTTGACCTCGCCGTGCATGGTCATGGACTTGAGCTGCTCAAAGTACTCCGCATCTCGACGGCGACGCCGACGTCGCGAGGGCAAGAAGCGCAGCTCGATTAGGTCGTCGAAAGACAGGCGACTAGAAGGCCGCGAAAAGCGCATTGTTAAGAATCCCCTGAGTTTGACCGCCTGATTAACGCAGACGGTGAAGTGATTTAGGAATCGCACACCCTAGTCGCGGCTTAGCGAAAACCTAAGTGGAGAATCCGTAACGAGAAGAACTGTTGTTAATCCGGTCTGGCACGAGGCGAGGAATAACGATTCCGTTGCGACAAAACCGCGGATGATCTGAAGAGTGTCTGGTTCAGCCGTTCCCGCTCGCGGAAGAGTAACAGTTTCACCATTCCACTGACGTCGAATGACGCTGGCCTACTTCGGAATAACGATCAGGCCACATTTCGCGGCATTCCCCTCCCGCTTCCCTCGTTAGATGAGGCGCTCGGAGCAGCTGCCAACGGACGCGGAGTCATCGCCAGCTCGTCTCGCACGCTGGGATGCCTCAGCCCTGCAGCTCGTCACGGCTGGCCCCAACCTGTCTGGAGGTTGTCATGCAGATGTTGCTCAAAGCTGTTCTATGGCTAGATGGCCCGGCACCACGAGCAGCGAGCGCGGGCGCCTCCAGAAACGCCAAGCCGCCAAGCCCGCTGGCCATGGTCTCGACTCCTTGTCAGGCGGGTCAGCCCTGGTCGGTGTTGCCGCACCGGTCAGCGCACGTTTAGTTGTGGGTGCTGCGGTTAGTTCGGGGTCCCGGCTCTCACCTCCCCCGTGCGAGTAGATGTGCGAGCAAACGATTGCCGCTCAGCGAGGCATTAGTCGGCACCCGCAAATACGGCCGGCAACGGGATTCAGCTGATCGACAGTGTGGTGCGTTACCTAGCCCCGGAGCTCGGCTGGCGCTGAATTGGCCTTACCAGCTCGACTCGCACGCTATGCCGTTGCCTGGCGACTGCTTGCACTGCCGCTAAGCGCACAACAAGAATGCCTGCAGGATTGGCGGCTGAGGATGGCCAGGAACCACTGACTCCTTGATCGCTTGGCGGTTGACCGTGTCGGATTTGCGGTGCTTGGGTGTAGGGCAGAGAGGACGCCGTTGGGAGGCGTCGCTGAATGTGGGGGTCGACATGAAGTACGTGCTGACTTGGGAGCTTCGTCCCAATTATTCAGAGGACCTGGATGAGCGATCCTTGGAGGTCTTCGCAAGATGGTCACCGGCAGAAAGCACTAACTTCTTAGAGTTCGTGGCGCGGGTGGACGGCCGCGGTGGCTTCGCCGTCACCGAGGCTGACGACGTTGCTTCGATTGCGCGTGATGTGGCCATATTTAACGCTTTCTTCGAGTTCAACGTCTACCCCGTGATCGACGTTCGGGAGTCTGCCAACATCGCCGGCGAGGCGATCCAATTCCGCCGCGGCGCTAGCTAGAGTCGGCGGGCCGCACCTCGGCACGCTGAGTCCTGATCGGCGGCATCCCAGTCGCTGGTCGTGCACCGTCGGGATCGGCACGCTTGCGCCTATGAAACGTCCTCCATCTGATCGATCAAAGGCCAGCGCAAGTGATTGCCGTCTGGGTCACGACTTCGTGGGTATGTATTTAGCTCACCCAAAACGCCGCATTGTCTCCGAGCGGACACGCTTTCCTGCTTGAGGCACGGGAGGACTGCAATGACCGCTCGCAACGAGCCGGTCGCCGAGGATTCGGTCGATACGATCACCGACGCACTGCTGACCGCATCGAGGTTGCTGGTGGCGATATCGGCACGCTCGATCGCTCAGGTCGACGAGACGATCACCATCCCGCAATTCCGCGTTTTGGTGATTTTGTCCGTGCGCGGGCCCATGAACGTCAGGACCCTGGCTGGCCTCGTTCAGGTGCAGCGCTCCACCACCGGGCGAATGGTCGAGCGGCTGGTCACCGCAGGTTTACTCGACCGCCGGCCGCACCCGGCCTCGCGTCGCGAACTGGTCGTCGAGTTGACCCGGCGGGGTCAAGAGGTCGTGCACGCGGTCACCGCGCACCGCCGCAAGGAAATCGCCCGAGTTGTACAAAACATGCCTGAACGCGAGCGGTACGGTCTGGTCTCTACCCTCACTGCATTCACCACTGCTGGCGGTGAACCCCCGGCTCGTCTCGAAATCCAGGGTTACCTGGTCTGACCACACCGTCATTTTCGGACCTAACTTGCGCGGTATCTGTCCTATGTCGATGAGGACTACACGAGCAACAACGCCAATCGCCTCAACGCGGACAGCGCAAGCGGCTATCCAATCGCTGCATGCATGTCGGAGGTTCCTCAGAAATCGAGGTCGTCGGTAAGAACATCGACCACGGCCGCGGCGATCTGCTCATGTCCGGCCGCGTTCGGGTGATCTCCATCGCTGGCCAGATAGCGGGTCTCGTCGTCGGCATAGCGGGGACCCTTGAACGCAGCCCGAAGATCAACGTACGCGGAGCCGGTCTGCGCCGCGGTGCCCTTGATCACGGTGGTCACTTGATTAGTTATCTGATCCGCCGCGCTGACATACCCCGGCCCTTTGGCTTCGGCGTACTGACCACCAAGCCAGACACTCCAGTAGTCCAACAAGATCACGAGTACCTGGCGCCCCGGTGTCAGTTCGCGGACTCGGTCAACGATCTCGGTGAGGTTGTACTCTATCGAGCTCATCATCGGCTGGTAACAGGCGACCGAGGTGCCGCATGATCGGTTGTACGCGACATCGTTGGCGCCTATCTCGATCTCAACGACGTCAGCGTTTGCCACGTTGGACATGACATCGGAGTCTGAACGCAGCTGCGTGAGCACATCACTGCTTGTGAACCCGCCGACAGCGTCGTTGGTAGCAGTCATCTCTCGAGTCGCAGGAACGGTGAACGACGAGGCACTCAGCTCTGGGTAGGGAGTGCATCTGCAGTTGGAACCACGCGGCACCGAGTCGCCCAACGCGACAACCGACCAGGCCTTCTTAGGCGTTGAGCTAGCTGGTGATGGACTGATCGAGCAGCCACACAGCAGAGCTGCGCACGCGATCGCAATGAGCGCGTGACGCGCCAACCAACGTCTCGCGCCCACACGCAGATGTTAGGTGAAATTCGGAGAGCCCACCGCCGGCGGTCACTCTGGCTCTAGCGTGCGAACATCTGTATTCGCTCCGCAGACCACGACGGCGACCCGTTCGCCTTCAACTTGCTGATATGCACCCGAGCTGAGTGCCGCGAAGGCGGCGGCTGCTCCGTGCTCGGCCGGGATGCGATAGTCGCGCCACAGCTGCAGGCGTGCAGCGACGATGTCCTCATCGCTGACGAGAACCGAGGTTGGAGTGACTTGCGATGCGATGCTGAAAGCGATTTGTCCGACCCGACGCGCTCCTAGTGAGTCTGCGGCCACGCCAGACACCGAGACATCTACTGGATGAGCCGCATCAAGAGCGGCATGCAGTGTCGGACACGAGAACGGTTCGACGGCAACGATGCGTGCCCTATGTCGAACTGCCGCCGCGATCCCGGCATAAAGACCTCCACCGCCCACGGCGACCACGATGGTCTCGATGCGCGGTTCGTCTTCCAACATCTCCTCGGCAAGAGTGCCGGCGCCCGCGGCAACCTCAAGCTGGTCATAGGCATGGGACAGGAGTGCTCCGCGCATCCTCGCGTAATCGATCGCCGCTTCAGACGCCTCGGCGTACTCGATCCCCACCTGCTGTGTCTCGGCGCCGTACTGTCGGATCCGTTCCACTTTGACCGCCGGCGCTGTGACGGGCACGAACACCGTGGCCCGTACCCCAAGCGTGGCCGCGGCGTACGCGTTGGCCAGTCCAGCATTGCCGCCCGACGCGATAACCACACCAGCTGAGGAGTCAAGTTCACCGCGCTCCCGGGCGGCGAGGAGGCGGTTGAAGGCTCCTCGCGCCTTGAACACGCCGGTGTGCTGCAAGAACTCACACTTCAGCCAGACCTGCTCCACTGAAGGCTTCGGCGGTAGCAGGGGTGTATGGCGTATATAGCCGTTGATGCGTTTTCGGGCGGCGAGGACATCGTCCCGTGTGATCACCACATCAGCGAATCATGCGATGGCGATGCACAGCGGCGACAGTGAAAACCCCGCCGGTCAATTTGATAGTCCTCGGGGCAAGATGACGAGGTGACCAACGGGGTGAGAGGCACGCTACTACATAGCTCGACGATGCAAGGTAGAAAATCAGTAGATCACGAACCGAAAAAAGATGATCAGCGAATCTCTCAATTCGGCTTCTGATCAGCGACTGCTTGGCTATCGGTGTAGCTCCTTGTCGAGGTACGCCTCGTAGACCTCGAAGCGGGTGATATCTAGCGCTTCAGCTAGCTGAATGTTGCCTTCATCGCGTGCCTTGTGCGCGCAGCCCGAAGTCCTTCTACCGAGTCGGCAAGCTCAGTGAGCTCAGCCTGTTGTCTTGCCCCCACGCCGCCAAAAGTATCTGCTTGGCTTCCCAGCCCTGCGATGTTCTCGGAGCGCGGCCGGGGTTCATGGTCGGTAGTTGCTGAAGGGTCCTCCGACCCGGTCGTACACGTTGCCGAGATCATCCTGGGTGATCCGAGCGGTGCCGTTGTCTGGGGTGAGCACCAGGTCCGCGTCGAGCACCACTGTGCGAAAGGCCCAGCCGGGCGGGAGATTAAGGACGTCGCCAAGGCCGGTGAGACCTTCGTACGTCTGCCCAGGATGGGTGATGAGGCTGACCGACTTCATAACCCATGAAGCGCCGTCGGGATCGTCGAGGATGAACGCCGGCGAGCCAGCATCGATGCCGAAGCGGGTGTCCCGGCGACCGGTGCCCGCTGCGTAGGCCGAGGTGCCCTGCTGGCGCATCTGCTCGCTGACATCAAGCCACATGCTCCAGTGCGCCTTGAGACCAGTGAAGTCGCGCTCTGCCCCGGTCATCCCCTCGAGCCAATCCAGGCACCACAGCCGTGGACCGTTCTTGACGACGCCTAGGGCGTTGTACTCCCTCGTGACGACTTGGACGTCGATCCTGTCCCAGAGCTCCTGTGGGCAGCTGTCGCCGGTGCCGGTCGGGTCGTTGAGGCCGGTCGTGTTGTATACGCTGCCGACCGGCCGTCCGGTGCCCGAATCGGGGCCTACGAGGATGATCTCCCCATAGCGCCCACCCCGGATGCCGTTTCTGCGCTTGAGCGAGGCACCCACGTCGTCGGACGGCAGCTTTGCGGACGTTGTCATTGCTCTCCATGAGTCGACATCGGATGACAAGAGACTCCAGCCCTCCTGCTTAACGCTGCTAACCATTTCAGCTGAATGATTATGGAGGGGATCATCGTGACGACGCTGCGAGCCGTGCCTGGGCCACTCACAACTGAGTCATATTTCCTGAATCCTTTGTTGCCCGCCGAGGAGAAGCGACGTACCTGGCTAGTCGTGGTGGTGATCGTCTTTGCCTCCATGCTCATCGGCATCGTCACCTGTGTGGCCACCATCGGCGCCGCTGGCAAGACCATGAATGCGGGCATCACGAAGGTATCCATTGAGCCATCACAAGCTCAGCAGGCCGAGGACGACCGGAATGCGCCTCCAGAGGTGAGGCCGGGTAAAGCGTTCACCTTCGGCAAGCACAAGACACTCGCGGGCTGGAAAGTGAAGAAGGACGCCAGTCTCGGTGAGGTGTTGTTCGGCGTCAGCGGGAAGGTGAAGAACATCAGCGATCGCGCATCGACCGCTTCCATTCAC
>Ga0207428_10000359_pt1 | contig 58826 bp, 49 predicted proteins | sample RhiMethybrSRZTD1_FD_187600 | JGI IMG/M metagenome (GOLD analysis project Ga0207428, IMG submission 187600) | Populus rhizosphere microbial communities from Tennessee, USA - Rhizosphere MetaG P. TD hybrid SRZTD1 (SPAdes) (version 3) | ecosystem: Host-associated > Plants > Roots > Rhizosphere >...
ACTGAAGCGTTCCTGATCGAGAACGGCTTGATTCGCCGCGTCGAGATGATCGGTCCGTCGGCGGTGTATCACATGAACTCGCCGTGGCCCGGAGGGCTGAGTGGAAACTAGCAATGCAGAATTCAGAATGCAGACAGCGCGCAGTGTAGGGCGGGTCTTTAGACCCGCCGTTATCGGCGTCGCGAGCTACGCAATCCTCGCCGTCGTCTCCGCACAGCCGCGTCAGCAGATGCCGACGTTCGAACCGGATCCGCTCTGGTCGCAGGCGCTGCCGAACAAGTGGGTCACCGGTCAGGTCGGCGGCGTCGCCGTCGACTCACACGACAACGTGTGGGTCTTCCATCGGCCCGACACGATCCCCGACGGCGAGAAAGCCGCCTCGCTCAATCCACCGCAAGCGGAGTGCTGCATTCCCGCCCCCGCGGTGCTGCAGTTCGATTCGAGCGGAAAGTTCCTGCAGGCATGGGGCGCGCCGGGCGCTGGCTACGAGTGGTTCCGATCGCAGCACGGCATCTTCGTCGATCACAACGACAACGTCTGGCTGAGCGGCAACGCGCAGGAAGACAACCACATTCTGAAGTTCACCACGAAGGGGCAGTTCCTCCTGCAGATCGGCCACGCCGGCAAGAACAAGGGGAGCAACGACACTGAGAACCTGGGCGGACCCGCAGGGCTGTTCGTCGACCGCGGCACGAACGAGCTCTACGTCGCCGATGGCTACTTCAATCACCGCGTCATCGTCTTCGATGCCGGAAGCGGAAAGTACAAACGCCACTGGGGCGCCTACGGTAAGCGGCCCGACGATGCGATCAAGTTCCCGGCGCGCGCGCAACTCATTCAAGGCCCGCCGCCGGAAGGGTTCAACAATCCGGTGCACGCCGTGCTCGTGAGCAACGACGGTCTCGTCTACGTGGGCGACCGGACCAACAATCGCCTGCAGGTATTCAAGACCGACGGCACCTTCATGAAAGAGGTCTTCATCGCCAGGAACACGCTCCAGGCGGAAGGGACGGTGCACGCGTTCGCGACGTCACCGGATAAAGAACAGCGGTTCCTGTATATCGTCGACGGATCGAACAAAGCGGTGCGGGTGCTGAACCGTCAAACGCTCGAGATTCTGGGGTCAGTCGGTGGCCATGCCGGCCATAACGCCCGGGAGTTCTTCCATATCCACGGGATCGCCGCCGATTCGAAGGGCAACCTCTTCCTGGGCGAAGTAAACAACGGCCAGCGTTACTATAGATACGCCTTCAAAGGCGCCCGTTAGCGGGGCAGTGTAGGGCGGGCCTTCCAGGCCCGCCAGAGGGGACACGTTGACGAGAAGGGCGGTTCTCGCGCTTGCCCTGAGCGGCTGGATGGCCGCGTTGCTATCCGTCCAGACTTCCGCATCGTCGTCACAGTCTTCGTCCACTCCCGCGGCGACACCAAGCCCAATTAAGTCGGTCGTCGACACCTACTGCGTCTCCTGCCACAACGACAAGCTCCGCACCAGTGGCCTGTCGCTCGAGGGCGTCGACACCACGCGTCCGGCGGCCAACGCGGAAGTGTGGGAGCGCGTCGTGACGAAGCTGCGCGCCGGCGCGATGCCGCCCGCGGGTCGTCCGCGTCCAGATGCGAAGACGTATCAGACGACGACGAGCTGGCTGGAGAACGAGCTCGATCGGGCCTGGCTCGCGACGCCAAATCCGGGCCGCATCAGCGCAGTGCAGCGGCTCAATCGCACCGAATACAACAACGCCATTCGGGATCTGCTCGCACTCGACGTCGATGTCAAACCGCTGCTGCCCGGCGACGACACTGCTGACGGCAGCTTCGACAACGTCGCCGACGTGCTGAACATCTCGACGGCGCATCTCGAACGATACCTGTCGGTGGCGCGTCAGGTCACGCGGCTCGCGGTCGGTCTGCCGCCGAGCAACCCTCCGGTCGAGTCATTCGAGATTCCGCTGCACATCGTCCAGGACGATCGACAGAGCGAGGATCTGCCGTTCGGCTCGCGCGGCGGCATCGCCGTGCGTCACACGTTCCCGGCCAATGGCGAGTTCCTGATCAAGGTTCGACTCCGCCGCCAGTACCAGGACTACATCATGGGCATGGGCTGGCCGCAGCAGCTCGACGTGCGGCTCGACGGCAAGCTGCTGAAGCGATTCACGGTCGGCGGCAACGCCAAAGGACGCCCTGCCGCTGCGAGCTACGCCGGCGACGGTGAGCCTGGGTTTGCCGGCGATCCCGAGTGGGAAAAGTACATGCAGAGCGAGGGCGACGCCGGACTCGAGGTGCGTCTCCCGATCGATGCGGGACCGCACGTCGTCGGCGTCTCGTTCGTGCGCGAGATGTTCGAGCCGGAAGGCCTGCCCCAGCCGCTGCAGCGCGGACGCGTCATCACCAACGATCAGATCTACATGGACCATGCCGCGGTCGGTTTGGTGCAGATCGGCGGTCCGTACCAGGTGACGCGCGCGCCGATCGACACGCCGAGCCGGCGTGCCGTGTTCGTCTGCCAGCCGCAACGCGGCGCCGACGAGCGTGCGTGTGCGACGAAGATCCTGACGCGGATGGCACGGCTGGCGTATCGGCGACCGGTGACGAAGACCGATCAGCAGACGCTGCTCGCGTTCTTCGATCGCGGGCGGCAGGAGATCGCCGGCAGCTTCGACACCGGCATCCAGTTCGCATTGGAACGCATGCTGGTCGATCCCGATTTCCTGCTGCGAGTGCATCGCGATCCCAGCGGGCCGCCTAAAGGCGGCCCCTACAAACTCGGCGACCTCGAGGTTGCGTCGCGGCTGTCGTTCTTCCTGTGGAACAGCGTTCCCGACGAGCGTCTGCTCGACGTCGCCGAGCGCGGCGAACTGACGAAGCCCGTGGTGCTGGAGCGGGAGACGCGCCGCATGCTCGCCGACGCGCGTGCCGTGTCGGCGCTGGTCGACGGGTTCGCGGCACAGTGGCTGAACCTGCGGCGGGTGAGCGAGGTCGTCGTTCACCCCGACTTCTATCCCAACTACGACGAGAGCCTGCTCGAAGCCTTCAAGACCGAGACCGAAATGTTCGTCGGCAGCACCGTGCGCGAGGACCGCAGCGTGCTCGATCTACTGCGCGCCGACTACACCTTCGTCAACGAGCGTCTGGCCCGGCACTACGGCTTGAAAGGCATATCGGGCAGCCGCTTCCGTCGCGTCACGCTGCCGGACCTCGAACAGCGCGGCGGGCTGCTGGCGCACGGGTCGCTACTGTCGACGACGTCGTATCCAGACCGCACGTCACCGGTGCTCCGCGGGAAATGGCTGCTGACGAACATCTTCGGTGTCGACGTTCCGCAGCCACCGCCGGGTGTCAACACCAGCCTCGAGGATCCAAAGCCCGGCGCACAGCCGGTGTCGATTCGCGAGCGTCTGTCACGGCATCGCACCAGCCCCACATGCGCGAGCTGTCACGCGGTGATCGATCCGATGGGGTTTGCGCTGGAACATTTCGACGCGATCGGCGGATGGAGAACCGCGGATGAATCGGGGCGGCCCGTCGATGCGACAGGGACGACGCCAAACGGCGCCAAGGTCGACGGCCTGGCCAGCTTGCGCGCGCTGCTGCTGGCCGATCCGAATCAGTTTCCGCGAACGGTCACCGAGAAGCTGCTCGCGTACGCGCTCGGCCGCAGGCTCGAGTACTCGGACCGACCGGCGGTGCGCACGATCGTTCGCGACGCGGCGGCTCAGGACTATCGCTGGTCGGCGATCGTGCTCGGCATCGTCAAGAATCCGACGTTCCTGATGAGGGCCTCAGAAGGGCCCAGGGCTCAGGCCACAGGCCCCAGAAAGGCCGCAGGAGACTTATGAGCTTCGTCTTCGCGAAATCGATTCCGCGGCGAACGGCGTTGAGAGGCATCGGCGCCACGCTGGCGCTGCCGTTGCTCGACGCCATGGTTCCGGCGTTCGCGCTTCGCGCCAAAGCGGCCGGCGCACCGGCCCATCGCTTCCAGGCGTTCTACACGCCGAACGGCATGGCGATGGAGTACTGGACGCCGAAGTCCGAGAAGGGTACGGCGGACAAGGTCGAACAAGAGACGGCGCTCGGGACGTCGCCGATCCTCGAGCCACTGGCTCCGTACCGGAATCAGATGCTGCTGCTCTCCGGCATCAAGGCGAACTGGAACTACATCCACGCCGGCGCATCGGGATCGTTCCTCACCGGCACGGCGCGCGGCGGCCGGAACGAGGTCGAGGTCATCGCCGACGTCTCGATCGACCAGCTGCTCGCGCGGCACTTCGCTCGGCAGACGCAGGTCGCCTCGCTCGAGCTGTCGATGGACGGTCCGGCCAACGCCGGCGCGTGCACTGGCAATTTGAGCTGTGCCTACACGCACACCATCTCCTGGCGAAGCGCCACGCAGCCGCTGCCGATGGAGCACAATCCGCGCGCGGTGTTCGAGCGGCTGTTCGGCGACAGCGGCAGCACCGAACGGGCGGTGCGCGAAGCGAGAATGCGGCAGCACAAGAGCATCCTCGACTCGGTCAACGAGAAGCTGACGCAGCTCAAACAGCAGCTCGGGCCGCAGGATCAGCTGCGGGTGAACGAGTACACCGACGCGATCCGCGACGTCGAACGGCGTATTCAACGCGCCGAGGAGCAGCGCGACCTGGAGCTGCCGTCGTTCGATCAGCCGCAGGGGATCCCGCCGGTGTTCGAAGATCACCTGTCGCTGATGCTGGAGCTGCAGCGGCTCGCGCTGCAGGCGGACCTGACGCGCGTGATCGCCTTCATGATCAGCAAGGAGCAGAGCGCGCGGCCGTATCCGCAGATTGGCGTGCCCGAAGCGCATCACCCGCTGTCGCACCACAACGACATCCCCGAGATCATCGAGCGGATGTCGCTGATCAACCGGTATCACACGACGCTGTTCTCGAACTATCTCGCCAAGCTCCGGGCCACGCCCGATGGCGACGGCACGCTGCTCGACCACATGACGATCCTCTACGGATCGGGCATCTCGAACAGCAACAAGCACTCGGGCGACAACCTCCCGCTGCTCCTCGTCGGCGGCGGCGCCGGGCGCTGGCGCGGCGGTCGGCACCTCACGTTTGCGGAGAAGGACAAGGACAAGCAGCCAACGATCGCTGACTTGCTCGTCACGCTGATGGACAAGCTGGACGTGCCTGTGGAGAAGGTCGGCGGGAGCAAAGGCCGGCTCCCGATTGACACGCTGTCGGGAGTCTAGCCAAAGGCCAAAGGGTAAGGTCAGAGGTGAGCATGCGTCTGACGTCGATTGTGCTGGCGGTGTTGCTGATGGGCGCGGCCGAACCGCCCTCGCTCATCACCTCGGTCAAGAGCGGCGACGCTGCTGTTGTGCGCGCGCTGATTCAGCAAGGTGCCAATGTCAACGCGACCGAACCTGACGGCGCGACGGCGTTGCACTGGGCCAGCTATCGCGACGACCTGGCGTCGGCCGACGCCCTGCTCCGCGCCGGCGCGAACGTCAACGCCGCCAACGATCTCGGCGCGACGCCGCTCTGGACGGCGAGCCTCAACGGCAGCGCCGCGATGGTCCGCCGACTGCTCGAGGCGGGTGCCGACGCGAATGCGAAGCTGCTGCTCGGCGAGACGCCGCTGATGGTCGCCGCCCGTTCGGGCCACACCGAGGTGGTCCGTCTGCTCGTCGATCGACGCGCCGATGTCAACGCGCGTGCGGCGCGCAAGCAAACGGCGCTGATGTGGGCGGTGGCGCAGAAACATCCCGAGGTCGTTTCCGTCCTGCTGTCGCACGGCGCCGACGTGCACGCGCGATCGGACGTCTGGACCAACGTCGAGGCGGTGCCGCCGCACGGTCAGCTCGAATACAACCGCGCCATCTCGCACGGCGCCGACACCGCGCTCATGTTTGCCGCACGCGTGGGCGACCTCGCGTCGGCCAAGCTGCTCATCGCGGCGGGAGCGAATGTGAACGACGAAGACGCGTGGGGGATCAGCGCGACGACGCTGGCGGCCCACTCCGGATTCGGCGAGCTGGTCGATTTCCTGCTGGAGGCGGGCGCCGACCCGAACGCATCGAAGGCCGGCTTCGCCGCGCTGCACGAGGCGATTCTGCGCCGCGACGTGCGCATGGCCGGCGCGCTGCTCGCGCACGGCGCCGATCCCAACGCGCCGCTGCGCACGTGGACGCCGACGCGCCGCTCCTCACGCGACTGGAATTTCTATCCCGAGCTCGTCGGCGCAACGCCGCTGTGGCTGGCATCGCGCTTCAACGTCACCGACCTCATGCGCCAGCTCGTCGCACGCGGCGCGGATCCGAAGTTCGTTCACCGCGCCGAGTACATCCCGGACGGCCCCAACCTCAAACGCAAGACTGAAATGACGACGACGCTGATGGCCGCGACCGGCATGGGGGGCGGCGGACAAGCGTGGGTGCCGCCGGCTCGGGGCGATCGTGAGCGGCTGATGCTCGAAGCGGTGAAGTTCCTGGTCGATGCGGGCGTCGACGTGAATGCCGAGAATCCCGAAGGGCGCCGCGCGCTCGACGCGGCCACCACGCTCAAGTTCGAGAGCGTCGTCGCGTTTCTCAAGGAGCACGGCGCCACGCCGGGGAAACAGCAGAAACCAGATTCGCCCACTCCTCGTTCCTGAGTCCTGCTTCCTTGCCCAGGGCTGAATCCTGATTCCAGATTCCTGATTCCTATGGCAGGCGGGCACTCACTGCGCGCCCGTAGTAGATGGCATTGAACAGGAACTTGAACGTCCCGTGTGACTGCGCGCGGAAGGTGATCTCGGGACCGAACAGCAGCACGCGCCCACGGCCGAGCGGCGCATCGACCACCGCCACGCCGCCATCGAGGTAGCGCTGGCCCCACGCCCAGCCGCTGCGCAGCGGCGTCGCACTCCCATACCACGCCACGCGATGGACGTTCTTCGTACCGGCATCCGCATGCAGACGGAACACCGGACTGCGGTCGAAGAAGACATCGACCTCCGGCTCGAAGCCATAGCCGAGCGGCGACGTGTTGTCGACGCGCACGCGCAGCAGCGAGCCGGGAATGTAGAATTGGTCGCGCGTCAACGGGCGGGCGCCCTGCTCGCCGGCGATCTCGAGCGCGCTCGATACGGGGAGCCCGAGCGCGATGGCGATCTCAGTGCCGTCACCGATCGCGATCAACGTGCCGCCGGACTCGACGAACTGCTTCAGTGACGGCAGTGTGCGCGAAGTCGACAGCTTGCCGGTCTGGGCGCGGTACTCCTGCGGCACCGCCGGCGGCGCCTCGTCGGTGGCGCTCACCGTCGCTTCGTCGGTCAAGATGATCGCGTCGTAGCGCGCCGCGAGATTGCCGGAGTCGAGTGTCTGGGCGTATGTCACCTCGAAGGGAAATTCGAAGCGCTCGAGAATCCAACGCGTCCATCCACTCGAGCTCGAACCGCCGTAGCGATCCCACAGGCCGATTCGGACCGGCCGCAGCTTCAGCGCCTCACCAGCAGGTCGTCGGTCCGCCGCCGTGAACGTCAACCCGAGATCGCCGGCGGCCTTCTCGAGAATCGCCCGCGTCGTCGGACGCGCCGGCACGTACATCGCGCCAGTCGTCGATTGGCCCGAGACACGTCGATCGCGCGGCCAGTAGACGTCCTCACCCGCTTTCAGGAGCCGGTTGACCGCGATGAACGAGTCGTTCTGATGGTGGCTGACGAGATACCCGGCGGCATCGGGCTTTCCCGTGACCCGTCCAGGTTGATGAATCGACGAGGCGACGACCTCGAACGGACCGTCGAAGCCGTCGAGGATTCGATCGAACTTGACGCCCATCTGGAACGCCAGCGTCCAGCCCGCGTTGTCGTACGGCGGCGTCGGCGGTCCGCCTGCGTACGGGATGTCGTCTGGATGGTCCTGCGGCTCGAACATATCGAGTACGTGGGCGCGAAACGCCTGCGCCGTCTTCACCACGAACGAGCCGTTTGGATAGCTCTTCCCCGCCACGACGAATGGGGCAGTCGCACGGTGCACGGTGATCCCGGAGCGACGCAGTGCGCCGACGAACTTCGTCGCTGTGAGGAAGTCGGGTTGATCGGAGGGGAGGATGTAGCCACGCGGGTCGCGCGATTGCGGTGCGTGCAGCTGGTCGTAGCTGGCGGCAACCGAACCAGCCGACCGCCCGCCGGTCAATCTCCGTGGAGTAATCGTCCAGGAATCCTGACTGCCCTTCTGGATGGCATTCCTGGCCATCTTGAACGCGTTGAACAAGAGCGTCTCGCGATAGCGTGACGCGAAATCGAGCACCGCCCAGTTGGCGGTCATCGAGTACTCGATCGACTGGCGGAAGCGCCACCGTTGCGGGGCGATCGGAAACGGCAGGTCGGCGCTCGGCAGCTGTCGTTCTGCGACGTACGGAATCTCGGTCGGCGTCGGGCTCCCGATGGTCTCGGTCAGCAGTCCAATCTGATTGTGGAAGTACGCCGTCGTGCGAAGCCCGCCGTTCCACCACGTCGAATAGGTCGAGGCGCCTCTCATCGTCACACCGGGTTTGCCTTCGGCGGCAAACCGCGTGTGCATCGCCCCGCCAACCAGATCGATCGTGACCGGAATCAGCGGATCCAGGACGTAGTTGAACGGATCGCGGAACGGCGGCGCGAACATCACCGTGCCTCGAGGACCGGTCTGGTGATGGTCGTAGACGATCTGCGGGAACCACTCCGTGTAGAGCACGCGGCTCATGTTGATCGTCTCGGCCTGGCTGTTCAGATAGAAGTCGCGGTTGTTGTCGTGCCCGACGTACTTCTGATACGCCCGCGGCACGCCGGAAAGCGAGCGCTGGAGCGGATCACGCTCGCGCATGTACCAGCTGGCGACGAGCTCGTGGCCGTCGGGGTTGGCGTGCACGGCCAGCACGATCACGTCGCGCAGGATGCGTCGTGTCTCGTCGTCCGATCGGCTCACCAGCCGATAGACGGTTTCGATCAGCTGATGCGAGCCGAGCACTTCATTCGCGTGCAGGCCGCCGTCGATCCAGACGACCGCCTTGCCTTCGATCGCCAGCGCGCGTGCCTGTTCCTCGGTCAGCCCCTCACCGAGCGCCAGGCGACGTGAGATATCACGATAGCGGTCGAGCATCTTCAGATTCTCCGGCGCCGAGATGACCGCCATCCACTGCGTCCGGCCCTCCTCGGTGCGGCCGATGTCCACCAGCTGCATCCGATCCGACTGCTCATCGAGCGTCTTCCAGTACGTTTCGAGCTGCGAGTACGTCGCGAGAAAGTAATCGTCACCGATGGCCGCGCCGAACTGCTCGAGCGGCGACGTGACCGGCGGCGCCGGCGGCTGGGTGCGCGCTTGCGGCGCGGGCAGCAGCAGGAGCGCCGCGAGCAGGACGATTCGGGGACGTTGGAGCACAGGCAGGAGAATGATAGCGAGTAATGCAGAATTCAGAATGCAGAATTCAGAATGCAGAAAACCCGGCTGCGCGATGGAGCATTCTGCCTTACGGCCTGACCAGGATCGCCCTCGTATAGAGCAGCCGAAAACCGAGCCGCTCGAAGGTCCGCTGCGAAGTGCTCCCTGCCTCGGTGGTCGCAATTGCGAGATCGATATCGGGCCGCGCATCCGTCAACGCACGCCAGACGAGCGCCGTTTGGACGCCGCGGCGCCGGTATTGCGGCAGCGTCGCCGTCCCGAAGATGCCGAGCACGCCGTCAGCCTGGAAGGTCGCGCATCCTCCGGCGGCGTCGCCGTCGGCGAACGCGAGGTAGCGAGCGATGCCCGCGTGAACGAAACCGCGCATGATGGCGGACGTCGCTTCGAAGACGTCCTTGGGCGGCGGAACGGTCGGCGGCTCCTCCGCAGCGATGAAACCTTCGGAGACGACCCGATTCCAAACCTCCTCGTCGTGCGCGTTGCTCGTGCGTTCGATCCGAATCGCACGCACGTCGCGGGTATCGATCGGATCGAACGGGGCCGCGCGTCCCATCTCGCTCTCGAACCCGAGCAGCTCGTATCCCCGTCTGCTGAGGCGTGCACTGAGGCCTCGGATGGCCAGCGGGCACAGCTCGATCTGGATCGGCGAGCCGCGCTCCTCGTAAAAAGCCTCGAGCGCATCGAGCTCTTCTTCCGTCACCTCGACGCCCAGCCCGAGACCGAGCACCTTGTTCATGGGCAGTCCCGGGTCGCCGCAGACCGCTCGGCCGCCACCGACCTCGAGCGCACCGGCGTTCGATTCGCCGACACGGGCGAGCACGGCGCAGAAGTCGATCTCGGCTCGCTCGACGCGCCGCGCCAGCGCCAGTGTTGTCAACACGGTCCCCATGTTAGTCATACACACGGGGGAACGACCACCATCGTCGATTGAATCGATCTTTGATTAGTGATTGGTTGTTGATTGGTGAGTGTTGATCGTTGATTGACAAAGCAGCGAGCTGGTTCAGACCACCGCGCCTCCTTTTCAATCAACAAATCAACCCTCACCAATCAACAACGAATCACGAATCAAAGATCAACAAATCAACAATCCCAGTGCGATCTCCCGTTCCCCCCGTGTGAAATACTCGACGTCGAAGATGAAAGTAGCCACCTGGAATGTGAACGGTATCCGCAAGCGCCAAGCGGAGCTGCAGGAGTTCATCGACCGCGAGCAGCCCGACGTCCTCTGCCTGCAGGAAATCAAGGCGTCGCCGGACCAATTGCCGATCTGGTTGTGCGAGCTCGAGGGTTACTGGTGCCGCTGGCACGGTGAGGCCGGCTACTCGGGCGTGGCGCTGCACATCCGCCACACCGCGACGAGCGAGCGTCCGGCCTTCTTTCATCCCGTCTTCGACTACGAGCAGCGCATCGTCACCGCGCGGCTCCCGCACGCCACCGTCGCTTCCATCTACGTCCCCAACGGCGGCAAGGACTTTCCCGCGAAGATGCGATTCCTCGAGGCGCTGGATGCGTATGCCGCCGAGTTCCAGGCGGCGTCGCTGCCGCTGGTGCTCTGCGGCGACATGAACGTCGCGCGCACGGATCGTGATGTCCACGCGAAGGAGCGCAAGCCCGGCATCATCGGGCAGCGGCAGGACGAGCGCGATCTCATCGAGCGCATCTTGAGCCGCGGCCTGATCGACGTGCACCGGAAGATCGACCCAGACAACAACGACCTCTTCACGTGGTGGGCGCCATGGCGCAACCTGCGCGCGCGCAACATCGGCTGGCGGCTCGACCACGTCTTCGCCAGCGACACGCTCGCCGCGGGCGCGACCTCATGCGTCGTGCAGCGGGAGTTCGGCACGAGCGATCACGGGCCGGTGATCGCGACGTTCGAGATCTGAATCGCGTCAGGAATCAGGAATCAGGGTACCAGGCGTTTCAGCTCTTCGAACCAATTCACGACCACCACGAGGCTCGTCGCCGTGGCGTTCGACGTCCGGTCAGCTCGTTCAGTGGTCCGGATAAAGAGGAACTGCTGGCCGTCGGGGGCGATGTCATAGGTGCGGCCAGGACCAGCGGTGAAGTAGCGCGCGTCGAGTGTGTCGAGAATCGTCACCGGCGTGCCCGCGCTGAATGACGGCGCGGTCGTGACGGCGACCGCCATCAGATGATTGCTGCCATCGAGAAAGAACAGCTCCCTCCCGGTACGCGCCCACAGCGGCTGGCTGCCGCCGTTCGTCGAGATCGGAAATCGACCGCTCTCTAGGTTTGGAAAAGGCCGCACGTACACCTCGGTTCGACCCGACTCATTCGATTGATACGCCAACCACCCGCCGTCCGGGGAGAATTCGCCGTTGATTTCTTCGGAGGCGCCAGCCACCAGCGGCGAGCGCGGGTGATCCGGCCGATCGAGTGCAAGCGCCGTCAGATTGGCGCCCGTGGCGGGCTGTCGTTCCGAGAGCGCGACGCGTGTCCCGTCCCGCGTCACGCTGTACGGATTCTGAGCGAGTTCGTCCTGCGTCAGCGTTTCGATCGTGCCGGTGCCATCCGACGCCTGCCAGTAGATGTTCGCCCGGCCCGCTCGCGTTGACGAGAAGATGATGCGCCCGCTGTCCGGCGTCCATGTCGGATAAGTATCGAGACCGGGACCGGACGTGAATCGCGTCAACGATTCGCGTCTCAGATCCCAGATCCAGATGTCCTGCTCCTGATCGAACACGTCCAGCGCGACGCGCGTGCCGTCTGGTGCGACGCGAGGATGTGTGTAGGCGCGCGCAGGCGCTTTGAGCATCGTCTCTCGACCCTGTCGAGACAGCCAGACGAGCGATCGGCTCGTCCCGATCTCCCCGCTCCCGGACACATAGACCAGCGTGCCCTGCTGCGACACCACGAACTGCGCCGCCCCCGTACCCATCGTCATCACGTGCTCGATGACCGGTACGGGGTCGCCCACCACTCGACGCTCCTCGCGATCAAAACGGATGGCGCGCAACGTGCCCTCCGCGGAGTAGACGATATAGCCGGCACGAGCGGAGCCGGTGGACGTCTCGACATACTGAGGGTGTGTTCCGCCGCGAATCAGCGTCGTTCGTTCACCCGTCTCGAGATCCAGCATCGCGATCTGTGCCGTGTCGACGCTTCCATTTCCAATGATGGTGAACAGGACCGCTTCGTCCCCCGGCAGCATCGATGGAAACAGGTGATCCCGCTCGCCCTTTGTCGTGTCAGGCGTGGTGAGTACCTTCGACTCGCCACCGCTGGTCACGCTGACGAGGCCGGTCCCTGTGTCGGAGGTCGCGAACACGAGCGTGTCGTTACGTGTCCACGTTGCGCCGCGTGGACCCTGCTCGTAGCGAGTCAGCGATGCGGGCGGCCCGCCGACGAGCGGGACCTTTCGAATCTCGTCAGTCTCGGGAGAAAAGAAACCCACCCAACGACCGTCGGGTGACACGAACGGCATGCGGGCGCCAGCGGTCCCGTTCAGCGCCGTGGCATCCAGCCGATCGAGCGGCCGTACGAGCAGTTGCCGTCCCACACCTCCGACGTACACGACGAAGCTGCCGTCCGGTGCGATCGCGACGTCGCGATCGAGACCGTTGATGGTCATCGCCTGGGCGAGCGGCGGCACGATGGTGAATTGCGTCGTGCGTCCGGGCGCGACCGGCGTTCCAGGCAGCGCTCTCACGATCAGAATCGCGAGCATGGCTCCAGCCGCGAACGTCGCCGCGGCCACGGCGAAGAGCCGACGGCGTGGCGCGCGGCCTGGCACCTGGTCGTGCGTGTGCGCAGCCTGACCGAATCCCTGCTTCAGGACGTCTTCGATCGCGATGCGCGCCTCGCCGATGTCGCGCAGCCTGCGTCGGCGATCTTTCTCGAGACAGCGGCGCAGCAGTTGCCGAATGGCGGCCGGGGTGTTCGGGGGCAGCGCCGTCCACTCGGGCTCACGTTCGATGACCCGCGCGAGCGTCGTCGAGACGTCACCCCCGTCGAACGCGCGTGTGCCGGTCAACAGTTCGTACAGCACTGCGCCGAAGGCCCAGACATCGGCAACCTTGTCGACGCGCTTGCCCTGCGCCTGCTCGGGCGGCATGTAGGCCGCGGTCCCGAGAATCACGCCGACCTGAGTCGCGTGAGCCATCGTTGTCGCGTCGCTCGCGTCGACACCCACGTCAACCGGATCTGGTGTCTTGGCGAGACCGAAGTCGAGCACCTTGACCATGCCATCGGGCCGGAGCTTGATGTTGGCCGGCTTCAGGTCGCGATGGATGATGCCGCGCTCGTGTGCCGCCTCGAGAGCTTCGGCGATCTGCTTCGCGATGAGCAGCGCTTCGTGCGCAGGAATGGCACCTCGGGTGAGGCGGTCGGCAAGCGTCGGGCCTTCGACCAGCTCCATGACGAGCGCGTTCGCCCCTTCGATGCTCTCGAGGCCGTACACGTGCGCGATGTTCGGGTGATTCAGTGAGGCAAGGACCTGCGCTTCGCGCTGGAATCGGGTGACGCGATCGAGGTCGCTCGCGAAGGCGTCGGGCAGCACCTTGAGCGCATCGTCTCGTCCGAGCGCGGTGTGGCGGGCGCGCCAGACTTTCCCCATCCCGCCCTCTCCGATCAGGGCGATCACTTCGTACGAGCCGACGCGCGCGCCGGGACCGATCGCCATTCGGGGCGAATTCTATCGAAACCTGAGGGCTGCGCCCGGGAGCCTACTCTTTCTCGGCTGCCGACCACGCCCTGGCGAGATCCTCGCCCACGGCCAGATGGTTGAGCAGGAAATCGGACGCGCGAAACGCTTCGAGCAGCAGATCGCGATCGAGCGCGCGCGACGCATTGCGGCATTGGCGGGCCGCTTCGACCCGCACCAGCGCCAGCGCCGCGTCCAGTCCGCGAACGATCGTCTTGATGCCGCGCCCTTGATACGCCGTCCACGACGCGAACGCTTTCGCCGCCAGGTATCGATTGACCGGCGCGTGAAAGCGCGTCCATTCCTGGGCGACATACAGGTGCATCGCCTCGTCCAACCCGGCTTCATCCGGGTCCGGTTTGAGGTCGTCGGGCACGGCCGCCATCACTTCGCCATGCCGCCGGAGGCTTGTTCGAAGCCCTGCCTCCTCGGTCACATCGACGTAGTCGGATGGCAGCTGCGCGATCGCATCGAGCAGGGACCGCACGCCTGGCTTCCATTCGCCGAGCCGCTGCGCATCACGCCACAACGTGGCGACGATCGACGCGGGCCGCCGGCGCACATGGCTGCATCGCGAAACCATGTGGCGTTCCCACGCCGTATACCCGTCGAACTCCATCAGCATGCGCGGCGTGAGCAGTGGCGGCAGATCGTCGGTCGTCACCACGAGCCCCTCGTAATCGGCCTCGGGGAACGCCCGCGGCTCCGCCACGATCTCGACGTCATCGTCGCGAAACAGCATCGAGGCCGCGGTCGGGCAGTAGTGAGAAAGCGAGATGAAGACCCCGCGGGGGTCCTGCACAGCGACACGCGGGAAATGACGGCAGGTCGCCGGCAGCGCCGCTTCACCGAAATCGCGGTGGACGATGCACCGCTTCGCGTCGGCGGCGTAGAACACGCACCGGCCCGCCTCGTCGCGTTCGAGGATCGCGGCCGCCCCTTCGGGCAGGTCGGGCTCGAGGATGAATGGTGAAGCCGACGGCACATCCGTGAATGTGTGCAGGTTTCCGCTCGAGACCGCTTGGCTCATCGAGCGATACACCGGCAGCTCCACTGGCACGTCCCAGTTGGCCGTGCAGCACGCCCCCGAGTGTTGGCAGCGGTAGTCGGCGTGAAAACGCAGCGCGTAAACGGCCCGTGAACCCATTGAGCGCCTTGGCCTTATCGATTCGTACAGAACTATTACAGAGCCAACCGCCTCGCCTTGCTATGTTTTGAAGGTTTCGCGACGAGATCTTTACTACAGGACGACTCAATCGGCCCGCGTCCATCCCCAGGATAACGGCGACGACACTCGGAGGATTCACCGTTGGCCACACCGATGCTCATGTACGGACGTAAACACCAGCGCGGGCTGAACTGGGTGACCGCCATCGCGATGACGGGATTCCACATCGGCGCCGTCGCCGCCCTGTTCTACGTCGATTACGGCGCCATGCTGGCTGCTCTGATCTTGTACTACGCCGCCGGCATGCTGGGCATCGGGATGTCGTACCACCGCCTCCTCACCCATCGCAGCTATAAGACGACCAAGCCGATCGAATACTTTCTGACGATCTGCGGGACGCTCGCGCTCGAAGGCGGCCCGATCTTCTGGGTGGCCACGCATCGCATCCATCATCAGAAGTCCGATCAGGAAGGCGATCCACATACCCCGCGCGAAGGAACGTTCTGGGCGCACATGGGCTGGATCCTCACCGGCGAGGGCCTGCACCACGACGCGTCAGTGCTGGCGCGCTACGTCCCCGACCTCAGCCGCGATCGTTTCCACGTGATGCTCTCCAACTGGCACTGGGTCCCCAACGTTGTCGTCGGCCTCGGCCTGCTCGTGTTCGGCGGAGTGCCGTACGTGCTGTGGGGCATCTTCTTCCGGACGACGGTCGGCCTCCACGCGACGTGGCTCGTCAACTCGGCCACGCACCTCTGGGGCTCGCGCCGGTTCACGACGCGCGACGATTCGACCAACAACTGGTGGGTGGCGCTGCTCACGTTCGGTGAGGGCTGGCACAACAACCATCACGCGCACCCGACCAGTGCGCGGCACGGCCTGGCCTGGTACGAGCTCGATCAGAACTGGATCGGCATCCGCACGCTCCAACTGCTCGGCCTCGCGTGGGACGTCAAGGTCGCCAAGATCAAGGAGCCGCTACCCGAGGAGCCCGCGGTGCCGGTTGTGTCGCCCGTGCCTGCCGACGAAGCGGTCGCCTGACGGTATGTAATTCAGAATTCAGCATGCAGAATGCAGACTGTTTAGGGTCTGCAGCAACGGGGTGAATAGCGCAACGCTTTCACCCCGTTGTTGTGTACGCCGTCCTGTCTGGATTCTGAATTCCGCATTCTGCATTGCTAGAATTCCCCTGATGACCCGCCGGCAAAAGGCGATCGCCTTTTTCGTCGCGCTCTGCGTCCTGTTGGTCGCGGCGGCCATCTCGCTCAATATCGGGTGGATCATCGCCAATACCGGACGCCTCACGCCGATCATCTTCGGCATGATCCTGTTCGGCCTCATCATCGCCGGGCTGATCATCTACACCGTCTTCCTCGTGCTCGAGATCAAGCGCAACGAGGAGCACGACAGCTTCATCAACGCCGTGACGCACGAATTGAAGACGCCGATTGCGTCGATACGGCTCTATCTCGAGACGCTGCAGTCGCGCGAGGTCAGTGACGCGCGGCGACGCGAGTTCTACGACATCATGCTCGCCGACGCGACGCGCCTGCACCACACCGTCGACCAAGTGTTGAAGGCGGGGCTCGTTCGAGAGAAGCACAAGACCATCGCGCGTGGCCCGGTCGACATGAGAGCGCTGGCCACCGAGTGCATCGACCTCGCCGTCCTGCGCCATCACCTGCAGCCGACGGCCATTTCGCTCGAGGCGCCCGACAGCCGGGCGCTCACGGTCATCGGCGACGCCGAGGAGCTCCGCACCGTCGTCACCAATCTGCTCGACAACGCGGTCAAGTACTCCGGCGAGTCGGTTCAGGTGACGGTCGCGGTCGCCGCACCGGCGCCCGACACGATATGGGTCCGCGTCCAGGATCGCGGCGTCGGCATTCCGAAGAAGCAGCTGAAGCGGATCTTCAACCGCTTCTATCGCGTCCAGACTCGCGGGCTCCGCCACATCAAGGGCACGGGCCTCGGTCTGTACATCGTCCGCTCGATCGCGCGCGCGCATGGCGGCCGCGTGTTCGCGCAAAGTGAGGGCGAGGGCCACGGATCGACGTTTACTCTCGAATTGCCCCGGCTGACTTCGTAATGGGGTCGGGAGTCTTTTTTCGAGAATCGTAAAATGACTCCCGACCCCATTTCCCCATGAGCCGTATTCTCATTGTCGAAGACGAGCAGCACATTGCCGATGGGCTGCGCTTCAACCTCGAGGCCGAAGGTCACGACGCGGTCATCGCGCCCGACGGTGAACAGGCGCTCGACATCGTGCTGAAGCAGCGACACCCCTTCGATGTGGTGGTGCTCGACGTGATGCTGCCAGGAAAAGACGGCTTCACCGTCGCCTCCGATTTGCGCGCGGCTGAAGAATTCGTACCGATCCTGATGCTGACCGCGCGCGGCCGCCCTGAGGACGTGCTCCGCGGCTTCGAGGCGGGCGCCGATGATTACCTGCCCAAACCGTTCGAGCTGTCGATTCTCATTGCGCGCATCAACGGACTGCTGCGACGGCGGCGGTGGAACGAACAGGATGTGCCGGTCGCCGAGGAGACCCCGAGCGATACCTACAACTTCGCCGGCCGGACGCTCGATTTTGGCGCGATGGAGGTGCGATGGCAGGACAAGTCGTACCACCTCACGCAGATGGAGTGCGACCTGCTGCGGTATCTGGTGAAGAACGCCGGGCAAGCGGTTTCGCGCGGGGCGATTCTCGAGGACGTCTGGGATCTCCACGAGAGCACCGACACGCGCGCAATCGACAACTTCATCGTGCGCCTCAGGCGCTACCTCGAAGATCGTCCGTCCTCGCCGAAGATTCTGAAGACCGTGCGGGGCGTCGGCTACAAGTTCGTGCCCGACGAGGCGTGAAGAAGCTTTTCGATCGCGGCGAGGTCTGCCGGCTTCACCAGGTGGGCGTCGAAGCCGGCTTCGTGTGAGCGGCGCTTGTCGCTGTCGTGTCCCCATCCAGTGAGCGCCACGAGAAACACGTCGGCGCCGCCCGGTTGCTGGCGGATGAGCCGCGCGGCCTCATAACCGCTGATGTTCGGCATGCCGATATCGAGCAGCGCCACGTGCGGCTGAAACGTGCGGACGCCTTCGACCGCCGCGAGTCCGTCGTGCGCGGTCGCTACATCGTGCCCGAGCAGCTTCAGCATCGTCGCCAACGCCTCGGCGGAATCGCGATTGTCGTCGACGACGAGGATCCGCCGGCTGGTGGCGCGCGCCGCGACTGGCGTGCCCGTCTGGCCGTTGGCCGAAGGACGCCTGACTATGGCCGCCGGAAGCTGGACAACGAACTCGCTTCCCTTGTCGACGCCATCGCTGTGCGCCGAGATGGTTCCGCCGTGCATCTGAACGAGCCGGCTCGCCAGCGACAAGCCGATGCCCAAGCCTCCATGTGACTGGCTCATCGAGCTGTCGACCTGGACGAACATCTCGAAGATTCGCGGCAGCTTGTCGGCCGGAATCCCCACACCGTTATCGAGCACCCGAACGAAGACCTCGCCGTTCTCCGTGTCAGCCGTCAACAGAATGTGACCGCCCGCCGGGGTGTATTTGGCCGCATTGTTCAAGAGGTTCGAGAAGGCCTGGGCCAGACGCACCGCGTCGGCCTCGAGGAGGATCGGATCCGACGGCACCGAAACGGTGAGCTCATGCGAGGCCCCTTCGATCAGCGGACGGCTGGTCTCGAGCGCGTTCTGAATGACCGTCGCGAGCTCGACCTGCTCCTTTCGCAGTTCCAGCTTGTTTCGGCTGATCCGCGACACGTCGAGCAGATCGTCGACGAGGCGAACCATGTGATCGACCTGACGCTCCATCATCGGCAACGTCTTCTCGATCAGCGCGGGATTGTGCCCTGACATGCGCACCAGCTGCACGCCGGTGCGAATCGGCGCCAGCGGATTGCGCAGCTCGTGCGCCAGCGTGGCGAGGAATTCGTCCTTCAACCGATCCTGGCAGCGCAGCTGCTCGATCAGCCGCAAGCGCTCGTACGCCGACGTGACGTAGTGCGACATCGTCTGAAGGAACTCGATGTCGTCGGGCTCGAAGACATCGCGAGTGTGGCTGGCGAACGACAAGGTGCCGAGCAGCCGCTCACCGGCAACGAGCGGCGTCGACGCATAGGCCCGGAGACCGACCCGCTTGATCACCTGCAGGCTTGGATCGTCGGAGTCCTGGATCCGGCTGGCCAGAACCGGCGTCCGTCGTTGGGCGACCCGGCCGCTCACCGACTCGCCAAACTCGAGCCGCGAAATCGCGTCAACGATTTCCGGCGGCACTCCTTCCCACGACACCCGCCGCGGTGCGACCTTGTCGTCGGAAACCGTGTAGTTGAGCAACGCGTCGAAACCGAGCGAGACGCCAATCTTCGCGAACAGGCCGCGCAACCTCGCATCGGGCACGTCGGTGGTGAGCAGGACGCTCGCCGCTTCCCACAGCAGCCGTGTCCGCTCGGTGCGCCGGCGCGCCGCCGCGTCGGTGCGCTTGCGCTCGCTGATATCGCGCGCGATCTTGGAGGCGCCGACGATGTGTCCTGAGGCGTTCCGGATCGGCGAAATCGTCAGCGACACGTCGATGCGCCGGCCATTCTTCGCGATCCGGACGGTCTCGTAATGCTCGATGCGTTCGCCGCGCCGGAGGCGCTGCATGATTCCGGGGAAGTCGTCGGTGTGATCGGGCGGGATCAACATGGAAATCGGATTGCCGACGATTTCATCGGCGGTGTATCCGTACAAGCGCTCGGCTGCGCGATTCCAGCTGCTGATGATGCCGTTCATGTCCTTGCTGATGATGGCGTCGTCTGACGATTCGACGATCGCGGCAAGGCGCAGACGCATTTCCTCGACACGCTTCTGGTCCGTGACGTCGCGCGTGAAGCAGCGCGTGTAGACCACCTGGCCATCGACCCGGCGCACGCTCGAGTCGATCAGCACGTGCCTGATCGTGCCGTCCCGGCAGCGGAGCCGCGTCTCGTAGTTGCGCAGCGTCTCACCACCGGACAAGCGCTGCAGCAGGTCGGCGATCACGTCGCCATCGACGTGAAACTCCGCGACGTTGTGGCCGACGTATTCGTCGCGGCTGTAGCCGAGCAGATCGAGCTCCGTCTGATTCACGCCCAGGATCACGCCATCGGGACCGACCGAGTGAACCGGAATGGTCGCGTTCTCGAAGAACTCGGCGATCTCCTGTTCGCTCCGAGCGGCCGCTTCCGCGGCTTGACGACGCAGCCGGGCCAGCTCGATGGCCGTCTGGATACGAACCAGGAGTTCTTTGGAGCTGAAGGGGGTGATCAGGTAGTCGGTGGCACCCGCTTCGAGCGCTTCGATGCGCGACTCCTCGGCCAGCGGCTCGGACAGCAGAATCACGGGCACGTCCCGCGTCAGCGGATCCGCGCGCAACGTGCGGAGCAGTTCGAAGTCGGCGATGTCCGGGGGCTTCGTCTCGCTCAAGACGACGTCGGGCTTCCGCTCGCGCGCTGCCACGAGAGCGGCCGCTCCATCGGCAGCCGCCTCGATCTCGTAGCCGCTCAGCATCTTGACGACGTCCTGGCGCAGCTCGTCGTGCCGGAGCACGAGAAGGATCCGGGGTCGGGCCGCTCGGTCGTTCGGTGGGGCAAAGGACAGCAGCATCGGTGCCGTCCTGATTGTAGTTACGACGGACGAGGGAAAAAACCTGAGGAAGACGAGGGAAAAGCCCTGGTGCTTTTAGAATGTGTGAACCCATGTCCGTCAGCGACACCATCGAGGCGCAGGGCCACCTGATCGACTCCGGCCTGCTCTCCGCCATCTTCGACAAAATCATCGAGTTCAAGGGCTCCTACGAGATTCTCCAGTTCGACATCGGCCGCACCAACGACGACCCGTCGCGCATCCAGATGCGCGTGACGGTGACGGATCGTGCGGCGCTCGATGATCTGCTGCAGCAGATCACCACGTTCGGCGCCCACCCGGTGCGCGAGCGCGACGCGGACGTGAGGCCGGCCGAGAAGGATCGGTGCGTACCTGACGACTTCTACTCGACGACCAATCACCGGACCCAGGTGCGCCTTCAGGGCCGATGGGTGGACGTCGACAAGCAGCGAATGGACGCCGTTATCGTCGTCGACGGCAATCACGCGGCGTGCCGCAAGCTGCGAGACGTGAAGTCCGGCGAGCTGGTCGTATGCGGACATGCGGGCATTCGGGTGACGCCCGAATTCAAAGAGCGCGATCGCCTCGGATTCGCCTTCATGAGCAACGACGTCTCGTCCGAGCGGCGTGTCGAGGGCAGCGTCGCTCGCATCGCTCAGATGATGCGCGACGTCAAGCGAGGCGGTGGTCGTATCGCGGTGGTGGCCGGACCGGTGGTGGTGCACACCGGAGGCGTCGAGCACTTCTCGGAGATCATCCGGCAGGGCTACGTCGATGTCGTGTTGGCGGGCAATGCCCTCGCGGTGCACGACATCGAGTTCGCGCTGTCGGGCACGTCGCTGGGTATCGATCTCGTCGCGGGGGCGCCGGTCGAGCAGGGCCACCGGAATCACATGGCGGCGATCAACACCATCAATCGAGCCGGCAGCATTCACGCGGCCGTCGAGTCAGGCGTCCTCACCTCGGGTGTGATGTATGAGTGCGTCAAACGCGGTGTGCAATTCGTCCTGGCCGGCAGCATCCGCGACGATGGCCCGCTGCCCGAGACGTTGATGGACCTCATCGAGGCGCAGGAACGCTATGCGGCGGCGCTCTCGCAGAACGTCGAGCTCGTCCTGATGCTCTCGTCGATGCTGCACAGCATCGGCGTGGGCAACATGTTGCCGTCGTGGGTGCGCGTCGTGTGTGTCGACATCAACCCGGCGGTTGTGACCAAGTTATCGGATCGCGGTTCGCAGCAGACGGTTGGGGTCGTTACGGACGTGGGCCTCTTCTTACATCGGCTTGCCGAAGCGTTGCGAGCGTAGGAGACGCCGGGCCTGGAAGGCCCTGGAGTCAGCGTTACACCACCGCTCGCGCCGCCGGCGCGCGTTCCAGGAGGCACTCAGCCACGCGCGTCAGCGCCTGCTCGAGTCCCGCACGGGTGCGCGGTGTGCCGAGGCAGAGTCTCACCGCGCGCGGTGGTTGATCGCCGATCGCAAACTCGGACGATGAGTTGAGCACGACGCCGCGCGAGCGGACCTGCGCGACGAAGGCATCCGACGTCCACTTGGGCGGCAGTAACAGCCACAGGTGATGGCTCGTCGGGTGCGTTTGTAACCGCTCGCCCGCGAGAAGACGCCGCGCCATCAACTGACGCGCCGCGCCTTCACTACGTTTCCACTGCGCGATGCGCGCGGCGGTACCGTCCTCGATCCAGCCGCACAGCAGATCGGCCCCGATCGGCGACGTGCTGATCATCGTCGCCCACACCGCGCGCACGATCTTGTCGATCAACGACGCGGGCGGGACGACGCATCCGAGGCGCATCCCCGGGAACAGGCTTTTCGAAAGACTGGTCACGTAGATCGTCCGGTGCGGGATCAGCGGCCGCAACGGTGTTCGCTCGGGCGAGAGGAATCCGTACGTGTCGTCTTCGATGACCGTCAGCCGGTACTTCTCGGCCACGGTCGCAATGTGACGCCGGCGTTTCTCCGACATGACGGCCGAGACCGGGTTCTGCAGACGCGGCATGCAGTACAACGCCCGCGCGCGGGTCGCGCGGCATGCTGCTTCGAGCGCATCGGGGCGAATCCCTTCCGTGTCCATCGCCACGCCGCGCGGCTTGAGGTGGAGCTGCTGCGTGAGTAGACGCATGCCGGAGTAGGTCAGCTCCTCCGTCAGAATCACGTCGCCCGGATCCAGCGCGGCCATCAGCGCCGTCGCCAGCCCATGCTGGGCGCCGGCGGTCAACACGATCGCATCGGGCTCAACCGGCATGCCCATGTGTGCGAGCCAGGCCGCCATCGCCTGGCGATGACGCAGATGACCGCGCTTCGGCGCGTAGCCGAGCAGCTGCGTCCACGGCAGCATGCGCCGCTGGAACAGGTGCGCCTCCAGGTGCGCCACTTCCTTGTCCGGCATCAGGATGTTGATGCTGAGGTCGAGCACGCCCGGCTCGGACTCGCTCTCCTCCTGCTCGGCCCCGCGGATGAACGTGCCGCGCCCGACGTGTCCCGAGATCAGTCCGCGACGCGACGCCTCGGTGTACGCGCGTGTGATGGTTGTGACGGTGACACCCAGATGATCCGCCAGGTCGCGATGCGGCGGCAGTCGGGCGCCGGCACGCAGCAGCCCGCGCTGCACGTCGTCGTCAATCGCGTCGGCAATGGCGCGATACACCGGCCCCTTCCGGGCGTCCAGGTTCGGGAGCCACATTGTCATTGCAGCAATATACGCATTGCGGTGCAATCAATCCACATGTCGGACGGACAATGTCACAGTCGGAGGATTCAGGAATCAGGAATCAAGGTGATTCCTGATTCCTGAATCCTGACTCCTGCTTTTCTCGTCAAAATCGGCAGGGTGCTATCCTGAATCAGCCATGGGCAAACGCATATTCCTCTTTCTGGTCACGAACCTCGTCATCGTTCTGACGCTGTCGATCGTCGCCAGCCTCTTTGGCGTGACCAACTATCTCGAACGCGAGGGCCTCAACCTCGGCTCGCTGGCGGTGTTCTCGCTGATCTGGGGGATGGGCGGCGCGTTCATCTCGCTGCAGATGTCGCGCTGGATCGCCAAGCGTGCGACCGGCGTGCAGTTGGTGACTGGCCGCACCGGCAGCGGCCAGGCGGACTGGCTCTATCAGACCGTCGAACGGCTCACGCGGCAGGCCAACCTGCCGATGCCGGAAGTCGGCATCTATCCCTCCGATGAAGTGAACGCCTTCGCCACCGGTCCGAGCAAGAGCCGTAGCCTGGTGGCGGTGTCGAGCGGGCTGCTGCGGGGGATGCGTCCCGAGGAAGTGGAGGGCGTGCTCGCCCACGAAGTGGCGCACATCTCCAACGGTGACATGGTGACGATGACGCTGCTGCAGGGCGTGATGAACGCGTTCGTCATCTTCTTCTCGCGCGTGATCGCGTACGCCCTCGTTCGCGGCGATTCGCGCGACCGTCGCGGCGGCGGCCTGGAGTTCCTCGTCGTCATCGTCCTGCAGATCGTGCTCGGCATTCTCGGCTCGCTCGTGACCGCGTGGTTCTCGCGGCAGCGCGAGTTCCGCGCCGACGCCGGTGGCGCCAGCCTGGCCGGACGCGAGCGCATGATCGGCGCGCTCCGCCGCCTCCAGGCCAATCACGAGCTCGTCGACACCAGCCATCAGGCGCTGGCGACGATGAAGATCAACGGCGCGCGCGGCTGGATGCTCTTCTTCTCGACGCATCCGCCGCTCGAGCAGCGCATTGCCGCACTGCAGAACACGCACTAAGGCGGTTCAGGGTTCACGGTTCAGGGTGCAACGTTCGGGGGTTCACAGTTCCTTGAACTGACCCGGAACTCTGAACATTGAACCCTGAACACTGAACGACGTGCTGTACACCACTCTGGTTTCCACCGCCGACCTCGCGACGCATTTGAGCGGCTTTGCGGTTGTCGACTGCCGCTACGACCTGCAGAACGAACACTGGGGCCGCGAGCAGTATCTGTCGTCGCACATTCCAGGGGCGGCGTACGCGAGCCTCGGTGCCGACTTGGCCGGCGCGAAGACAGGATTGAACGGACGCCATCCGTTGCCGTCGCTCGAGTCGCTCGCGGCGACGTTTGGCCGTCTCGGCATCACGCGACAGACGCAGGTCGTCGCCTACGATCAGGACACCGGCATGTATGCGAGCCGCCTGTGGTGGCTGCTTCGTTATGCCGGACACCAGGCGGTCGCCGTGCTCGATGGCGGCTGGGCCGCATGGGTGCGAGAGGGGCGCCCCACACGGAGCGGCCAGGAGATTCGTGCCGCAGCGGTATTCACTCCGTCGCGCAGCTTGGAGCAAACGGTGTCGGCCGATGACGTCGCGGCACTGCTGGGCAGTCGCGATCACGTGCTGATCGATGCGCGCTCGCCCGAGCGGTTCGAGGGCCGGGTCGAACCGATCGATCGGGTGCCCGGCCATATTCCGGGCGCCGTCAATCGCCACTACAAGGACAACCTTGGCGAGCAGGGCACGTTCGACTCGGCTGCCACACTTCGCGACCACTTCATGCGTGTCCTCGCCGGCCGCGACCCACGCCACGCCATCGTCTACTGCGGCTCCGGTGTGACGGCGTGCCACAACCGGCTCGCGATGGAACACGCCGGCCTGCCCGGCGCGCGGCTGTATCCAGGCTCCTGGTCGGAGTGGAGCAGCGATCCCGCGAGACCGGTCGAGACCGGCCAATAGCCTGTTCAGGGTTCAGGGTTCAGGGTTCAACGTTCGAGACCGCTGGCCCAGCCAACGGTCCGGCCAGCGGTCTCGTCAAAGGGGCCGGAGGGTTTCAATGATGCGCGCGTTTTGTGTGACCGCCCTGCTCCTCTCGGCAGCAGCTGTCGTCCTGCCCGCTCAGCGTAATCGCGACCGCGACTTCGGCCTGTCGCAAGACGAATGGTGCCGCGAGGACCGCCGCGCCGACTTCTGCGAGGTGCGCGAGGAGACAATCCCGAATTCGAACACCATCTACCTCGACGCCCGCGGCAACGGCGGCGTGGCGGTGCGCGGATGGGATCGATCGGAGACGCGCGTCCGGGCTCGCATCACCGTGTACGATGACAGCCGAGAGGCAGCCGAGCGGCTCGCGAAAGACATCCAGATCACCACGACAGGTGGGCGTATCCGCGCCGATGGGCCCGACCGTGACCGCGACCGTCGTCGCCGCCGCGACTGGGACGACGACCGCTGGTGGAACGTGGCGTACGAGCTGCAGGTGCCACGCAAGGCCGACCTGAGCGTGGACGCCACGAACGGCGGCATCAACATCGGGGACGTCCGCGGCCGCATCGACGCCCACACGGTGAACGGCGGCATTCAGCTGAACGACGTCGGCGGGGACATCCGCGGCGAAACGGTCAACGGCGGTCTGCACGTCGAGCTCGCGGGCGAGAAATACGACGGACCGGGTCTCGACTTGAAGACCGTCAACGGCGGCGTCACGCTGCGCGTGCCGTCGAACTTCTCCGGCGAGCTCGACGCGCGCACCGCGAACGGCGGCATCGCGGTCGATTTCCCGATCACCGTGTCCGGTCTGATCAATCGTCGCCAGCTCACGGCCACGCTCGGGTCCGGCGGACCTCGGCTACGCCTGTCGGCGGTGAACGGCGGGATTACAATCGCGCGTAGGTGACCGACCCGTTCCTGGTTGCGGCGATCCGCGAAGCTGAAGCCGGCCGCGATGAAGGCGGCATCCCGATCGGCTCGGTTCTGGTGATTGACGGACGAATCGTGGCCAGAGGACACAACCGTCGTGTGCAGAAGGGCAGCGCCGTCCTGCATGCGGAGATGGACTGCCTCGAAAACGCGGGCCGCCTGACCGCTCGCGACTATACGCGCGCGACACTCTACTCGACGCTCTCGCCGTGCGACATGTGCAGCGGCGCGATCCTGCTCTACAAGATCCCGCGGGTGATTGTGGGCGAGAATCGAACGTTCCAGGGGCCGGAGGCGTACGTGCGGTCGCGCGGCGTGGACGTGACCGTCGTAGACGATCCCGCGTGTGTGCAGATGATGCAGGAGTTCATCCGCACGCATCCGGAGCTATGGAACGAGGATATCGGACTGTAATCGCTCGCGAAAGGCGACTGGAAGACGCTGCGAGTCTGATCGATTGGCTATTCGCTAATCACTCAACGGTACGACGGTGACTGTAAAACCGTTCTGATTCGGCGATGCGTACTGTTTGTGATGCCGCATCTGCGAGTACCGGATCGTCACCAGCGTGTCGAACTCTCCTTCGGGCTGCGGATGAATCTGCAGCGTCGTCTCTTCGGTGGCCGTCGAAAGGGCGCGCGCGACGTCGGGTTGGGCGAAGCCGATCACGAATACCGCGCCGCTCGGTAGCTTGTGCGTCTCGTAGCTGCGATAGCGCCTCACGGCAAAGAGCGGCGCATTCGCGAGTCCCGGCGAATAGGTAAACCCGTAGACGCCACCGGGCAGGCCGTTCACGCCCGTGCCTTCTTCTTCGGAACTGACCGGCCGTACCTGGTGGGCGATGCGAAGCGCTTCCTGATCGGCGGTCGGCTTGAGATCGGTGTAGACAACTCTGCTCATGCGAAACTGATTCTACCTAGGAATCAGGAATCGGGAATCAGGAATCAGCTTGGGCGAGCCCCGAGGCTCCAGGTCTCCGAGGTGTCAGCCCTGTGTACCGACGCCCACGCCAATCTGGCACGCGACGCCCGTACCGCCGATGCCGCAGTAGCCATCGGGATTCTTGTCGAGGTACTGCTGGTGATAGTCCTCGGCGTAGTAGAACGGGGGCGCATCGGCGATCTCGGTGGTGATGCGACCGTAGCCGGCGGCCGTCAGACGATCCTGATACGCCGCGCGCGAGGCCTCGGCGGCGCGTTTCTGCTCCGCCGTGAAGCAATAGATCGCTGAACGATACTGGGTGCCGACGTCGTTCCCCTGTCGCATGCCTTGCGTCGGGTCGTGATTCTCCCAGAACAGCTTGAGCATCGCGTCGTAGCTCGTCACTTTCGGGTCGAACACCACGAGCACCGCTTCGGTGTGTCCGGTCATGCCGGAGCACACTTCTCTGTATGTCGGGTTCGGGGTGTAGCCGCCTGCGTACCCGACCGCCGTGGAATAGACGCCCGGCGCCTGCCAGAACTTTCGCTCGGCACCCCAGAAGCAGCCCATGCCGAACATCGCCTGCTCCAGCCCAGCTGGAAACGGCGGCACGATTCGGCCGCCCGTGACGTCATGGACCTCCGGCACGGACATCGGCGTCGCACGTCCCGGAAGCGCCTGATCGGGGAGGGGAAGGCGAAGTTTCATCGGTCCGCCAAAGATAGACATAAAACCTCTAAGGAATCAGGAATCACTGACACCTTAAGCCTAGCCCAGACCTGTATCCTGATTCCTGATTCCTGATTCCTGATTCCTGATTCCTAAGATGCACGAAGTGCTCAAGCCGTTGCAATCGACCGATCACCGGAGAGGAGGGTCCGCTCGAGATCCTCCACGAGGACGAGCAGCTCCTGGTGCTGAACAAGCCGGCAGGAATCGTCGTCCATCCGACCTACAAGAACACCTCGGGCACACTGCTCAACGCGGTGCTGTGGCGGGTCAGAGACCGCGCCGACGCACAGCCCGGGATCCTCACGCGCCTCGACAAGGGCACCTCGGGGCTGGTCGTCGTCGCACTGACCGCCGCTGCTCACAGCACACTTCAGCGGGACGGCATCGCTGGACGGATTACCAAGGAGTATCTCGCGGTCGTGCACGGCACGCCCGATCCGCCGAGTGGACGCATCGTGCTCCCTCTTGGACGCGACACCGCCGATCGTCGCCTCGTCGTCGTGCGGCCGGACGGGGCGCACTCGGAAACACGCTACGAGATCGTCGATCGCGTCTCCGACGAGACGACGCTGGTCCGCTGCACGCTGGTCACTGGCCGCACGCACCAGATTCGCGTACACCTCGCGGCCCACGGTTGCCCCGTCGTCGGCGACATCGTCTACGGACGCTCCGGCGATTCCATTCCGCGACAGGCGCTCCATGCGTGGCGGGTGTCGTTGCTGCATCCCGTCACGCGGGCGCGGATCGACTTCGAAGCGCCGCTGCCTGACGATATTCGATCGTTGTTGCACGGAGTTAACGGAGGGGTACGGGGGTAACGGGAAAATTACACGGAGGGATCGGGGTAACGGAGGTAACGGGAACGGCCGATTGACTGGCCTGCGGATCACTCCTGCGAGCAGACCAGTCAATCGGCCGTAACTCCGTTAGCCCCGTTTCCCCCGATTCCCCCGTGTCAAATTCCCGTGACCTCCGTACTCCCCCGTTTCCCCTAATGGCGTATCGGATTTGCGGTACGATCACCCCTCCGAATGATCACCCGACGGGAATTCATCCAGGCCGCGACGGCCTCCGCTGCCGCGATTCCCTTGGCGCTGCGCGCACAGCAGTCGGCCGGTGAGCCGACGTCGCCGCTGTTTCGGCATGGCGTCGCGAGCGGCGATCCGTTGACCGATCGCGTGATGCTGTGGACGCGCGTCACGACACCACCGTCGCGCAGCGCGACCGGCCCCATCGAGGTGTCGTGGCAGGTCGCTTCCGACAGCGCGATGACGCAAGTGGTCGCCCGCGGCGCGGCTCCTGCGGCGGGCGAGAACGATTTCACCGTCAAGGTCGATGCGGGTGGACTGCGCCCCGGGCGCACGTATTACTACGCCTTCACGGTCGGTGGCGATCGATCACCGATCGGCCGCACGAAAACGCTGCCCGAGCGAGGCAATCAGCGGATGCGGCTCGCGTCCGTCAGCTGCTCGAACTATCCGGCCGGCTTCTTCAACGTGTATCGCTGCCTCGCGAACCGCGCCGACCTGGATGCCGTGATTCACCTCGGCGACTACATCTACGAGTTCGCAAACGGCCGCTACGGCGATGGCACCGCCCTGGGCCGCGTGCCGACGCCGCCGGGTGAAGCGATCACGCTGGCCGACTATCGCAACCGGTATGCGAGCTATCGCAGCGACGTCGACCTGCAGGACGCGCATCGGCTGCATCCGTTCATCGTCGTGTGGGACGACCACGAGCTCGCCAACGACGCCTGGTCAGGCGGCGCCGGCAATCACGATCCGAGCAAGGGCGATTGGGAAACGCGCCGAAACGGGGCCTACAAGGCGTATCTGGAATGGATGCCGATTCGCGAATCGACCCAACCGGGGATTCGACTGTATCGCTCGTTCCGATTTGGCGATCTCGGCGACCTGATCATGCTCGACACCCGCGCGCTGCGCGACCGACAAGTCGACGGACGTGACGCCGCAGGCCTCGCCGACCCGATGCGATCGCTGTTTGGCGCCGAGCAGGAGACGTGGCTGTTCGATCAGCTGCGCGCGTCTCAACGCGCGGACACGCGGTGGCGTCTGCTCGGGCAACAGATTCTGTTCACGGCGATGACGCCGCCGGGATTTCCGGTGCAGCGCACCGACGTCTGGGACGGCTACCCCGCGGAGCGCACCCGGGTGCTCGACGTGATTGAGCAGGGCAAGATTTCGAACATCGCCATTCTGACCGGCGACATCCACAGCTCGTGGGCGCTGGACGTCCCGCGCGCCCCGTTCAGCACCAGTTACGACGGGGCGAGCGGCGCGGGCTCGCTCGCCGTCGAGCTCGTCACGCCGGCGGTGAGCTCGCCCCCGATGTTCGCCACACCGAGCCAACGCGACGCGGCGAAGCTGCTGCAGACGTTCGCCCGTCACGTGAAATATCTCGACGGCGAGCATCGCGGCTACATCCTGCTGGACATCTCACGCGATCGGCTTCAGGCCGACTGGTATCACGTGGCCACGGTGGACGCCCGCTCCGATCAAGAGTCGAAGGCAGCGAGCTTCGTCTGCGAAAGCGGGTCGGCACGGCTCGCGCGCAACTAACAGTCCCTAGGCCTTGGTGCTTGGTTCTTGGTCCGTCACTTGGTCCTTGGTCCGCGGTCCTTGGTCCGGCGCCTGTGAGCGTCCAACGAGTCGGATCCAAACTCTTGACCAAGGACCCGGGACCAAGGACGGACGAAGGACAAAAGGACGGACCAAGAACAAAGCACCAAGGATCAAGGACCAATCTAGAGCGAGCCCATCACGTGTGCGAGCTGGTCCAGACCGTCGCTCGCCATTCGAATCACCGAGACGACGAGGAGGACGGCGCTGGCCATCACGACGGCGTCGACGGCCGCCTGCACCCGTGCGATGTGCAGCCATCGCCGCATCAGCGCCAACAGCGGTATCGCGACGAGCGCCGGTGTGACCATCGCCAGAAGACCGACAGCGGCGCCGCGAAGACCGGCAGCGAAATAGCCGACGGCGACCACATAGGCTCCCACCGGGCCTGGCGTCGAGCGGCCGATCAACACCGCCTGGTTCAACTGCTCGTCGGTGATCGCGCTGGTCGTCACCACGAGATCCTGGTGAATCTGCGGCAGCGATCCCATGCCGGCAAACGACGTCACGGTCGCTTTCAGCAGCAGCACATACAACGCAACGATGCTCATCGATCGAGCGACTCTGGCGGCGCCGCAGGGGCCGGGCCGATGAGCGCACCGACGGCTGCCGCGGCGAGCAGAATCCGAACCGGCGTTGCGCCGATCATCATCAGCGCGACGACGACGGCCGCGATCAGCGCCGCCCGCGGACCGGCCGCACGGTTCAGATACGGCCGCATCAGATACCACGCGCTCGATGCGACGAGGGCAGTGGCGACGAGCACGCCGACGGCGATGAGGAGGCGGACGACGGGGTTTCGATCGATTCGGACGAACGTCGCGGCAAGGCCAGCGATGATCACCGCGGCCGGGACGGACGACGCCACAATCGCCACCGCCGCGCCCGACGCGCGGCTGACCAACCAGCCGAGGCCGACGCAATATGCGATCACATTGGTGCCGGGCGTGAGCCGAGAGACGGCCGTGAGCATCGCGTGCCCGCGTTCGTCGAGCCAGCCTTCGCGGGCGGCGCTGCGGCGCATCAATTCAATGGCCGCAAAACCGCCGCCGATTGTGCGATTGACATCACGAAGCACGAGCCACGCCAGACGCCTGAGCGTGACGGTATCGGGACCGATCTGTAGTTCAGGGTTCATAGTTCACGGTTCAAGGTTCCAGGTTCACAGTTCGCAGTTCACGGGGTCCAAGGTTCCCGCGGCTCGGTCGCGTCTCACTTCATTCGCGACCGAGACGCGTGAACGTTGAACTGCGAACCATGAACGCTGAACCCCGAACCATGAACCATGAACCCTGAACCGTGAACCGTGAACCGTGAACCGTGAACGACACGTTTCACCGTACTTCCATGCTGGTCAGATATTTGTCGATCAGCGCGCGCTCTGGACCCTTGTAGGCGCTCGCGTAGCGCTTGATGCGCGCGCGATCGACGTTCGACAGCACCACTTGACCGGTGCGAACGACTTCGTATTGCGAGATGAGCGCCGTGAGAAGGATGTCCTGATCAGTGGCGTTCCGCGCCAGGTACGCATCGGCGACCGGCAGCACCTCGACGTAACGGCCGGTCATCGCGTAGGCGACCGCCAGACGGCGGGCGATTTCGTCGTTGGCGGGCTCGCGCGCATAAGCAGGCTTGAGGATGTCGATGGCGGAGTCGGGCTGGCCGTCGCGCAGGCGCGCGTCGGCGACCATCGTGTAGACGATCGGGGGACGCGGTTCGGTGCCGAGCGCCATCTGCCAGACGCCCGCGGCATCGCGGTCGCGTCCGACCGCCGCAAACGCGGCGCCGAGATAGAACGCCGCGGGGAAGAACTCGCGGCGCGGCCCGGCAGCAATCTGCAGTTGCGTCGCGGCTTGATCGAGCTGGCGTTTCGAGAAGAAGTCGACGCCGCGGAGGAACGCCGCGGCCGCCTGATCGCCGGCCGTCAACGCCTCGAGCGCCGCCGGTCCGTAGCGACCGGCACGCGCTTCCACCAGCGCGCTCTTGAGCGACGGCGAGCGCTTCTCCACGAGATCGAGCATCGGTCCCAGGAACTCGCTTCCGATCACGCTGGCGGGATCGAACTTCGGCAGCAGCGACGCGAACGCCACGGAAGCGGCTGCGGCAGCGGCGGGCGCCACCGTGCGCGCACCGGGCGCGCGTTCGAGCACGAACGGCCGCGACAGGACGCCGACGGGCTTGCCCGCCTGCTGAATCTGCGCGCGCGCCACGTACCGCCCCGGCGGCAGCGCCCGCGCACCGACGATCCCTGACGCCACGCGCCACGTCGGCTGCGCACCGGCAGCCATCTGCGCCGGGAACGTCAGCAGGGCAGGGCTGTCAGCGTTGTCGGCGATCTCGAACGTGACGGTGGCGCGCTCCCATGTCGTCGCCGCATTCGAGTACAGCTCGAGGTAGGCGGCGACGCCATCAGTCGTCACGAACGGCTCGACTTCCGCGCGAACGCCCTGGCCCGCGGTGGGGATGTTACCGACGATCAGATCGCCAATCGCGAGCGGCTCGCCGGCCATCTTCCATGCGCTCACGTCGCGAATGACGCTGCCGCGCCGACCCTCGCCGTCGACCACACCGAAGCGGAGCGAGTAGAGGCCCGGGTCCACCAGCAGGCCGCGCACGAACTGGAGCGGCTCATTCTCGCTGCCCGCACCGGGCGAGAGCATCATCTGCGTCGCGAAGTTCCCGACGACCTGATTCGAGTCGTCGATGACCAGATAGCCGACGGTATACGGCGCCGGCTTGGTGCCGGGCTGGCCAACCTGCGCCGAGATCGTCAGCCGGACCTTCTCACTACCGGGGTCCTGCTGGGCGAATGTCGTCACCCGCACCGGGACACCCGAGACCGCAAACGGAGAGACGAGCGCGTCGCGAAGATGGTCCTGCGCCGATCCACGCTTGGCGAACGTCGGCGACAGCACGAACGCCTGCCGCGATCGGACGGTCACGTCGCGGCGCCGGACTTCCACGTCGATCCGATGCCGGTCGCCACGCGCATCGGTCGGGCGCTGCTCGACGCCGAGCACGTAGTAGGCCGAGATCTCCGAGGCGAGGCGATCGAAGATCGGCTCGCCCGTTCCGGCGATGTGGAAGAGGCTGCCGCGCGACATCGTCGCCAGCGCCTCGAGCCCGTCGCTCTGCATGCGACGATCCTGCGCCTCCGACGGCGGCCGCTCGGAGATCGTGATGTCACCCCGATTCAGATCGACCAGCATCACGTTGATGGCCGTTCGCGAGGCGCCGGCCGCCTGCACGATGCCCCGCAGCTCGCTGCTGTCGTCGACCACCAGCCCTTGCGAAATCAGGATCAGCGACTTGCCGCCGTCGATGAACGAGAGACGCTCGATGATGTTCTGCAGGCCGCGCAGCGACTGATCGCTGTCTTCGCGCAGGCGGCGGACGATCTGCGACGCCTCGTTGACCACGTCCTTCTCGCACTGGGCCAGACGGGCGGGATCGACGGTATGGCACTCGCGCTGCATCACCGCCCGCAGCACGAGCTGATCGCGGCGCTTCTCGATCGCGACCGCCTCGAAATCGCCGATGTTGAACTGGCCGGCTCGCGTCACCGGGGCCTGCTGGCCGATCAGCCCCTCCATCGCGCGGCGCAGCCGCAGCTTGTCGCGCGTGAAGCCCACGCGCGGCCCGGGCTCCGGAAACGTCATGAACGCGACCTGGTCGAGCGGGCTCAGTTGATCGAGGAACTTCGCTGCCGCAGCCATGATGGGCCGAAGCGAGCCAGGCCTGATGCTCGTCTGATCGACCGCGATCACGATCGACCGTCCGTTCGGCGGAGTCAGGTTGCTGGTGTAGAACGTTTCGCTCTTGTCGTCGACCTGCTTCTTGGCGGCCTCGACGTCCACCTTGAACAGTTCGGCGGTGACGACACGCCGAACTTCGCCGTCGATCTTCACCGAGAACTCGGCCGCACCGAGCGTCTCCACCGGACGGCCGTTTCGATCGACGACCGCCACATCGACCGTGACGAGTTCAATGCCCGTGCGGAAGGTCGGCCCTTGCACCGGTTCTTGTGTCGTCGTGGCCGGCGGCGTCTGCGCCGGAGGCGCCGCAGCAGGCGCGGGTGGGTTCTGCGCGGCCGCGACGGCCGTCAGGGCAACCGTGATGAAGGCGGCGAGCAGGAACTTCATGGGCGGATCTTAGTGCCAATCCGCCGATTGGGATGAGGGATCTTCGTCAGATATAGCCACGCTCGAGCGCCTTCAGCACCGCTCGCGTTCGATCCCTGACGCCGAGCTTCGACAGAATGCTCGACGCGTGATTCTTGATGGTGCCCTCGGCCGTGCCGAGCGCGTCGGCAATCTCGCGGTTGCTGTAGCCGCCGGCCATCAAGCGGAGAATCTCCAGCTCGCGTTTGGTGAGCGGATCGGGCGGGCTCAGCGCGTCGAAGTCGCGCGGCATGTGCTCGAGGCCGCGCAGGACGCGTTCGGTCACCGCCGGCCTGATCACGGAGCCGCCGGCGGCCACCGCGCGAATGGCCTCGGTGAGCTGCTCGAGCGAGACATCTTTCAACAGATACCCGCGCGCGCCCGTCCGCACCGCGTCGAGCAGCACGTCGTCATCGTCGAACGTCGTGAGCAGGATCACTGGCGGCATCGATCCGCCGGCTTTGAGCGCACGCAGGACCTCGAGCCCGTTCTTCTTCGGCATGCGCACGTCGAGCAGGACGACATCCGGCTGCTCCCGAGCGATCGCGGCGAGCGCTTCGTCGCCGTCGCCGGCTTCGGCCGCGATCGTGATGTCACCCGCGAGGCCGAGCAGCGAGCGGATGCCCTGACGGACGAGCGTCTGGTCGTCCACGAGGACGATGCGAATCACGACGCCGCCTGCGGCAGCGGCATGAAGCCGCGAACCTCGAAGCCGCGGCCCTCGCCCGCCTGGAACTCGACGTGTCCGGCATGCTCCTGGAACCGCTCGCGCATACCCATCAGGCCGTGACCTTCGTGGATCGCTGCTGCACCGCGGCCGTCGTCGCGCGCGTGCAGCGCCACGCCTCCAGGCTGCGCCTCGAGACGAATCCAGAGGTTCCCCGCGCCAGCGTGCTTCGAGGTGTTGGTGACGATCTCCTGGACCGATCTGAGCAGCGCGTGCGCGCGCGCCTCGTCGCCGATTTCGAGCGCCGCAGGCGCGTCCACGTGTACCGTCAGGCCCTCCGCCGCGGCCGCCATCGTGCGAATCGCGGTCGCGAGATCGACACGTCCGCTCTCGCGCAACTGACCAACGACATCGCGTACGTCGCTGAGCAGAAGGCGCGTGAGCGCGTGCGCCTGTCTGACATGCTCGGCGGCGACGCCGTCGGCGAGCCGGGAGGCGACGTCGAGCCGCAAGCTGAGGGCGGTGAGGTGATGGCCGAGCGCATCGTGCAGGTCGCGCGAGATCCGCAGCCGCTCTTCGACGCGGCTCTGCTCGGCGAGCAGCGCCCGCGTCGCCACGAGCTCACGATTGGCGGCCGTGAGCGACTCCCACGCCAACCGCTCGCGCGCGATATGGAACACCGTCGTCAACGCAAACAACTGGAATCCGGCGAACACCCCGGCAATCGTCACCGCGATCGGCGCCGGAGCAAATTGCCAGCTGAGCACGCCGAGGGCGACGGTCTGCGCAATCAGCCAGGCGACGGCGGCGCGCGAGGGCACTTCATCGAGTTGCCCCGCGACGACGACGAGTGTGCCCGCCGGAAACACGTCGCCCGAGGCCCACACCATGGCGAGCCCGGCGACCGACTGCGCGGCCAGCAGCACGACGCGCCAGTGCCGTCGGTGCCAGGGCCCGGGCCGGAACAGCGTCATCAGGCCGAACGCAACGCCGAACACGGCGAAGCCAACGCACGACGCGATCGCGGACGCACGACCCACCCGTCCGTCGACGATTCGCATGAACATCGGCAGCCCCGACATCAGCCAGGTGACGAATCCCGCGACAGTGAGCCAGCGCTCGGGCCGCATCGATGTCCTGCGGAATTGTAGCGGTGCCTGCCGCGCGGGAGGTGTGCCGGAAGTCACGGGCCACGGCCGTGACCTCCGCCACATGCGCCCGTTATCGAAACACGAGACACTTCGTGGCAGAAGGAGTGCTCGAATGAACGTCATGCGTCAGTCGATTCGTGAAGTGCTCGGCGTGCTCGTGCTTGCGGCGGTCATGTTCAGCCCGGCCGCGCTGCTGCAGGCGCAGGGAGGCGCACCGCAGGCGCCGCCGCAGGGAGGTGGCCCGTTGCAAGGCATGCCCGATCTCGTGGCGATGCTCAAAGCCACACCAGGTTGCCTCGGCGTCGATGCGGCGCGCACGATGAGCGGCAAGCAGGTGATCTTCGCGTGGTTCGAGAACAAGAAAGCGGTGCTCAACTGGTACTACAGCGAAGGACATCAGCGCTTGATCAAGACGCTGGCGTCGGGCGGCAACCCGGGTCGCACACCGCTCGCCGACATCGCCGACGACAGCGGCCCCATCCTGACCATCGCGTCGCTGACGCTCAGCGACAAGCCGCAGGTCGGCGGCGTTCAGCTTCCCGTGTCTCAGATTGCGATCGAGTTGTACGCGCCGCTGCCCGGTGGACTCGCTGCCGGAGGACGGTTCGCGCCCAACACGGTGAAGGTGAAGGGACTGGTTGAAGTGCCGCTGGCGAAGTAGGCTGTGACCGTCCGATTCAGCCGCGGACGAAGCACGAAGGACCAAGGACGGACCACGGACCAAGCTCGGACCAAGAACCAAGCACCAAGAACCAAGGACTCAGATCCCGTATACGTCGGGATCCCAACGCAGACCCAGTTCGCTGGGGGGCGCCATGTATCCGGCGAGCGCCGACGCGGCGACGATGGCGGGGCTGGCAAGGTAGCCTTCGCCGCCGACGCCCATGCGGTTCTGCCAATTGCGATTGAAGGATGTGATTGCGCGCTCGCCGCGTTGCAGCGCGTCGGGGCCCTGGCCGAAGCACGGGCCGCACCACGACTGACGGATCGCGCCGCCGACCGAACGGAAGACGTCGGCGATCGATTCGCCGCCGAGTCGAGGATCCGGCCGCTCGATGAGGCGCCCGACGCCGCCGGATCCCGGAAACACGATGAGCGGCCGCGCGGCGCGATCGAGACCGGCGCGACGGGCGTGAAACAACACCAGCGCCGCCTGCAGCAGATCGTCGTAGCTGCCGTTGGTGCACGAGCCGATCAGCGCTTTGTCGAACGGCAGACGCTCGCGCGCGACCTCGTCGGCCGGAAACGCATTGCCCGGGCTGAACGGCTTGGCGATCATCGGCGCGACGGCATCGAGCGGAAGCGCCTCGTCGATCGCGTAGCGCGCGTGCTCGCCAGGCGCCATGCGCGGATACGGCAGCGTCGTCATCCCCTTTGCGGCGTACCAGCCGTATGTGATCTCGTCGGGAGCGAAGATGCCGTTCTGCGCTTCCGCCTCGGCCATCATGTTGGCAATGGTGTTGCGATACGACATGCGCAGTTGTCGCCCGGCGTCGACGAATTCGACCGACATGCCCTGGGACTGCTGCGGTCCCCATCGGCGCAGCAGCTCAAGGACGATGTCCTTCCCGCTCACCCACGGCTGCAGCGCACCCGTCACGACGACGCGACGTGCCTTGGCGAGCGTGAAGTAGACGTAGCCGGTCGCCCATCCGAACCCCAGCGTCGTCGAGCCGACGCCGACACCGACCGCACCATATGCGCCGTACGCGCGGCTGTGCGAATCGGCGCCCGGAATGAACTGACCGGGCAACACCAGGCCCTGCTCCGGAAAATAGAAATGAAAGATCCCGTCGCCCGGCGTGGCGTAGTACGGCGGACCGATGCCATGAAACTGCGCGAACGCCCGGCCGATGTTGGTCTGCTTCTCGTCGTCCTCACGTCCAGTGAAGACGAAATGATCGTTGGCGATCGCGGCCTGCCTCGGATCGATGGTGTTGCCGCCGGTAATCTGATTGAACGTGTGAATCGCAAACGGGGCGGTCCCGTCGGAGGCGGGCAGCAGATCGGCGTAGACGCGCAGTGTGTCGCCAGGCTTCAGCTCGCGGACATCGGTATCGACTCGATGCGCCCATACGATCTGTTCGGTGGTGGTCAGGTCCTTCGCGATCGACTCGTCGGGGAATCGAACGACCGGGCGGCGCTCCACTGACGCGCGAAACTCGCGCCGGCCGGCCGCAAGGATGCCGCCGGTCCGGCGGAGTTCGTCTTCCTTGGGCGTGAGCGGCAGCGGATCGTAGCGCTTCCCCTGCGTGACGTTGGTCAGCTGGCGAGTCTCGGGATCGAACGTGAATTCGTCTTCGTCTTGTGCGTCGGCGACCGCGTCGACGCTCTGCACGACGTGCAGCCCCAGGTTGAGCGCGTTGCGGCGGAAGATATCGCCCATGTTCTGGCCGCACACGATCACCATCTCACGGCCGGCTTCTTCCGCGATGCCTTTGAGCCCGGCCGGGCTCATCTCCCGGGACGAGCCGATCGCAAAGCGATCGCCCGCGATGACAAATGTCTCCCCACGGTGAACCCGCGAACGAAAGTCGGGCATCAGGTAACGAAACGACCCCGCTTTCCATCGTTCGTCCAGTGTTTCGAGGGTTTCAGACACGCAATCGGCGGCAGGAGTGATCTGGTCCGTATCGATAGCCTCGAGCTTCTTCGCGTAACGCGTGCCCTTCAGAGTAGGATCCCAGAAGATAAGTGCTCTGCCACGGACGAGCCTCTGAACGGGTTCGGCGGCGTTCCCCTCAGCGGCCTCCGGCAAGTCTCTTGCAGTGACCCCAGGCTTGAGCGTAGCGGCGCGAATTTGGTGCATATTTGGCCGATTCTAGCGCGTCATACGAGTTTGTTATGATGCCGGCCCCGAAAACGGCAGCCCAACCTTTCATGGCTCCTTCCGATATCGCACTCGTAGAACCCCGACCGGTGACAGGGCGGAGACCCCGACGTCCAGCGTCCGGTCGACCCGTGGTCCGCCCCGCGCCAATCGAGGACGCGGGTAACGATCTGAAACGCCCCGACCTGTATATCAATCGCGAGCTGAGCTGGCTCGAATTCAATGGACGCGTCCTCGCGCAGGCGTGCGACCCGAGCCATCCGCTGCTCGAACGGGTGAAGTTCTTCGCCATCACCGGCACGAACCTCGACGAGTTCTTCATGATTCGCGTCTCGACGACGATCAAGAACCTGCGAGAAGGGACCGAAGACGTCGCGCCGGACGGCTACAACACCGAACAGCAGCTGGACGCGATGCGCGCGCGGGCGCGGCGCATGCTGAACGATCAGGCGTCGGTCTGGGAGGAGTTGCGACGACTGCTCGCCGCCGAACAGATCAGCTTTCTCGAGCCGGATCAGTGGACCACCGACATCCGCGAGCATTTGAGCAGTTACTTCAACCGCGAGATCTGTCCCGTGTTGACGCCGCTGGCGTTCGATCCCGGCCACCCGTTCCCGCTCATCTCGAACCTGAGCAAGAACTTCGCGGTGGTCGTGCGTCACGGGGGCCGTACCAAGTTCGCGCGCGTGAAGGTGCCTGACGCCCTTCCGCGGTTCGTGCCGCTTCCAGAATCGCTGTCACCAGGGTCCGGTCTCACGTTCGTGTTTCTCGAAGACGTGATTCGCGCCAACATCCACGAGCTGTTTCCCGGCACGCAAGTAAAGGGCGCGCACTTGTTTCGCGTCATCCGTGACGCCGACCTCGAGATCGAAGAGGACGAGGCGGACGATCTGCTGGAGAGTGTCGACCGCAGCTTGAAGCAGCTTCGCCGCGGTGCCATCGCGCTGCTGCACGTCGAGGCCGACGTCCCCACGCGCGTGTTGAACATCCTGGTGGAGAACTTCGAGGTCACCGATGACGTCGTCGTTCGCACGGCGGACCGACTCGGCTTTGCCGATTGGGCCCAGCTGACTCGCATTCATCGACCCGAGCTCAAAGATCCGCCGTTCTCGCCGCGGGTGCTGTGGCGAACCGACGAGGACCCTGAAGCGATCTTCGATCAGATCCGTTATCAGGACGTGCTCGTGCACCATCCGTTCGACTCGTTCCGTTCGGTGGAGACCTTCCTTCGCGCCGCCGTGGAAGATCCCCACGTCATCGCCATCAAGATGACGCTCTATCGGATCGGGCCGAATTCCCCGCTGATTCCGCTGCTCATCGCCGCGGCCGAAGCGGGGAAGCAAGTCGCGGTGCTGGTGGAGCTCAAGGCGCGGTTCGACGAGAAGAACAACATCCTGTGGGCGCGACGGCTGGAGGCGCACGGCATCCACGTCGTGTACGGGTTCGCGGATCTGAAGACCCACGCCAAGCTCTGCATGGTGGTGCGCCAGGAATTCGATGGCATCCAGCGCTACGTCCACACCAGCACCGGCAACTACAACCCGGAAACGGCCAAGATCTACACCGACATCGGCGTGTTCACCGCCGACCCGGAGATCGTGGCGGACGTCTCCGACATCTTCAATTACCTGACCGGCTATTCGAGTCAGAAGGAGTTTCGGAGCCTGCTGGTGGCACCAGTACAACTGCGGACGCGTATCACCGAGTTGATCGAGCGCGAGTCGGCGCACGCCCGCGAGGGGCGGCCGGCGCGTCTGATCATCAAGGTCAACGCGGTGACTGACGATCAGATGATCCGCACGCTCTACAAGGCCTCGCAAGCTGGTGTGTCGATCGATCTGATTGCCCGGGGCATCTGCAGTCTCCGTCCAGGGATTCCGGGCATCAGCGACCACATCCGTGTCCGCTCGATCGTCGGTCGTTTTCTCGAGCACTCACGCATCTACTGGTTCCAGAACGGCGGGCAAGAGGAGCTGTACATTGGCACCGCGGACCTGATGGAGCGCAACCTGGAGCGGCGCGTCGAGACGTTGACGCCGGTCCGCGATCAGGATCTGCTCACGCACCTCCGCGACATCGTGTTGGGAGCGTACCTGCGCGATACGGTCCGGGCGATGGTGCTCGATTCGAGCGGGAAGTACAACCGCCCGTCCGCCGACAGCGAGCCGTTCAACGCGCAGCAGTTCCTGATGCGCTACTACACGGAAAAAGGCACGGACGTCTGAGTCGTACACAGCGCTCGCAATGGCGGACGCTCAACCGACGTGTGAAGATACATCGCACCGACAGCGAAGGCCCCTCTCGCACCGACATGCGAAGGACTCTCGCACCGACAGACGTGAGCTCCCTCTCGCACCGACACGCCTAAGCTCGATCGCACCGACACGCGTCAGCCGCTCGCACCGACAAGCCGGAAGGCCCTCTCGCACCAACACGCGGCAGGAACTACCGCTTGATGAACGCGAACGGCGAGGCCAACAGCAGGATCGTCACCGTCACCACGAACGCGAGGGGACCCAGGGGCCAGAGCACCGCGAGCGTGGCGCGGTCGAGCGCCCTGCCATCCGTTCGCACCAACGCCACGACCGCGCCGGCGAGATAGCCGAGGAGCAGCGTTCGCCCGCTCATTGGGCCGCGATCGTCTGGAACTGCGGCAGATGGTGTCGCTCGTGCCCGGCGCACCATCCCATGAGCCAGTCGATGTCGATCGTTCCGAACTCGGGATGCGTGGACTGCCGCTTCCGCTGCTGCTCGGTGAGCGAGCGGCATAGCTGCAGGTTGACGCGCCGCAGCGTCACATAAGCATCGAGCGCCATCAGCGCCGGCGTGGGCGGCTCGACCGCCATCCAGTCGTCCTGCTCGAACGTCTGCACGACGTGGTGATCGGCAGTCACGCCCAGGCGCAGGCGCGTGCTGAAGACCATCTCGATGTGAGCGAGATGCATCAGCAGCTGACGCGCCGTCCACTTCCCTGGCGCGTACGAGTGCTCGTCGCGTACGCGCGGCCACGACCGGACGAGCCTCTCGATCTGGGCCGGCGTCTCTTCGAGGCAGCGAAAGACGTCCTGCCCTTCGACATACTTGGTATAAACGGGGTGGGGCTTCATTACGAATGCAGAATGCTGAATTCAGAATGCAGAAAGCAAGAGCAAATCCTCAGGCGCACTGGTTCAGATTCATTCGGCGCTCTGCATGTTGTCAGTCCGCATTCATTTCTGCATTCAGCATTCTGAATTCTGAATTCTGAATTACCCGTGTCAGAGCTCCTCCCCCTGCTTCGCATCGCCGGCCCCGTCATCCTCGCCGAAGTCGGCTGGATGGCGATGGGCATCGTCGACACGATCATGGTCGGTCCGCTCGGTCCGGCCGCGATCGGCGCGACCGGTATGGGCACCAGTCTCTTCAGCGCCATTGCGATCTTCGGCATGGGGCTGATGCTCGGGCTCGACACCTTCGTCTCGCATGCGCACGGCGCCGGCGATGCGAAGCGCTGCGTGCTGTGGCTGCACACCGGCGTGTGGCTCGCGCTCGTGATGACGCCGATCGTCATGGCGGTCGCCTGGCTGCTCTTCCTGACGCTCGACCTCTGGGGACTGCACCCCGCCATCGGTCCGCTCGTCGGCACCTACCTGCGGATCATGGCGTTCGGCGCGCTGCCGCTGCTGCTCTACTCCGCGTTCCGGCGCTATCTGCAGGGCATGCACGTCGTCCGGCCGATCATGCTCGCGTTGCTCTCGGCGAACCTGGTCAACGCCGGAGCCAACTGGGTGCTCATCTACGGGCACTTCGGCGTGCCGCCGCTCGGCGTCGAGGGAGCGGCGTGGGCGACGACGATCGCACGCGTCTACATGGCGGCTTTTCTGTTCGTCGCCATTCAGATCGATCATCGGCGGCGCGGCGACGTGCGTCACGTGTCGATGGCGCCCGACTCCGTCCGCATCCGCGAGCTCGTCGCGCTGGGATTACCGGCCGCGTCGCAGGTGACGTTGGAGGTCGGCGTATTCGCGGCGACGACGGCGCTGGCGGGAAAGCTCGAACCCGTGTCATCCGGCTCGCATCAGATCGCGTTGAACATCGCGTCGCTCGCCTTCATGGTGCCGCTCGGCCTCTCCTCGTCCGGCGCCGTTCGCGTCGGCCATGCGGTGGGCGCGGGCGACCCGGCGCGTGCGGTTCGTGCGGGGTGGATGGCGCTGGCTGCCGGCGCCGTGATGATGACGTTGATCGGCCTGGTGCTCTTTCTGTTTCCGACCACCTTGATTCGAGCCTTCACCACCGACCCACAGATCGTCGCCATCGGCGCCGGCCTGCTCGCCATCGCGGCGGCGTTCCAGCTGTTCGACGGGACGCAGGCGGTCGCTACCGGCGTCCTCCGCGGAATCGGTGAGACGCGCGAGCCGATGATCGTCAACGTCGTCGGACACTGGGTGTTCGGCCTGCCCGTCGGCTACGCGCTGTGTTTCCGTTTCGGCTGGGGCGTCGCCGGGCTGTGGGTAGGACTCTCAATCGGGCTGGTACTCACGGCCGTCGTACTTGTGGCTGTGTGGTGGAAACGGACGCAGGTAATGCAAAATGCAAAATTCAAAATGCAAAATGCAGGTTCCTAGCGAACCCTTTTGCATTTTGAATTTTGAATTTTGAATTACATGAACGACAGTCATTGTCACTTCTTCTCCACGCAGTTCTTCACCACGCTCGCGCGGCAACGCGGGCGAGGTGAGACGGCGCCGAAGCTCTGTCAGGAGCTTCAGTGGGACGATCCAGGCACGCCCGAGGTGCTCGCGCAGCGATGGGTCGCTGCACTCGATGCCGCAGGTGTGTCCCGCGCCGCGCTCATCGCCAGCGTGCCCGGTGACGAAGCATCGGTGGCCACGGCGGTTGCGGCACATCCAACACGGTTCGTCGGTTTCTTCATGCTGGATCCGTCGGCAGAAGATGCCGTCACGCGCGCCCAGCGAGCGGTGGCAGAACTGAAGCTGCGCTGCATCTGTCTGTTTCCCGCGATGCACCACGTGGCGCTCGACGATGCGCGTGTTCAGCGCGTGGTGGAAGTGGCCGCCGCCCATCCGGGCACCGCCGTCTTCGTCCACTGTGGCGTGCTGTCGGTCGGAGTCCGCCGAAAGCTCGGACTCCCGAGCCGTTTCGACCTTCGCCTCGGTCAACCGCTCGCGGTCGCGCGCCTCGCCAGCGCATTTCCCACCGTGCCGTTTCTCATCCCGCATTTCGGGGCGGGGCCGTTTCGCGAGGCGCTGATGGCCGCAGACGCCTGCCCGAACATACATCTCGACACGTCGAGCTCGAACGCCTGGACGCGCTACACGCCGGGACTGACGCTGATCGACGTCTTCAAGACGGCCCTCGCGGTCGTCGGGCCGTCGCGCCTGGTTTTCGGGACCGACTCCTCGTTTTTCCCACGCGGCTGGCAGCACGACGTCTTCGACACGCAGAAAGCCATCGCGTCGAGCATCGGCATGCCGGCAGCGGACCAGGACCTCCTCTTCGGCGGCAACTTCGACCGTCTCTTCCCCGCTGACGTCTGATCTAACCGTTCAGGGTTCATCGTTCACGGTTCAGGGTTCCGGAGTTCAACGTTCGGGGTTCGGAAGAACCATGAACCCGGAACCCTGAACAGTGAACCCTGAACCCTGGACGACAAGCGACATGCCGGTACTCTCTGGAACTTTCACCGCTTCCGCGGCAATCACGACCGTGATGCGGCACGAGGGCACGGACGCCGACGGCGACCTGATGCGGCGCACCGCCGCTGGCGATCGTGAGGCATTCGCCTTGCTCTACCGGAGGCACCACGCCGCGGTCTTCCGCTTCGCCAGGCTCATGACCGGCTCGAACGAAGCGGCCGAAGACGTCGTGCAGGAAGTCTTTCTCGGGCTGATGCGGGGCGCCGAGCGCTATGACCCTGCGCGCGCCATGTTGACGACGTATCTCTATGGCGCCGCCCGACGGCAGATTCGACGTCGTCTGCTTCGCGACCGATTGTTCGTGGCATTGGACGAGACGGTATTCGAGGCTCGGCCCGCTTCGTCGCCGAACGTCGCCGATCAGATCTCGCGCGAGCGCGATGTCCACGACGTGCGGCGTGCCGTGCTGGCGCTCCCGACCAAGTACCGCGAGGTGATCGTCTTGTGCGATCTGCAGGACGTCAGCTACGCCGACGCCGCGGCCGTGCTGTCGTGTGCGATCGGCACCGTCCGTTCCCGGCTGCACCGCGGACGGCATCTGCTCATGGAGAAGCTGCAACGCGCGCGCGCGTGCGCCGCGGCGGCTCCGCGTCCCACGTTGAGGTGGAAGTATGAACCGCCGACCGCTGGATGAAGAGGCGTTGACACGAGCGCTGCGCGCGCTCGCCGAAGCGGAGGCGCGCGTCGACACGCCGGCGCGCGTCGAGACGGCAGTGATGGCCCGGTGGGATGCGGCGCACGCAGCACGCGGACGAACGGCGACCCGTCGCCTGGTCCGTACGGCAGGCGCGATGGCGGCGGGCGTGACGCTGGTCGGGGCGGTGGCGATCGAACGCGAGCTCGCGAGCGGACCACTCGCGCTGCCGCATCGGCCGCCGCTGGAAGCGCCGAGCATGCCGCGTGTCGACGCGGCATCGGAGATCAACGCGCTCCAGTCGTCGCGAAAGGTCGGGCCGCCGACGGAGTCGAGCGTCGAGCCGTCGCGCTCCGCGGTCGTGCTGGTAGGCCAGCCAATCTCGGCGGACGAGGTCGTTCACGTGGTGCGGATGCGCGTGACACGGGCGTCGCTGCGTGTCTTTGGTGTCTCCGCCGCGTCGCCGGCGGAAATGGTCGACATCGATGTCGTCGTGGGCGAGGACGGGGTTGCACGCGGCGTGCGCGTGCCGCTGTAGGCGTTGAGGGGAGTTCACAAATGAAGAGTCCTGTTCGCTTGTCGTTGGTGTTGGCGGCCGTCGTACTGACGCCGTCGTGGGCTCATGCGCAACGCGGCCGTGCGGTGGCGGTCAACGCCAGCGGCTTCACCGTGCTGAACGTCGACTCACTGGAGGAGGTGCCCACCATCACCGGGGCGCCGTTCACCGCCGAGGCGACCACCGAATTCACGCAGCTGCTCGCCGACGGCAACCGCATCGAGCGTCGCAACTCGACGACGATCGCGCGCGACGGGCGCGGCCGCACACGACGCGAGCAGGAGATGACGCTCGTCGGTCCGCTCACGGTCATGCTGGACGACGCGAAGCAATCGCTCGTCCTCGGCGGCGGCGGTCGCGGCGGCCGGGGACCCCAGCCGGTCACGGTGGTCGACCAGGCGCCCCGTTTCATCACCATTACCGATCCCGTCGAGCGTGTGAGCTACACGCTCGACGACCAGCGCAAGGAAGCGCGCCTCACTCCGATGGTGTCGATGTTCTTCAAGCGCAACGTCGGCGCGATTGAGCTGGCGGAACAGAAGAAGATCGAGGCCGCACTGGGCCGGAAGGGCGCTCCCATCGGTCAGCTCACAGTGCAGCACGACGTCATGACGCCAAGCAGCGTCCAGGTCGAATCGCTTGGCACACGCCAGTTCGAAGGCGTGACGGCCACCGGCGTCCGAACGACCAGCACCATCCGCGCGGGCGACATCGGCAACCTGCTGCCGATCAACCTCGTGACGGAGCGGTGGTTTTCCGATGAGCTGGGCATGGCCGTCATGATCACCCGGCATGATCCCCGCTCCGGCGACACGACGTATCGACTCACGAACATCATCCGCAACGAACCGCCGCCGGATCTCTTCAGCGTGCCGTCCGACTACCGCGTGATCGATCAGCGGAAGATCGAGGATTCGAAGATCCACATCGAAGAGATGCGGAAGATGGTGGACAAGTTGAAGAAAGCCTCCGAGGCGGCGCCCGAGCCGTAACCCTCAGGCCCCAGGGCCCTGAGGCCTGATCTATATTTCGTGACATGAAAGCCATCGTCGTACGGGCCTTCGGGCCGCCTGATGTCATGAAGCTCGAGGACCTGCCGGACCCGAAGCCGGGGTCGGGACAGGTCCTCATTCGCGTCCGGGCCGCGGGTGTCAACCCGGTCGACAGCTACATCCGATCGGGGACCTACGCGCGCAAGCCGTCGCTTCCCTACACGCCGGGTGCCGACGGCGCTGGCATCGTCGAGGCCGTCGGCGACGGCGTGACACGCCTCACCAAAGGCGCGCGCGTCTACGCGCATTCGGTGCCTGGCACCTACGCGGAGCTGGCCCTGTGCGACGAATGGCAGGCCAACCTGCTGCCCGACCGAATCTCATTTCAGCAGGGCGCCGCGCTCGGCGTGCCCTACGCCACCGCGTGGCGCGCCTTGTTCATACGGGCACACGCGCGCGCGGGCGAGACGGTCCTCGTGCACGGCGGCAGCGGCGGCGTCGGCACCGGCGCCATCCAGATCGCGCGGGCACACGGCCTGCGCGTGATCGCCACGGCGGGCACCGCCGAGGGCATGGCGCTCGTTCGAACGCACGGTGCTCACGAAGTGCTGAACCACCGCGAACCGGACTACCTGCAGCAGGTGATGCCGCTGACCGGCAACAAGGGCGCGGACGTGATCCTCGAGATGCTGGCCAACGTGAATCTCGATCGCGACCTCGACGTGCTCGCGTTCCGCGGACGCGTGGTCGTCATCGGAAGCCGGGGCCGCATCGAGATCGATCCCCGGAAGACCATGCCGCGCGACGCCACCATTCTGGGGATGACGCTGTTCAACGCCACGCGCGAGGAGTTTCACGAGATTCACTCGGGCATCGTCGCGGGGCTCGAGAACGGGACGCTGACGCCAGCCGTCGGCAAGGAGTTCCCGCTGGCCGAGGCCGCCAAGGCACAGGAGGCGGTGATGGGCGACGGGGCGCGAGGAAAGATCGTGCTCGTGCCCTGACCAGCGATTATTTCTTGGTGCGGGAAAGCTCCTCGTCGATCACGGCGACAAATGCCTCGTAGGGCTGTGCGCCCGACAGCAGGCGGCCGTTGACGTAGAACGTCGGCGTCGAGTTCACGCCGAGCCGCGTGCCTTCGGCAACGCCGTCGCGCACGCGTTCGCTGAACTTCGACGTGTCGAGACACGACCCGAACTTGGTGGCATCGAGGCCGATTGCGCTCGCGGTCTTCTTCAAGTCGTCCGGCATCAGCGCCTGCTGATCCGCGAACAGGCGATCGTGGTATTCCCAGTACTTGCCCTGCTCGCCGGCGCAGTGCGCGGCTTCGCTGGCCTTGAACGCCTGCGGGTGGATCTGCGTCAGCGGGAAATCCTTCCAGACGATGCGCACTTTGTCGCCGTAGGTGTCGCGCACCTTCTTCATCGTCGGTGCGACGCGGCCACAGTACGGGCACTGGAAGTCGGCGAACTCGACGATCGTCACCGTTGCGGAGTTGCTGCCGACAGACGGATCCGTCGCCGCAACCTCGACGCTCCGGCGCGGCGCATCGAACATGACGGCGACCGCTGGACCGGCCTTCCGCAGCTCGGCGATGAGTGCCTGCCGCGCGCTCTCGCGCTGCTGGTCCGTGAGAAAGCGGTTGATCGCCGGCGACATCGTCTCGAGCGATCGGCCCTGCATCTGATTGAGGTTCGACTGATAGAAGCTGACGACGTCGGCATCGGTCACGGGCTTGACGCGCTTGGCGACTTCCGCGGTCTCGAACGCATCGGGCGTCATGCCCTTGCCCTTGGCGGCATCGGCGATCACCATTTCAGCAATGATGTTGTCGAGCGCGGCGCGACGCCCCTCGTAGAGCTTCTGCGTCGCTTCGGTTTGACCCGCGGGGTCGTCCTTGCTCCATCGGTCGTCGAGCTCCTTCGTGGTGATCGTCTTGCCGCCCACACGCGCGGCCGTCTCGCTGCCCGATTGGGCCAGCGGGGACGAGCAGGCAAACAACGACAGAATCGCCGACAAATAGAGGGCCTTCTTCATAAAGTTGATGATACTACTGGGACCGCGGGGCGGCTGGTTGCATGAATCCAGAACGCGTTGTGACCCGCGCCGCGGTCTCCGGCACGCGTAGCGCGCCAAGAAGAGACTGCCGACCAGCCGAGGGCTCTGCGGGGAGATCAAGGGCGGAGCTCTCGGCTGGGTTCATCGATGTTTTCGGTGGTTTTGACCTGGAACCGTCTGAACCTCGAGTAGGTGGCCAGGCCACGCACTTCGACGGTATCCCGCCCACGTCGGTAGCGCTCGTCCATTCGCGCCGGCACCCAGACACCCAGCACCGCGTCGAGCTGATACGTCACGGTGATGTGTGCCTCCACGCTCGTGTCGACCGCATGCAATTCTGTGCGCCGCACGGTGCCGGTCTCGGCGTCGACCCAAACGCGCCCGTTGATCGGAAGATCGTTGTCGTTCGTCGTCCTGACGAAGGTCGGCCGGGTGGTCTCGCGGAATTCGACCACGGTGCCGTCGTCGTCCACCTTGCCGACCTTGTATGAGAACCGGCCGCGATGGTCGTCGGTGAGCAGGGTCAGCACCAACGTCGGCACGTTGATGTTCCGCTGCACGTTGCCGATGTTGTAGCGCGCACTCTCGTCCATCACCGCGCGCGCCTGATCGAGCGAGGTACGCGAGCCGCTCAGAAAGATCTTGGCCAGGCGCTCCTCGCGATCGCGCACCTGTTCGCCATCGCGCTCGAAGACATCCCGGAACGGCAGCCAGCCTTCACCCGGTATCTGCACGAGCAGAAAGTCCGACACGAGCGTCGTCTGGATGGGTCCGGTATTACCGCGCTGAACCGAGGTGGTGTTGGACCCGGGCACACGGCGGATCGTCTGTTCGTACCGCTCCTCGGCGACGACGGATCCGAAGCTGCGGGCGAACTCCCCTACGTAGGCGGCGACACGCGCGAGCAGATCCGGTGGCGTCTGCGCCATGCCGGACGCCGCCAGTCCCATCACGAGCGCCACACCCAGCGTGAATCGACGAAACGCGTCTCGCTGGTCCTTGGTTCTTCGGCCTTGGTGCGTCGTCCGTCCCTTGTCCATGGTCGAAAGCCACTCTAGCGTCCCGACCACCTGACGCGGATTCCCCCGTGGACGAGCCGAGGCGATCCGGTCGTCGTCGGCAGCAGCATCACGTAGTACTCACGGTCGAACAGATTCTGTACGCCGAAGAACACGTCCAGGTTGCGCACGATCGCGCGCGAGGCGCTGATATCGACCATCCCGTACGCCGGGAGACCTGGATCGGTCTCACCCGGCTTGATGCGTGCGTTCTGGTCGTCGTCGAACTGACGACCGAAGAACGTGCTGCTCAGCGACGCGTTGATGTATCGCGGGTTCATGTATGCGATCGAGAACGAGCCGCGGTGCTTTGGCACCTGCTGCAGATACTTGCCCGTGAGATCGACGACCGCCACGCCGGCGATCGGGACGGGGTTGTACTCCGTGACCTTGGCGATGTTGAACAGATAGCCGCCCGAGACTCGGACGTACTGACCGAACCGCGCTTCCGCGTCGTTCTGCCATCCGTGAACGCGCGTGCGGCCCAGGTTCTGGCGCTGAGCGCGATTGGTCGCGATCGTGACGTTGGCCACCGGATTCTTGATGCGGTTGTCGTACCACGTCGAGCGGACCGACACGTTGCGCGTCGCTTCGAGACGCACACCCGCTTCGCCGCCGAAGAGACGTTCCGGGCCGAGATTCTCGTTCGCCAGCGTGGTCAGGACGCCGACGCTGAACTGGCGGTAGAGCTCGTTGAGCGTCGGCGCGCGGAATCCATATCCCACATCGCCCCAGACCGAGACTTTGTCCGAGATCCGATAGAGCGCGGCCACGCGAGGGCTGGCGACGGTATCGCTCTTGTCCTCGAGGTCGCCGCGGTTGCCGGCCGACGGCAAGCCGGTTGCCGCCGACGTCTCGTTGATGTGGCCGTTGAAGTTCTTCCAGTTGTCGGCGCGCACGCTGAGCGTCAGCACCATCTTGTTGACCGTGATGACGTCCTGCAGGAACACACCTGTGCTGTGCTGCGTGCCGCCCGACACGCGCCGCAGATTGAGCACGGCAGGCGCCGTCGGGCCAACAGTCACAATCGCGCCGTTCACGTACGCATCCTCGAGACTGTCCCCTTTCACGCGCTTCCAGTCGAGGCCCGCACTGACGGAGTGCAGGTGTCCGAACGCCCTCGACCACTGCACCATCGTGCCGAACGAATCGGTCGGCACGTTTTGATCGGTTGCGAGGCGCACGATGCTCCGCGGCGGATACAGGGCCGTGTTGTTGTACGGGGCGGGGTTCACCGCGAGGAAGGTACTGTGGAACGTGTTCGAGTCGGCGAACACGGTGGCCTGCAGATCGCTCGTGTCCGGCAGCTGCACGCGCACGCCGCCGCCGCCCGACGTCCAGTCGGTGTCGTTGAACTCGCCGACCTTGGCGTTCACGCGGTCCTCCTTGAAGTACCCGAATCGGACGAACGCGCTGAGGCGATCGCTCGCGCGGTAGTCCAGCTTGAGGTTCGTGTTCTTGTAGGTGACCGTTGCGTTGTTGTCGATGATGCCGCGCTCGTTCGCGACGACGATGGGGAACCCGTCGGTGTCGAAGTAGCTGCCCTCGACGGCGGCGCCGAACTTACCCCACACGTCGCTGGCGAAGAAGTCGGCCTTCGGGCTGCCATGGTTGCCGTACTGCGTTTTGAAGTCGATCGATCGCCGCGCCGGCCGATCCGAGATGATGTTGATCACGCCGCCCATGCCGTAGTTTCCGTACAGGCTGGAACTGGAGCCGTCGATCAGCTCGATGCGATCGACGCTCTCGAGCGGCACTCGCGTCCAGTAGACCCAGCCGCCGAACGGGTCGTTGAACGGTACCCCGTCGACCATCACGAGCGTCCGGCTGACGCCGCTCGGCCCGATGCCGCGCAGCGACACGCCCTGCGTCGTCGGATGCGTCGAGATGCTGCTGCTGCGCCGGAACAAGCTGAACGTCGGTATCTGCCGCAGCACATCGTCGGCCACGAGCGCGGGCGATTGTTCGATGACCTCCTTTTCGATGACGTTCACGCTGACCGGCACCTCGCCAAGGCGCTTTTCGCTGCGCGTCGGCGTCACCGTGACGGTCTCGAACAGGCCTGCCAACTTGAGCACAACGTCCACTTCGCTGGCCGAGATCGGCTGCGTCCACTCGGCAAAGCCGCCGGCGCGGACGACGAGCGTCTTGCCGGCCCCGGGTGCCGCCGGCAGTGAAAATTTCCCGTCGGGTCCGGACGTCGTCTGCTGTTCAAGCCCGGCCGGGCCCATCACGGCGATGGAGGCACCCGAGACCAGCCCGCCAGCCTCGTCGCGAACCACGCCGGATAAGCCGGCTTGCGCGGCCGCCTGAGCCGCGGCGGCGACCAGGCACAACACGACCACCAAAGCTGTACGCATGACGGGAGATATTAGCGCGTCTGTTGTCTGGCCGGGCCTGAAGAACGGTGTCTGGTCGGGCTTGAAGAACGGGCCCGGCCTGTGGCTCAGGCCCTGCAAACCCATTTCGTGTGCGAGTGCGTGCAGCACGGCTCCTGCATCTTGCCTGGACACGGGTACGGCAGGTTGTTTTGGGGCACGTCTGATTGCTAAGCTCCATACATGCGGGCACTTCTGACGCCGGTGGCCATCCTGCTCGCCGCCGCGGTGCTTTCCGGGCAGCAGGCAACCTTCAAGTCCGGTACGAGCATCGTGCCCGTCCTGACTACAGTCACCGATTCGCAGGGGCGGCTCGTACCGAACCTGGAGCAGGAAGAGTTCACGATTCTCGACAACGGCAAGCCGCAACCGATTTCGTTCTTTCAGAACGAGACACAGCCGTTCACCGTCGTGGTGATGCTCGATTTCAGCGCGAGCATGACGGCCAATCTCGATCTGCTGAAGCAGGCCACCGAGCAGTTCCTGCTGCGCTTGCTGCCTGCCGACAAGGGTCAGGTCGGCGCGTTCAGCGACAAGATTCAGTTCAGCGGCACGTTCACGAACAACCGTGATTCGCTGATCAAGGACTTGAGTGATCTGCAGTTCGGCAACCCGACACGTCTGTACGACGCGATCGAGGCGAGCATCGACGTGTTGAAGGACGTGGATGGCCGCCGCATCGTGCTGGTCTTCACCGATGGCGACGACACCGCCAGCAAGCGCGACATGGGCGATGTGCTGGTCAAGGCGCGCGAGACGGAGACGATGATCTACGCGATCGGCCTCGAGTCGGAGATCGCGATCGGTCCCGGACGGATCCAGCGGACCAGACCGGATCGCGGCCTGCGCAAGCTCGCCGACGAAACCGGCGGCGGTTACTTCGAGCTGAAGAAGACCGCGGAGTTGGCGCCCACGTTCACCCGCGTCGCCGCGGAATTGCACAGCCTCTATACGATCGGCTTCACGCCGACGGCGTTCGACAACAAAGAGCACAAGCTGGAAGTGAAAACGAAGACGCCAGGCCAGAATGCGCGCGCACGAAAGAGCTACGTCGCATCCGCGGATCGGCTCTCTGGCACGAAGTAGCCCGGCAGTTCACAGTTCAAGGTTCAGAGTTCAAAGTTCACACTGAACCCGGAACGTTGAACGATGAACCTTGAACTGTGAACCACCGAGTCCGGCCGATGTCTTTGACCGATCAGGAATTCCGCCTGCAAGCGGATCTCGCGCTCGAGCACCTTCAGCACGCACTCCAGCCGATCGCCGACGAGCAAGGGTTCGAGGTCGAACTGCAGAATGGCGTACTGCAGGTCGTGTTCGACGAGCCGGCTCCCTCGAAGTTCGTCGTCAGTCCGAACGCGCCGGTGCGGCAGATCTGGGTGTCGGCGATGTCGCGCAGCTTCAAGCTGTCCTGGTCGGCGGAGGAGAAGACGTTCGCGCTCGACGGTGAGCCGCTGGACGCGCTGGTGGATCGCCTCGCGCGTCAGTTCCTTTCCGGCTAAACTAGAAGCGCCTCATGACTCAGCTGTCCGGGTCGGTGCTTGGCGTCCTTCTCAGCATTGCACCGTTCGCACCATCGAAGGGTGTCTTCATCGCGCCATTATCCGCCGGTGCATCCATGGAGATTCGGCACATTCAACTGGACGCCGAACAACCTGCCGATGCTCCGCCCTCGTCTCGACTGCAGTTCGACGTTCACAACACGAGCCCACGTGCCGTGAAAGATATCGTGGTACGGATCGTCATGGTCCGATCGCGAACGGCCGATCAACCCGATACGCCGCGCACTCGCGTGGCCGGGCCGCTCGACGTCCGCTCCTCGTCTGAACTCTCGCCGGATTTCAGTGTTCACTTCGACATCCGACTCAAGAACCTCGGATCCGACTGTGACTGTGAAGCGGTGATCGACGTGCTCAGTGCACGCTACGTGGAAGAGCCGGACAGCGGCGCTCGAATCGCCCGGGCTCTCAACCGCTAACGTCGGCATCCGACGATCTCTCAGGACTGCAGCCACCGGCGACGGAAGGGGCCCTCACGGGGTTGCTCCCTTGCACGACATCTGAATGGATTCGATGTTTGCGGTGAGTGCGTCGTCGAGCCGTGTCAGCCGGCTGCCGGGTGGAAACTGACGTGACATTCCCGTGAAACCAATCTCGATGAAGACGGTGAGGGCCGCGGCGGCACCGACGTCGATACTCCGGATTCGATTCCGCCAATCGACTTCATCGACCTGCAGGCGTTCCAGGTTCTGCCAGCGTCCGGGTCCGTTCAAGACCGCGCTCGCTCCCTTGAAGTCGTCGCGGTCGTAGACGAACGCATAGCACCCGTTCGGATTCGGCGCGGCAGGACCCACCGGGATGCGTTTCGGTTCGCCGCCGCACGCGGTCAACGAGAGCAGGACGAGGAGGGCGATGCACCAGTGACGATCAGCGGGGGCCAGGCGCGTAATAACCATTCTTGGTCCGGGCGGTGAGGTTCGGGCGGGCGATCTGAACGCCGAGACGACGCCACGACGCGTCGCGCTTCGGGTTGTGAGAGACGTAGCCGACCGTGTACTGACTGGCGAGCTCGTCGGCGATCTGCGCATACACATCCGCCAGGTCCTCGACCTTGAGGGGGAAGAACGATCGTCCACCGGTCTCGCGAGCGAGCGTACGCAATACGAACTCCGCCTCCTTGAAGCCCTTCGCCTGCGAGTCGGATCCTCGAAGCGCAATCGTGTAGATGCTCGTCTCTGAACGCTTGGCCAGGTCGAGCACTTCGTCGAACGCGACGAGGCTCGACGTGTCCTCGCCGTCGGAGAACACGATCAGTGCCTGACGCCGCACGTCCTCCTCGGTCACCGCCTTGACCTTCCGCAGCTCGCGCAGCGCGATGTAGATGGCGTTGTAGAGCGAGGTCGATCCACCGGCAGCCGTCTGCAGAATGGCGGCATCGAGGTCGCTGTGGCGAGACGTGAACGACTGCCGGATCTCCACCCGGCTGTCGAAATCGATCACCTGCGCGATGTCGCTGGGTCGCAGCCGCTTCACGAAGTTCGAGGCAGCGGCCTGCAGCGTCGGCAGATGCTGCTCCATGCTCGCGCTCGTGTCGAGCAGCAGCGAGAGCGCAATCGGCTGCTGGCGGCGGTTGAAGAACGTGATGGTCTGCTTGACGCCGTCCTCGAACACCGAGAACTCATCTGACTCGAGGTCGGTGATATAGCGCCCCATGCCATCGGTCACGGTCACGTTCATCGACACAACGTCGACACCGGCGCGAAAGGACGGCCCCTGCGCCGGCTTGGGGCCAACCGGCGGCGTCTGCTGCGCCAACAGCGCGCCCGCGGACACCGTGAGCACAAACACCGCGATGGGAAAGCGAGGATTCACGGCCACTCGCATGCTAACGCGCCGACACATCGTCCGGTTGCTGGAGTCGGGCGTCCATGCAAAATGCGGGATCCGGCCGCCCAGAGTCTGCGGAATCTCGACCCGAGCGAGTGGGCGGACGCGGGCCGTGCGCGTTACAACCGAGTGACGTACGCCGCAGCGTCGTCGATCGCTGCGGTACCCGGTGTGGCGGCCGGGAGCGTGACGGTGATCCGAGTTCCGCGTCCGCCGAGGCCTGCACCGCTCGTAATGGTGCCGCCATGCAGTTCGACAATCTGCCGGCACATGTAGAGCCCGATCCCCGCGCCGCGAGCACCGGGGTGCGGTTCGGTGTGGTGATGTTCGAGCCGGAAGAACTTGTCGAAGACCCGCGAATGGAAGGCGGCCGGAATTCCCGGTCCCGTGTCGCTGATGCTGATCGACACCGTCCCGGGCATGGTGTCGCTGGCAGGGGTGAGTCGACCTTCGAGCGTGACCGTGCCCCCGCTTGGCGTGTACTTCAGAGCGTTCGACAGGATGTTGTCGAACACCGCGCGCAGGCGGAGTGCGTCGGCCACGACGCGCATCGGCCCTCGCTCGATGCGGTTGGTGATGCTGATGCCCAAGGCCCTGGCCTGTCCTTCGACGCGACGGAGGGCTTCAGCGACGACGGCCTCGGCCTGGAGCGGTTCAAGATTGAGACGGAGCTGGCCGGACTCGATGCGCGTCAAGTCGAGGAACTCGTGAACGGTTTCGGTGAGCTGGTCGACACCAATCAGCGAGGTGTCGACCAACTCGCGCTGGCGGTCGGGCAACACGTCGGACGCCTCCTTCAACATGAGCAGCGCCATCCGGAGCGTCGTCAGCGGCGTCTGCAGCTCGTGAGAAGCTACTGCGACCAACTCCGACCGCATCTCGTCGAACCGGACCAAATCGGTCACCTCGTACAAGAGCACGATCGCGCCGTGCTGACGAGGTGCCAGGCCTGAAACGGGTACGACGCGGGGCAACAGACGCTGCACCGTCCCGTCGAGCTCGATGCGGATCGTTCGAGTCAGGTCGGCAGCTGCCACCGCTCCGGTGCCGGCCACAATTGCGCGCGTGACGGCGTCCAGGTCCAAGCCGTCGAGACGCAAGTCGTCCAGGCAGCGCGGCGCCTGCACGCCAGCCGATTCGAGCGTTCTCACGGCTGCGCGATTCATCGACTGAATCTGCCCCTTGTCGTCGAGCAAGACGACCGCATCCGGCAGCGCCTCGAGCGTCGCTTCGAGCGTGTTCTTGGCACGAACAACCTCACCGATATTCGTGCGCCGGAACTCGGCCAGATCCTTCGCCATCTGGTTGAACGCACCGGCCAGTTCGCCGAGCTCATCGCGCGAGGACACGTCGATGCGTTCGGAGAAGTGACCACCGCGAATCGCGTTCGCGCCGTCGGTCAGTCGTCGCAGCGGTCCGACCACCCTGCGCGTCAGGTGCCACGCGACCGCCACCGCGATTCCCAGCGCGGCGAGCGTGATGAGCAGCACGACGCGGCGCGCCGCCGCAGCCTGGTCGCGGGCACCGCCGACCGCTGCTCGAGCCAGCGCGAAATGGCGGTCGCGAATAGCGGTCGTCAGCGCGACCGCTCGGCGCAGCAGCGGATTCGCCTCGTCGTGGTACTGCACGAGCGCCTCGCGCTCCGAGGCGACCGATCGCACCGTGTCCGCCGCGTGACGGTAGGCGCCGAGCGCCGCTCGAAGCGGGTTCGCCAGTTCACGCTCATCCTCGGGTCCAAGCACCTCGAAGAGATCCGACATCGACCGATCGACGACCGTGCGTTCTCGCGCCAGCACCACGGCGCCTTCGGTGTCACCGGACAGGATCAGCAGCACCGCGTCGTCCTCGCGTTCGAGCGCGCCGGCCAGCCGCGACGTGACCGCCGTGACCGACTCGCTCTGACGGACCGTATCCGTCACGATGCCGCTGAGTCGTGTCAGCGCGAAGAACGTCCACACGCTCGCCGTCACCGTGGTGCAGACCAGCAGGCCGGCCGCGACCATGAATCGCACACCGAGACGACCGGGGATCGTCAACCGATCACGCCAACCCATATCGCTTGCGCTTCCGCTGAAGTGTCGTCGCGTCGATGTCCAGGATCCGCGCCGCGGCTTCGAGCGAAGGAGCCTGCGCGACCACGCGGGCGATGTGTTCCCGCTCCAACGCGTCGATCGAGATCAGATCGCCCGGATGCAAGGCAGGGCGGTGAGTGTCCACCGCCGGCGCACTCGGTGCGGCGAGACCGAGATCGCCGACGTCGATCTGTGCTCGGGGTCCGAGGATCACCGCGCGCTCGACGGCATTTCGCAGCTCGCGAAGATTGCCCGGCCACACGTGCGTCTGCATCGCCTGCTCGGCCGCGGCCGAAAACGTCACGCTGCGGCGGCGCTGCTTTTGACTGAAGATGGCGAGGTAGTGCTGCGCCAGCAGGAGAATATCCTCCGGGCGCTCGCGCAACGCCGGCAGCGTTAGCGTCACGA